>UMLO01034059.1_pt1 | contig 11493 bp, 9 predicted proteins | sample 1966551 | NCBI WGS metagenome assembly UMLO01 (sample SAMEA4836201, study PRJEB28245) | human gut metagenome | biome: gut microbiome; material: fecal sample | place: Denmark | collected 2008
TTTACGGCCATGAACCTGGCCGTCTCCGGGAACCACTGGTCCCAGCAGATGCCCACGCCGATGACAGCGTACCGGGTCTTAAAGGCTTTAAAGCCCGTATCGCCCGGAGTGAAATAAAATTTTTCCTGATAATAATGGTCGTCGGGGATGTGTGTCTTTCTGTAGATCCCCAGATTCTCCCCGTCCGCATCCAGAATGGCCACAGTATTGAACAGGCGGTTTTTGTCCCTCTCATAAAAGCTGATGGGGAGCACCACAGAAAGCTCCTTCGCCACCTTTGAAAAATGGCGCACCGCATCGTTTTCCTCCACAGGCTTTGCATACCCGTAATATTCATATCTGCGCTCCTGGCAGAAATAGGGCCGTTCAAACAGCTCCGGGAGAAGGATGATCTGCGCTCCCTCTGCCGCCGCCTTCCGCACCAGGGCCTCGGCCCTGGCGATATTTTCTTCTGCATTTTCCGTGCAGCGCATCTGCACTGCCGCCACAGTTACCTTACGCATAAAAACCTCCTTATAAAGACTCACAGACGCCGGACGCAGGGATCTGCTGGGTGATGCAGTGGATGTTGCCTCCGCCCAGAAGAATATTCCTGGCTGCCACCGGATGCACCTTCCGTCCCGGGAACAGCTCCGCCAGGATCCTTACTGCCGTCTCATCGTTTTCGTCTCCGAACTGGGGTACGACCACCCCGCCGTTGGAAATATAAAAATTCACATAGCTGGCTGCCAGACGCTCTCCGGCCTCCCGCACGTCCTCGCCAGGCTCAAATTCATAGCCCTTGAGATCCTCCTCCGTAACACAGATAGGCGTTTTAGGAATCGGAAGCTTATGGACCTGGAGCCTGCGGCCACAGGCGTCCACAGAAGCCTCCAGAGCCTTTAGGCAGGCCATGGACAGCTCATACTGGGGATCCGCCTCGTCATCGGTCCAGGCCAGTACCACATGGCCCGGGGCTGTGAAGGCACAGATATTATCCACATGCTCGTTGGTCTCGTCGTTATAGATCCCCCGGGGCAGCCAGATGACCTTTTTCCCTCCCAGATATGAGAGGAGCCTTTCTTCGATCTCCTCCTTCGTAAGCTCCGGATTCCTCCCGGCGCTTAAAAGGCAGGATTCTGTCACCAGGATGGTCCCCTGGCCGTCGCTGTGGATGGAGCCGCCCTCCAGCACAAAGGGATGGGCCTCATAGCACTCATACCCCAGGGCCTCACAGAACTGCTCCGCCACCTGGTCGTCTTTTTCCCAATGGGCATACAGACCGTCCACGGTTCCGCCCCAGGCGTTGAATTCCCAGTCGATGCCCCGGACGTCCCCTGCCCTATTCTTCACAAAGGTGGGGCCCACGTCCCTGGCCCAGGCATCGTCAGATCCCATTTCCAGCACATGGATCCGGGCTCCGGTCCCTGGCGTTTCCGCCGCGGCCTCCCCCGTGACCCCCAGGGCCGTCCTGGCGTCCTCAGCCACGTCCGGCTCTGCCAGCATATATACGTCCTCGCTCTCTGCAATGGCATGGGCCACGTTCTTAAACGCCTCCCTGGCCTTTACCGCTCCGTAATTCCAGCTTCCGGGACGTTTGGGCCAGATCATGATGCAGCCTCTGTGGGGTTCAAATTCTCCGGGCATGGAATATCCCTCTTCTCCCGGTATTCCCATTAATTTCTTCATAATTTTCTGTACTCTCCTGTTTTAAAAAGGCGGCCGCATTTACGCCAGCCGCCCTTTAAAGTCTTCGTATCCGAATTCCCGGATCACCTTACAGTTTCCGTCCTCCTCCATCACAGCAATGGCCGGCAGGGCCATGCCGTTGAAGGTATTGTTCTTCACCATGGAATAAATGGCCATATCCTCAAAATACAGCTTATCTCCCACATGGATCTCATGGTCAAAGGAATAATCCCCGATCACATCCCCGGCCAGGCAGGTACAGGAGGACAGGCGGTAGGTATACGCCTTCTCTCCCGGCTTCCCGGAATCCTTAAGGGGCGGCCGGTAGGGCATTTCCAACACATCCGGCATATGACAGGCCGCCGAAGCGTCCAGCACCAGAGTGGAGATCCCGTTCTCCACAATGTCCATAACCTCGGTCACCAGATAGCCTGCATTTAAGGCAATGGCCTCCCCCGGCTCCAGGTATACCTGTACGCCGTAGGTCTCCTTTATATGGAGGATGCACCGCTCCAGACGGGCGATATCGTAGTCCGGCCGGGTGATGTGGTGGCCGCCGCCCATATTGAGCCATTCAATGTTGGGGAGCTCCAGGTATTTCCCGAACTTTTCCTCCACCGCTGCCAGAGTCGTCTCCAGATCGTCGGCGTTCTGCTCGCAGAGGGTATGGAAATGGAGGCCGGAAAGCTCTCCGGCCAGATGCTCCGGGAAGTTTTCCAAGGTCACTCCCAGACGGGAGCCAGGAGCGCAGGGATCATAAATGGCGTGATCCCCCTGGGTGGAGCACTCCGGATTGATCCTGAGTCCCACGCCCACGCCGTTTTTTCTGCATACCGGAAGGAATTTTTCCAGCTGGGCCGCAGAATTGAAGATCACATGGTCGCAGATCCCGGCGATCTCCTCAAATTCAGCCGCTTTAAAGGCCGGGGCGAACACATGGGTCTCCAGGCCAAAGGGCTCTCCCATCTCCTCATAGCCCAGCCGCGCCTCATAAAGGCCGCTGGCCGTGGTACCGTCCAGATAGTCTGCGATCCGCGGGTATTCATAAAAACAGGAGAATGCCTTCTGGGCCAGCAGGATCCTGCATTCCGTGCGGTCCCTTACGCCTGCCAGAATTTCCAGATTCTCCTTCAGCTTCTTTTCATCGATCACATAGCACGGAGTCGGAAGCTCATGTATGTTCATGGTCACACCTCTGTCATTTTAAAAAGGGCCGCCGAAAGCCACGCCTTCAGCGGCCCGCCGTTTTTACTCTACGGTCTGGGGATTTTCGTCCACTACCCACGGAAGTCCCCACTTATTTAAGGCCTCCATATACGGATCGGGATCGAACTCCTCTACATTGAATACGCCCTTGCCGTTCCATTTTCCTGTCACCATCATCATGGCGCCGATCATGGCCGGTACGCCGGTGGTGTAGGAAACAGCCTGGGAGCCCACCTCTTTATAGCATTCCTGATGGTCGCAGACATTGTAGATATAAATGGTCTTTTCCTTTCCGTCCTTTACGCCGGTGAAGATACAGCCGATGTTGGTCTTTCCGACGGTTCTGGGACCTAAGGATGCGGGGTCCGGTAAAAGGGCCTTTAAGAACTGGATCGGAACGATCTCCTGGCCGTTATATTCCACCGGAGAGGTGGATAACATGCCCACGTTCTCCAGGCATTTCATATGGGTCAGATAGCTCTGGCCGAAGGTCATGAAGAAACGGATCCGCTTTACGCCCGGGATGTTCTTTGCCAGGGCCTCGATCTCCTCGTGATGTAAAAGGTACATATCCTTCTGGCCCACCTGGGGGAAGTTGTACTCTCTCTTGATCTCCATGGGCTCTGTCTCTACCCAGTGGCCGTTCTCCCAGTAGGAGCCGTTGGCAGAAACCTCCCGGAGGTTGATCTCAGGATTAAAGTTGGTGGCGAAGGGGTAGCCGTGGTCGCCGCCGTTGCAGTCTAAGATGTCGATGGTGTGGATCTCGTCAAAGTAGTGCTTTAAGGCGTAGGCAGTAAACACGCTGGTCACGCCCGGGTCGAAGCCGGTGCCTAAAAGAGCCATCAGGCCGGCCTTCTCGAATCTCTCTTTATATGCCCACTGCCAGGAATAGTCAAAATATGCTGTGAAGCCCTCTTCCTTACAGCGTTTTTCATAAATGGCCCTCCACTCCGGATCGTCCGTGTCCTCGGGCTCATAGTTGGCGGTGTCAATGTAGTTGACTCCTGCCTTTAAGCAGGCGTCCATGATGGTCAGATCCTGGTAGGGAAGAGCCAGGTTTAATACTGCGTCCGGCTTATAGGACTCCATTAAGGCTGCCAGCTCGTCCACATTGTCGGCATCCACCTTCGCTGTGGTGATCTTTGTGGAGGTCTTTCCCTCCAGCTCTGCCTTTAAGGCCTCACACTTGGAGACCGTACGGCTGGCGATCATGATCTCCGTAAATACCTCGCTGTTCTGGCAGCATTTATGGACTGCCACAGAAGCGACGCCACCGCATCCGATAATCAGTAATCTGCTCATTTTTATTGTTCCTCCTCTTCTAATAGATCCTCCACATATTTGGGCAGCATAAAGGCTCCCATATGAAGATGGGTCGTGTAATACCATGTTTCTATCTTAAGACCATTCCACTCCTTAGGCTTGAAATCCTTGATGGGATGATACTTTTTCGATGCAAAGCCAAACAGCCAGTAGCCCGACGGACAGGTGGGGATGTGGGCCTGGTAGACGCGGCTGATGGGGAAGGAACGGAACGCCTTCCTGTGCATGCTGCGGCAGGCCGCCTCGTCCCCGTCATAGAAGGGGCTTCCATGCTGGTAGACCATGATCCCGTCGTCCTTTAAGGCATTGTAGCAGCTTCCGTAAAATTCCTTTGTGAACAGGCCCTCCGTATGGCCGAAGGGGTCTGTGGAATCGTTGATGATCAGGTCATAGATCCCCTTTTTATTTCTCAGGAAGCGCAGGCCGTCGTCATAATGGATCTTCACCCTCTCATCATCCAGGGCGCAGGCCACCTCCGGGAAATATTCCCGGCATACGTCCACGAACATCCGGTCCGTTTCCACCACGTCGATGCTCTCGATGGATTTATACTGCAACAGCTCCTTGGCAACGCCGCCGTCGCCGCCGCCGATGATCAGCACATTCTTCACATGGGGATGGACGGCCATGGGCACATGGGTCACCATCTCATCATAAATAAACTCATCTTTTTCAGAGAATACGATCTCCCCGTCCAGGGAAATAAACTTTCCAAACTCCTCGGAGTCAAACACATCGATCCTCTGATATTCGCTTTCTCCGGAAAAAAGCTGTTTTTCGATCCGGACAGAAAGCTTTACGTTTCCCGTATGCAGCTCTGAAAACCAGAATTCCATTCTGCACCTCCCAGTCTCCTTAGTATTGCCGTACCGGCTCTAAATATTTGCCAGGACCATTAAATGCTCCACAGCCGGATCCTCAGTTCCCTGCATGGAGCAGCCCTTTTCCTTGGCATACATGATATATTCCACAATGTCGTCGGTGATCATCTCGCCGGGGGCCAGGATCGGGATTCCCGGCGGATAGCACATCACGAACTCTGCACAGACCCTTCCCGAGGATTTTTCCACCGGAAGGGAGATCTTATCAGAATAAAAGGCCTTCTGGGGCGACATGACCACCTTGGGGGAGATATATTCCCCTGATAAAAGGCCTGTGCTGTCTTTTTTATACAAACGTTCAATATCCGCCAGAGCGCCCACCAGACGTTCAATATCCTGGATCCTGTCACCGATGGAGATATAGGCCAGAATATTGCTGATATCTCCGAATTCGATCTGGATATCGTACTCGTCCCTTAAAAGGTCGTAGACCTCGATGCCCGCCAGGCCGATATCCCTTGTATATACGGAAAGCTTGGTCACGTCGTAGTCAAATACGCTGTTGCCGTTGACCAGCTCCTTTCCATAAGCGTAGTAGCCGCCGATGGAGTTGATCTCACTCCTGGCGTACTCCGCCATATCCACTACCTTTCCAAAGGATTCCTCACCCCTTAAGGCCAGGTTCCGCCTGGAAATATCCAGGCTGGACAACAGCAGGTAGGAGGCGCTGGTGGTCTGGGTCAGGTTGATGATCTGACGCACATAATCGGCGTTGACCCCTTTATTTAACAGGAGCAGAGAGCTCTGGGTCAGGCTTCCGCCGGATTTATGCATAGACACCGCCGCCAGATCCGCTCCGGCCTCCATGGCAGACACCGGAAGATTTTTTCCAAAGTACAGGTGGGTCCCGTGGGCCTCGTCAGCCAGGACCTTCATTCCCCTGGCGTGGGCCAGTTCCACGATGGTCTTAATATCCGAGCAGATCCCATAGTAGGTGGGGTTGTTCACAAAGACGGCCACAGCGTCCGGATTGTCCTCAATGGCCTGGCGGACCTTGTCCACCTCCATCCCCAGGGAGATCCCCAGCTTCTGGTTCACATCCGGGTTCACATAGACTGGGACGGCTCCGCAGAGCACCATGGCGTTAATGACGCTTTTATGGACGTTCCGGGGGAGGATGATCTTATCTCCTGCACGGCAGACGGAAAGGATCATGGTCTGGACCGCAGACGTGGTGCCTCCTACCATCAGATAGGCTCCGGCTGCGCCGAAGGCCTCTGCCGCCAGCTCCTCTGCCTCCTTGATCACAGATACCGGGTGGCACAGATTATCCAACGGCTTCATGGAATTCACATCCAGGGACACACATTTTTCGCCCAGAAGCTGCACCAGCTCCGGGTTTCCTCTTCCTCTTTTGTGGCCCGGCACGTCAAAGGGGACCACTCTCTTTTTCTTGAACGCCTCCAGTGCTTCATAAATGGGGGCTCTCTTCTGTTTCTCTCTATCCATTCCCAAATCCCTTTCCATTTTCCCATATGCAGGAAACGATCCTTTTCCGCAGGCTTCCTATGTTAAAAAAGGCAGATGATGCAATCCATCATCTGCCTTACGATTCCTATTCCGAGAAACGGGCGTGTACGGTCCAGTGCCGTTTTCCGTTTCTTAATGACCGTTATCGTTTCCGATGCTTCAATCGCAAATATATGTTTCCTGCTCTTATTGACCGTTTCACAAGATGATGTGCGCACTGCGCGTTGATTATAAAGTGATCAGCTTATAAAATTTGAGCTTTTAACTCAATCAATAATGCGGTTTCCCGCGCCGGCGTTTGACCCGCCTGTCCGTGTGGGCTTGACTTCCGCCTTTCTGAGCGCGAAAGTGGTCACAAATACATTTGCATGAAAACGATAATGTCTCTTCACACTGGAAATATCATAACTCATTCTGTCATGATATGTCAAGCGTTTTTTGATTCCCGTCCCAGCAGGCCGCTTCCCGGCCGCTGGAAGCCGCGGCTCACTGAAAGGCCAGTGAACGGCAGCGCTGCCGGAGATCACTGCTCGGCTGCGAACATATGAAGGTTCAGCTCCTTGGAAAGATACTCCAGGACGTGGCTTCCGCCGATGCTGTTGCCCTTTTCATTGAGGGCCGGTCCATAGATGCCGATGCCCATGCACTTTTCCACCACAGCCAGGATGCCGCCGCCGACGCCGCTCTTGGAGGGGATCCCCACCCGGACGGCGAACTCGCCGGAGCCGTCGTACATGCCGCAGGTCAGCATAATGGTCTTGGCCACCTGGACAGCGTATTTGTCAATGAGCCGTTCTCCTGTCTCCGGATGCCTGCCTCCGTTGGACAGCACCAGCCCCAGGCCGGCCAGGCTCTCTGCCGTGACGCTTAAGGAGCACATCCGCGTATAAAGCTCCAGGCTCTTTTCCACATCGCTTTCCAGGATGCCCTTGCTCTGGAGCAGGTAGGCGATGGCCCGGTTCCTGGCGCAGTGGTCCATCTCAGACCGGAATACCTTTTCGTCCATGACGATGTCCTTGTCGAGACAGAGACGTCTGGCGTAGTTTAACATATCCTCAAAGCTCACGTCGGGCACCAGATAGCCGGCAGTGGTGATGGCTCCTGCATTGATCATGGGATTAAAAGGCTTATCGCTGGTAAGATCCAGCTTTACCAGAGAGTTGAACGCATCGCCCGAAGGCTCCATGTTCATCTTCTCAAACACCTTATCGAACCCACAGTGCTGGAGCGCCACCATCAGGGTAATCACTTTGGAGATACTCTGGATCGTAAACCGCTCCTTCGTGTCTCCGGCGGAAAACGTTTCCATTCCCCTGGTCCGGATGCAGACGCCCAGATGGTTTTTATCTGCTTTGGCCAGCTCCGGGATATAGGAGGCGCACTCCCCCTCCGGAATATATTTCCGTCCGATCTCCAATGCATTTTCAAGTATTTTCTGCATGTTTTCACCTCTATTTTCCTGCCGGCTTTCTGCCCGCAGGGTTTATTCGTTCAGTCTCGGTCCCACGCCGTCGGGGATCGGGCATTCATAGACGCCGCCAGTCTCTCCAAGCCACTCTTCCCTGGCTCTCTTTACCAGTTCCGGATCCTCAAAGAGCATGATCCCGGCCAGTGCCATGGCCTTCCCGGCCGTCAGCATGGCTTTGTGGGCGATCTCCGTATTTCCATGAGCCGTCATCTGCCAGGTATGAGCCGCTGTTCCGAAGGTGGCCGTGGCCGTGGTCAGCTGGGCCGTAGGCATCACATAGCTGGCATCCCCCACATCGGTGGAGCCAGGCAGCACCCTGCCTGCCCATACCAGCGGCTCGATCCTTGTATTCAGCGGCCGCTCCATAAAGGCCTCCGCCTCCTGGCCATATTTTTTCTTCACAGCCGCCTTTTTGGCCTCCAGCTCATCGGCTGTGGCCGTTTCTGTAAAGAACCTTTTCGCCAGGGCAAAATCGGCCTCATCAAACTCTGGTCCCCCAACCTCTTCCAGGGCCTCGTAAAGCACCTCCGAAAGGACATGGTTGGGGATAAAATCAGAAAGTCCCGCGTAAAGCTCATAGGTCATTTCCGTTCCAGTCATCTTTGCAGCTCCCTCGGCCACATCGATGACCCGCTTATAGATCTCCTGCACCTGCCAGGACTTGGGAGCGCGGATAAAGTAGTGGACCCGGCTGTGGCCCTGTACCACATTGGGGGCAATGCCTCCCACATCCCGGTACGCGTAGTGGATCCTGGCGTCGGAGATAATGTGCTCTCTTAAGTAGTTGACGCCCACGCTCATGAGCTCGGCGGCATCCAGAGCAGAGCGGCCCAGCTCCGGCGCAGCGGCAGCGTGGGAAGTAACGCCCTTGAAATTAAAGAACACGCTCACATTGGCCAGGGAGGAGGTGGTCCATACGGCATTGGCCGTATCCGGATGCCAGGTCAGGGCCGCATCCACGCCTTCAAAGATCCCGTCTCTGGCCATGATGGTCTTTCCGTTTCCCTTTTCCTCACTGGGACATCCAAAAAGGATCACGGTCCCCTTCCCCGGATTCTCCTCCAGGTATGCCTTCACTGCCAGGGCTGCAGCCAGGGTCCCCGCGCCTAAAAGGTTGTGGCCGCAGCCATGGCCGTCGGGATTTTCCCCGCAGACTGGCTTTCTCTCTGTGCAGCCGCCCACCTGGGAAAGCTCCGGAAGCGCGTCGTACTCGGCCAGAAAGCCCACCACCGGCTTTCCGCTTCCATAGGCGGCCTTAAAGGCCGTGGGCATTCCGGCAATGCCCATCTCCACTGCAAAGCCCTCCTTCTCCAGGACCTGCTGGTACAGCTTTGCCGTTTCGAACTCATGGAAGCCTGTCTCCGCAAAATCAAAGATCCGGTCGCTGACCTCCACCACCAGATCCTGCTTCCGGCTGACGGCATTTAACACAAACTCTTTCCTGTTCATAATGATGCTCCTTTCCGTTTCTTCCTTGTCCAGTTTCTTTATCCAATGATCTTTTTCTTAAACAGCCCGTAGGAATACAGCGCTGAAAGTACGATCACTCCCACCATAATGTAGCTCTGGTTGCTGGAGAAAAAGCTCCTTCCCACCACAAAGATCAGGATCACCGGCAGGATAATGGGTACGATGGCCTGCTTCGGCGCCTTTAAGATATATGGGAATAACAGGGCGCCGATGAGGGCAGGCACCATGTTCTGGAATGCGGGCTGTAAAAACGGATTGTTGTACACCGGCGCAAAAATCGGAGCCAGGAACAGCATTCCTAAAAATACGATAGCCGTGGTCACAAATGTAGAGGCAGCTACGGCGATCATAGCCACCACGTCAGCCTTTTCACTGCCCGGCGCGTGACCGGCCACCTCCATGGCGTTGACAGCCGCCGGAACCTTCATATTGCTCACATTGCCAGTCACACAGGCCATATAAAGAGCGCCGCTGCCGATGATGGGCATAAAGGACAGGTTCTCACAGATCCCGCTGATACTGAAGGTCAGAAGGATCGGAAACGCATTCTGTAAGATCTGCGGAATATTCATGGGGATATGGTTGACCATGGCCAGCACAAAGGGAACGGCCATGAAGCTTACCAGGGCACAGATCACCGTGAGTCTGCCGATGGTATGGATCCGGTCGTGAAAACTTCTTTCTTTCATCTTCTCTTCCTCCTAAACGATCATTGCATTGACAATACAGGATGCGAACATTCCCACCAGCATGCTTAAGGGGAATGCGAACTCCTTCAGCTTTTTGCGGCCGGCAGCCAGCTTATTGACACCGATGGCCGTGACTCCGGCCACCAGGATCGCAGCGACCGCCGGAAGGCTGGAAAAGTTTGTCAGATGGGGGGCCGCCATGGTGCCGTACATTCCCAGGAACATGGCCGTGGTAATAACCGGAACCAGAGCTGCGTTGCCGCTCTTTAAGGATTCCACCTTTTTGTCATAGCTCTTTAAGAAGAATACGTTGAAGATGTTTCCTCCAAGGATACCGATGGTGACCACAAAGAGGATGAATACAAATACGTCCACCGGGATCTCTCCTGCGGTGATGGATTCCAGGCCGAAGGCCTCTGCCGCCATATTGGCCACCATAGTCTCGTAGACAGCGGAGCCTACGACGCTTAAGCGAAGCCAAGGGAAATACCGCCCAAGGGCCGGTACCAGCAGCAGATAGCTCACGATAATGGGGAGTGACGGAATGATGGAAAAGATGGCGCTGCTCCGCGCAGCCTCCTTCATTTCCTCTTTGGTCATGTTCAGCTCTTTTCCGCGTTTAAAAGCGGCTGCCATGAAGATCACGGGCTGCAGCAGAACGATCAGGATCGTGAGCCCGCAAAGGACCGCCATTAACGGGCTGTTGGCCAGTTTCAGATGTGTCATACTTTTTTCCTCCTAAAATTTCCCGTTCCGGAAAGATGGATACGGACCGATCCATTTGGGTTGACAGATATCCCAAACAGTCATACACTGATTATATGAAAATCGGTGAATTTTGACAAATACCCCATTTTCATTACGACATAACTATTTCATTATGGATGGAGGAATTTCATGAATCTACAGCATCTGGAATACCTGATCGAAATTGAAAACTGCGGTTCTATTTCCAAGGCAGCCAGACGCCTTTTCGTCACCCAGCCCTACTTAAGCCGGATCCTTAAGGAGGTGGAGTCGGAATATGGAATCACAGTCTTTACCCGTGAAAAGACCGGTATCACCCCCACAGACAGCGGACGGCTGTTCCTGGATATGGCCAGGGACCTGTTAGACGATGCCGGCAACTTTCCAAGGATCTTCCGGGAACGGGCCGACCATTACCGTCTGAGAGTCTCGGCCTGTACCTGCTCCCACCCCAACGACGCGTTTATCCGCATGGTGAAATCCATTCCGGACATACCGCTCCGGTTCTCATACAGAGAAAGCTCCCCCCGCATCGTCATCGGAGATGTCTATTCCAACCGGGCTGATGTGG
>UMLO01028429.1_pt1 | contig 11441 bp, 14 predicted proteins | sample 1966551 | NCBI WGS metagenome assembly UMLO01 (sample SAMEA4836201, study PRJEB28245) | human gut metagenome | biome: gut microbiome; material: fecal sample | place: Denmark | collected 2008
AACCTTGCCGGTATCAGAAACTCTCGCGTTCATCTTGAACATCTGTCCGAAAGCCGGATTGGAATAGGCACAGGTGCTGCTGCCGAATGTCGTTGCGCTTGAAGGAATATGATGATAAAGGGTTATCAGCTCCATGTCGTCCTCGAAGATGTCCATTACTTCTTCCAGATCGTATGGGTCGGCAAGCGGAAACGAAAGGAGGACGTAATCGTCATAGAACCGCGGCTGTTCCATTGTGGTTACATCCAGCAACTGCGGAAGCTGGAGCGGCACAAAGGAGAGAAAGTCATCGTAAAAAAGTTGTAGCATAACTGTTGTATTTATTTGTTTCTGGTTCGTCAAATGGATGTGAGCATTATCTTGATCAGTACTCCGGGCAATACCCGCCATTGGTCGTTGTCCGTTCCGGCAGTCTTGTTGAGTTTGGCTATCATCTGAGGTGTCCGGTCAGCGACTGCATGAAGTGTTGTCCTTTCCATATCGGACAGGATAGCCACGCTGAAACCATCCAAGGCAACATACGGCTGCAACAACATCCAAACGTAAGCCCTTGCCTGCGCTTCGGTCTTTACATTGTCTTGGTTGATGTCATCACGGCAAGCCAAAGCGTTGAGTATGATTCTCCGGTTGGTTCGCCTGGCTGTATATACCAAGGCATCCCGATAAGAGAGCCTGCCATTCTCCGCAGACTGGAATATCGACAGGCAGCATTTCTCCGTGTCGCACGTAATGACAGAAAGGTCGGCATCGGCAAGTTCAGTCAAATGGTCAAGGAACGAACGGAACAGCCTGTCCTCTTCCTTTATGAAAGCAAGCATTTCACTCTTGCCGCTTATTCCGGATTTCAAGGTCTTGGAAAGGAACATTCGGTATTTTTCAACGACAGCATTGGCACTGCCTTTATATGTCGGGACGGAATCCAATGGTTTGAAAAACGGCTCCGCTTCCGCTGCCGACTGCATCAGCTCCGTGTCTTGCCGGTATTGGGAAGTCTGCTCTCTGAGGAGCAACACATCCGCAAAAGTTCTCGGCTTCTCCAGAGCCAGACGGGTAAATTCAATGCGCAACGAATCGTGCAATCCACGAATTTCGCTTTCGTAATTGGCGTGAATACGGTTTGCCGTGTCTTTGGCGACACAGGCAGATACCGAATCTCGAAGCGACTGCCAGTCGTTGACTTTTTCAATCAGACGGTCTGTTGGCAGGTTTGCTTCCTTTCGCACCTCAGACAGGTATGACCTGTAAGCATCGGCAGCATTTTTAACGGTCTGAAACATACTGTTGCCGGTCTTTTCTCCGCATGATGCCAATGTGACAATGGCAAAACATACGGCAAAAGATTTGGCATACGAAGCACATTTCTTTGAGTATGATTTCAAGTTTCCTCTCTTCGTTTTTTGCATTGATTCTACTTTAAACAAGCCTTTATACATGATATTTTTATTGGTTTATGGCAGCAAAGTTAAGTATAAAAGTTTGTATGATAATACTCTAAAATAAAACTTTAATCTATTTTCTTTTTCATACTTACGAGTATAATCCGCGAAATAAACAAGAGCGTAACAAGTGAAAATACAAAGTATAATAATTGAAAAATATTTTGTTGAGTATGATTTTAACCGAATTAAACTTTGTATCTTTGCACTTGGTATCATTTAGCATTGAACAGCACTATGGCAAAAGTAGGTTACATATTCAAGGCAGCCGGCTATGACGGCTTCGACACTGATGTGGAGTGGATGAAGCAATACGGTTGTGTACAAGTGATTGAGGAGGAAAACGGACACGAGAAACTGCGTCCCCAATGGAAACAGCTTATGGCAAATATGGAACGGGGAGACGAAATCGTACTCGCTAAATTCAGCAACGCCCTGCGTGGTTCTCGTGAACTGGCGGCATTCATCGAGTTCTGCCGTGTAAAGGTGGTGCGGATTATCTCCATTCACGACAAGGTTGACAGTCGTGGCGACCTGTTCCCTGAAACCAAGGCTGCGGATGTGTTGGAGATATTCGGTGCGCTTCCGGAGGAGTGTGCCGCATTGCGAAAGGCTTCAGCGCATATCATCCAACTAAAGCAGAACATAAACCAGCCGTCCAAAGAGAATAACATCAGCAAGGTGGAAAGGGAGAAAACCATCGTGGCGATGTACAACAACGGGCATTCAATAGATGACATCTGGAAAGTAAGCGGATTCAGCAGCCGCAGCTCCGTATTCCGCATACTAAACAAATACGGAGTTTCGCTAAATCGTGGCAAGTTCAGCGGACCGCTTGGGAAACGTAAAGCAAAAGAGGAGCAATAGTTATTCATAAAATCGTTTTTAATATCAAAAATTCAAGTTTTCATATGATTGAGAACAACAAACTTCAAATTATGGAGAATCGACAAAGGTTAGATCTCACAGAATGGATAATCCATTTTGTGCATGACAGGAAACCTATGGATAATCCTATTGGCTTGTATGAAGACTATATTTTGTGTTCTGAGGAGTTTGAACAAGAGACGTCGGATAATACGCGAATTTTGACAGAAGAAGATTTTAGGCTACCCGATTATTATGACGAACACGGAAAAGGTCACTTCATTCACGACACGTATATGGAGAATGAATATGAAATTGAAGAAGATGCGATAGGGTACGATGTATTGAAGAAAATATTACATGATGGATTTATTCATAGTAGTTGGTCTCTACGGAATCTGACACCTTCGATATATGGTCCAAAATCCGCAGTATGTTTTACCGAAATGCCGTTATATGCTCTGCTTGACTATGCAAAAGTGCGAGGGGAAAAGAGTGGATATGTAGGGAGTTACGGTATCGCTTTTAGACGTAATGAACTTTTTGCAGCAGGAGCACGTCCTGTAATATATGGATTAACATCTACATTTAAGGAAACAGATGTAGATGAGAATGGAGTTTATCAAGGCCGCTTAATAGATTCTTCTTGTGGTATAGGCAAGCAAGAACAGTATCGTTATGTTTCTACTATGCTGCAGAAAAAGAAAGGTTTGACTATTGATTGGACGCATGAAAGAGAATGGCGTTGGGCATTACCCGATGCTCGTTATGGTGTTCCTGGATTACCTTTTTTATTGGCTGAAACTTATGCAAATTTCTTTTCTGAGATAATTATCATCGTCTGTACGAATGAGGAACAGGAAGATTTGCTATTACATCTTAAGAATCTATATGATGCAGAATGTAGAAATACAGGCCCTGAATACAATATAAAGATGATTTCTTCAGCAAAGGTTTTATCACTTGAAACTATAGCCAACTCTAATGACATAGACCCTCATACAATGAAAATAGAGGATCTTCCTATGAAACAGATGCGTATGATACCTGAGTTTGATGTTTCATCTGAATTGACAGATAAAGTTAGAAAAGCTATAGTAGAGGCAAATGAAATTTCAATCAAATCTGTTGAAGAGTATTTAGCTAAAAACCCATCATTTGATGAACAAAAAGGTTACTGGGGGTTTGCTCATGTATGTACTAGCCATATCTCAGAAGTAACACAAGCTCTTCAAGATGCAGGATTTGCTAAAGCATATTCTAATGGAGATTATTACATTGATATTGATGAGTATCGAACCTGCAACCTTGAATTATTAGAGATTGGAGCAGACGCCGCAGCAAAATATCTAACAAAAGAATTAGGGCAGAATTTCTTTGTAAAAACAAGGCTCGATTAGAGATAGTATCTAAAAGTTAGATATTCTAATCCAAAGTGTATTGAATTATTTAGTTTAGATTGATTTGCCGAATATGAGCAAGTATAATTACATACAAGCCGACACTATAGAAACTGAGCGATTGCTTGTCCGTAAACTTACCTATGATGATTTTAGAACTTTGTGTGCAATAATGGATAAGCCGGAAGTGATGTACGCTTGGGAGCATGGCTTCAGTGAAGATGATGTACAGAAGTGGATAAAAAGACAGTTCGTCCGATATGCCAAAGATGGTATCGGATATTTTGCCGTTCTACAGAAAGAAAGCGGACAACTGATAGGCCAGGCCGGACTTATGAAAACAACAATGAACGGGAATGAAGTCGTTGAGATCGGCTACATATTTGACAACACATATTGGCACAACGGTTACGCGACAGAAGCCGCCGAATCTCTCATAGCCTATGCTTTTGACTGCTTGGAATTACCGGCTGTATATTGTAGCATCCGTCCGGAAAACAAGGCTTCCATCCGAGTAGCAAAACGACTTGGCATGGAATCTTGTGGCAACCATACCGTTGTTTATCGAGGTAAAGAAATGCCCCATATCATATACAAATTAGAAAATCCGAAATAGAATGAGCAAAAAAGAATACATACAGACCAATAAGGAATGGCTGGAGACAAAGGCAAAGGAAGAGGGCGTAAAACCTCTCCCGAAAGGAATCTATTACAAGGTCATCAATGAGGGAAAGGACGACGGCAAACATCCCTCGCCCCGCAGTATCGTTACTGCACACTACACGGGGTGGACTATAAACGGAAAGAAGTTCGACACCAGTCGTGGTGGAACACCAATAGCGTTCCGTTTGAACGAACTGATAGAGGGTTGGATTATCGCAATGCAACAGATGTGTATCGGGGACAAATGGGAGATTTACATCCCTGCCGAAATGGGATATGGCAAGTTCTCGCAACCCGGCATACCCGGTGGTTCAACACTCATCTTCGAGATAGAACTTTTCGGAATTGCATAAATCAAGAACGACTACATATCCACTCAAAAAAAAATGCTTCATCCTATTGATATTTAACATTATACATTCGTTCATGTCGCGTTTTTTCGTATCTTTACAAGTAGTAATCAGAAATAAATCAGTGATATGGGAGACGTAATCATTACAGTATTGGGATTGTGGGTGTTCATCAAAACCTTGAAAGTGATATTCGGAGGTTGGAGCAAAAGCAACTACCAGCGGGACAGGTAAGATTCAACCAACAGAATGCAGCCTATACCAGTCGTTCCTGCCTGGCATAGCGAGGGACTTAAAAGTCAGTATTTAATTCTCCCTCTTGTCGAAAATATCAACCCAAGCAAAGGGCGGGCAGTAAACGAGTTTTTTCTTTAAGCCCGATAAATAACAAAATGTTTTGCCTACCGGAAGAAAACGAAGTATTGGTGCGGTTGGCAAATCTTTTTGTATCGGGCGATTTCGGCAGAGTGTCTTGCGAAAGAGGAGCAACGTGCAACATTGCGCAGCCGAGCAGGTCTCTCGAAGAAAAGTAGAAGAAGCCGTTTACGGGATGGGTGAAAACTTATAATGGGCAATCCATAGATGTGTAACAGGTAAACATACGAGCAAAAACAAAAGCGACCGAAGCCGCTTTGTTTGTCGGAACGAGGCAGGAGTTATTTCTTGCCTTTTTTCGTTTTCTTTTCCGGCTCCGCAGGAGTTTCCTCCTTGTCGGGTGTCTGGTAGAACTTGTTAGCGACCATGACGATGCGGTTGTGTTTCACGCCGTCCTTGTCAATCCATTCTTCGGGTTTGAAGTAGCCCTCCACTGTGAACAGGGTACCCTTGGTGATTTGGGCAAGCGAATCGGTGTTGGCGTTGTTGCGCCAGGCTTCCACATTGATGAAAGCGGACACACGTTTCGTATCCTCGCCGCTCTTCTCCTGACGGCTTACTGCCAATGAGAAGCGTGCCACGCTTGCGTTTGCGAACTGACGGATTTCCGCGTCCTTACCTACGAATCCTGATACTGCGAAATTGTTCTCAATCTGTTTCATGTTACAATGCTTTAAGTTGTTAATTAAATTATTTTTACGCTGCCAATATAAGTGAGTGCAGTTACAGGGTTGCGACAAGGTTAGCAATCAAATACTCTTTATTTTTGTCAGCGTAAGCCGTCAAAACCTCCGGCCCGATAAAGGAAGATTTGTGAAGCTACACCATTGACCAAGGCTTTCAGCCGTACCCGGCTGCATACTAACTTTGCAACGGAAAAATGAGGAATAACACGACCAAAAGCTGTAACAATATGGATTGGTGAATAAACAAGTGAGCGAGGTTCGCAGACAAAGGACAGCATCCGTCCGCAGACACAAAGTTTCAGGTACGCTTCGGCTGTAAATCCAAAAGGAGCAGAGTAATGAAGCGAGGGATCAAGTATGTCCTCTCAATGTGGATGCCGTAATACTGAATCCGTTATGACGCTGCACAGCCAAAGGTATTTTGCTATGGAAGGGATAGCCGAAGAACAGAATGGCACGACGATCGCGGAAGCCAGCATCAGAATAGCCGCGTTCTACCTTACCGACAGAACCGGAGAAATCAAGGCAAAGAAAACAAAGGCAAGAAGTCCGGTGCTCGTTGAACAAAGCAGCCCGGTCGCCATTGCGAAATATGAAATGCCATATATACAAAAGGAGACTTGACAGTCAAAGATGAATATATAAGAGGAAGAACGGCTTGCCTTGCAAGCTCCAATTATAAAAGTTGATGCCATTGGATATGTATTTCCCAATGGCTTGGACACAGCAATGTGGAGCATTGCCCCACATTGCCGTTCTGCCAGATGTCGGTCAGTTCAGGTATGACCATTCTGTTATCTCCAGTTCCTCGCCACAAGGGAAATCAATGATAGGGTCACAAATGAATGTACCACAGAAATTGACTACTACACAGCCGTTTTTCAGAGAGGCTGGTTCACTCCAATCATCGTCCGTATGTCGGATATGATACCACAGTTTACCCTTGGGCAAGGTTTCGGTGGCAATCCGCAAATCAATAAATTCGCCCTCAATGGTCTTGCCATTCGCCAAAGTCAGAAGCATAGGCGATTGGCTTTCTTTTCTGTAATCGTACAGCATAATCTTTCTTTTAATCTGTTATCTCAATTATTTCATCAATCCGACCGCAAAGGAATGTCCGTAAAGCGGTCTTGTCCACAGCATAGTATTCGGCTATATGTCCGTATTGCTTAACAAAGTAGCGTTTCAGTATATCCGAGAAGTCAAAGCGGTAGCCCATTAGCGGAACAGCCCTTTTGAAATAGGTGTTGCTGCTCACGCTGTCCGTAAGCCAATTCTTCTGTTGTCGGCTCATTGGCGTACCCTCATTGAGTGTTGCACTCTCAATTGATAGACCTTGCTGTCTTGCAGGGTTGAAAGTTCGGGAATATCCCAATCCACAAACCTTGTCGCTATCGGTGTCACCATAAAGCAATCCTCCATTAGTCATAGATTAGCACTTCATCCCGGTATTCCACAACCTCCTTGCCGTTGGTGAGCCTTACCACTATCTCGTTGCCGTAGTCTCCCACGACTTCCCCCTCTGTATGCCCCTTGTAAGGAGTCAGTAACGTGCATAAGCACCCGATAATGTCCGTATCTTGTTCGTCCTCGTAATACATAGTCAGTGAGTTTTTAAGGGTTATCGGTATGACCATTCTCCATTAGAGAACACTTGGAAGTTCACATACTCGTTACATAGTTCGTGTGTCAGCACTCGAATGTAGATTTTGTCTTTGTCCTCCAAAAGAGAAATCATCTTGTTTATCTCTTTTTCGGGATAGTCCCATTTTGACGAAAACTCGCCCTCGATACTGTCTTCCGACCTGTCAAGGTAACAGTCGCAAAATGTGTCTTCCAAAAAGTTCTCCACCTTATCAAGGTCTTTCCCGTTCTCCGTACTTGCGTAGAAGATGTTAGTCGCATAATTTGCCATAATCGCTTTTGATTTGATTTTTTACCTTTCCCTCTGTTAGCATCAGCTACTTTCGGGTTTGATTAAAATTATGTCGCTTTGCAAGGTGTCCCGGCTCTTCCTGCAAGGCTTCACAGACAAAATACGACCTCAGTTGAAAACCGAGTGTGGAGATTTTGGCTTGAACCGATAGGCTTGACCTTGCAAGGAAGAAAGACGGGATATATACCTTTGCGACACAATTCTTATCAGCCAACCCGAAAGACGATGTGAAGACGAGATAAGGATAGTAAGTGTGCAACAGGAGCACTATAAACGGCAAAACGCATTTCAAGCAATAGCGAATAAAAAGAAGGATTTGCTGACGAAAAGAAAAAGCAACCAAGAGTTTAGAAATTGAGAAAATCAAGCAGTTTAGTTTAGAACTTGATTAGATATACAAAAACCAAACTAAACCTATTCCATCATTACTTTACTCACGTTATTGGAAACTGCATCAAACCTAACCTTCGTCCGAGGGACAAGCGAGGGACAAACAACAATACAACGAGGGACAAATTATGTCCCTTGCATTTCAGCATGGTTTTTCAGGAATGTTTCTATAGCTTTTTTCTTTTGGTGTGCAAGATTACGGCTCTTAGTGTTTATGAAATAATACAGAATCTAACTCTACATCCGAGGGACAAGAAGAGATAAAGCAAAATAATTGCGAGGGACAAACCGTGCCTCTTGCAATTCAACACGGTTTTCTGGAAGTGGTTTTATTGTTTTTCTTTCTTTTGGTATGCGAAATTTTGTCCCCCGTTTGTCCCCCAAAAATATTCTTAAAAAAATTTACATATTGATATACAATGCTTTATGCAACACAAATATCGTTTGCGTGGGGAAATAAACATTCTGCATCGGCAAATGACGGCTTGTAAACAGCCATAAATAACCATAGCCAATTAGAAGAAAGTCGCTGATAACCAGCGGCTTTTCTTTTTATATGTTTTTCAGTCAAATCTGACTGGTTGCGGATTTCCAGCATTATTTTGTACCATAATTCTACCGCCGAACAATTAAGCGGACACTTCGCACTCATCATAGCGACATCTTGGACACGATGTGAGACGCTATGAGAATGAGCGGAACCGCTATAGAAGACACAGTGTGAGACGCTATGAGAAATTGTGAGACGCATTGAGACAGAATAGGCGAAATTAAAGGCGACTAATATATGGAAATCCAAAGAAAATGCCAGTGGTGCGGCAAACCATTTATAGCACACACGATGGTAACACGCTATTGCAGCAAATCGTGCAATGAAAAAGCGTACAAAAAGAAGAAGCGGAAGCAGAGGTTACAGGAATACGAGGAACGGCAAAATGAGCAGCCCATGCAGGAAGTCGGTATCGTAGGAAGCAAGTTGTATCTCTCCCCTGCCGAAACCGCAACCCTTTTAGGTATTAGCCGTGCGACCATCTATCGGCACATGGCTACCGGTATCATTCGGGCACTGCAACTTCGCGGGCGTACCATTATCCGCAAGTCGGACATTGAAAAAATGTTTGATGATGCACCCGGTTATAAGAAACGGAGTTATGGAAGAAAACAGACCGTTCTTTATTACACTACCAATGAGATTCTGGAGAAGTTCCAAATTCAGAAGAAAACACTGTATCGTCGATGCAAGTTATACAACATCCCTAAGGTTGAAGAAGGCAATCGTGTGTTCTACAACCGCACCCTTATAGACAAGTATTTTGCCGACCTTGCCGAAGAAATCAATCCGGCCTGTTATTATACCCCGGAGCAGGTCATGGAAAAGTACGGTATGAGCCGTAATGCTGTTGCTACCTTTGCCCTGCGGTACAATATTCCCCGAATCAACCGCCACCACGAGGTGTATTATTCCCGTGCCCATATAGACGCGATTAAGGAAAAGCAGGAGAAGCTGAATCCCGACTATTATACCTACGATGAAATCACCGAGAAATACGGACTTACTAAAATTAATATCAGCTACTATGTCAACAAATACGACATCAAACGGTTCAAGCAAGGAAGCCGGACAATGGTGCAACGTTCCGAGTTTGACAAAGTCTATATAGAGCATCGTGATGGAACATATACACCCAAGAAACGGGAAAAGAAAAGCGACCTGCCGAAAGAGACCTTTGTAATCCCTGAAGGTTATTACTCATCCGAGCAAATTGCGGCAACTTATCATATGAACAGGAAAACCATTTGCAAGCTATGCCGTGAAAACGACATTCCTAAAATCAGTCATGGTGGGTTCAATTATTACGAGCAACTGTCAGTTGACAGATTCTTCGCCAAATACAAGGCTGCAGACAATATAAAGGAATGGATTAGTGCGGAACAAATGGAGGAAATCTATGGTATGAGCAAAGATGCCAGATGCTCATTTGTACATCGCCATAAAATCCCGTCCCGTGTTGTTTATGGCAAAGTCCAATATTCAAAAGACCATATCGACATTATCAAAAGCGGAGGTTTCGACCAACGGGAAATGTATTACAGCGTAGCCGAAGCAATGGAAAAATATAGTCTCCGCAGGGATGATGTCTACAATTATGCGAGGTATAACAAGATACGGAAGATGCATCACGGAAAGCCCATGTTCCTGTTGAAAGAGGATTTTGACAAGGTGATGGCTGAAAAATCCGGTATCTGAGAATTATTCCGCACAGACAAGAATCATTTTCAGCAATGGCAGCCATCAGCATTGTTTCATTGTATTGGTTTGCAACAAATTAATCACCAATTATAAAAACATATCATTATGCACGAATGTAAAACTGTAACATTGAGGACAAGACCTCTAAAGAAAAACATGTTGTCGTTCTATCTGGATTATTATCCCGGTTATCGCGACAAAGAAAGTATGAAGGTAATCCGTCATGAATCTTTGGGCATCTACATCTATGCCGAACCAAAGAACCAACGGGAACAGAACTTTAATGCCGTCATGTCGGAAAAAGCAGAAGCTATCCGATGCCGACGCTTTGAATCCATCGTAAATGAGCGGTACGATTTCTTTGACAAGAGCAAGATGAAAGGAGATTTTCTTGCCTATTATAAGAAGACACTCCGCAAGCACGACCAGAAATGGGAGTTCGTATATCTGCATTTTTTCAATTTCGTGGGTGGAAAATGTTCATTCGAGGAAATCGATGTGGACTTATGCAACAAGTTCAGAGAGTATCTGCTTAATGCGAAACAGCTTAGACGTCCTGAGCGTCCCATATCACGCAATTCGGCTGTGGGCTACTGGTCCACATTCAGAGGATTTCTCAAAATACTCTATCGCAACAAGTTAATTCACTCCAATGTAAATGATTTCTTGGACAAGATAGAGCCGGAAGATGTAGTGAAAGACTACCTAAGCGTAGATGAACTGTACAGATTGGCAGAAACACCTTGCAAAATACCGGTTCTGAAAACAGCCTCGTTATTCTCTTGTCTGACAAGTCTGAGAATCAGCGATATTCTCACATTGCGATGGGAAGAAATCGTGGACTTTGCTGCCGGAGGAAAATGCGTCCACACCGTCACTCAAAAGACAAAGACAGAAGACATCATCCCCATTAGTGACGAAGCCTTGCAATTGATTGGTTATTCTCCCGAAAAGACAGGGCTGGTATTCAAAGGATTGAAAAGATGCTGGACGCAATACCCCATGAAAGAGTGGATCCGAGCCGCAGGTATCACCAAAAACATCACCTTCCACTCATATCGAAGGACATTCGCCACTTTACAGGCTG
>UMLO01001065.1_pt1 | contig 11387 bp, 10 predicted proteins | sample 1966551 | NCBI WGS metagenome assembly UMLO01 (sample SAMEA4836201, study PRJEB28245) | human gut metagenome | biome: gut microbiome; material: fecal sample | place: Denmark | collected 2008
CCAGGTCAGCGTCCAGCACCACCAGGTCGTCGTGGCCCTCAGCGGCCAGCTCTTTCAGGGTGTTGCCGTAGCTGTCACGGGTAGCGATCTTCTTCACTTCTGCCATCTTACTTGTCCTCCTCTTCCAGCGCGGCGTAAGCTGCATTCAGCTCCTGCATGGCCTGTGCGTATTCCTCATCGTTGGGGCCCTTGCCGTGCCAGTCAACGGAGTTCTCCATAAAGGAAACGCCCTTGCCCTTGAGGGTATCCAGAATGATGCAGGTGGGCTTTTCGTTCTCAGCGTGGAAAGCGGCGATGGCGCTCTCAATGGCATCCAAATCGTGGCCGTTGATGGTCAGCACGTTGAAGTTGAAGGCCTTCAGCTTCTCCTCCAGCGGGGCGCTGTTCATCACAGTCTCGGTGGTACCGTCGATCTGCAGATGGTTGCGGTCCAGCATAACGCAGAGGTTGGACAGGCCGTAGTGAGAAGCAAACATAAAGGCCTCCCAGCACTCGCCTTCTTCCACCTCGCCGTCACCCAGGATGGTGTAAACATTGATGGGCTTACCGGCGTGCTTGGCACCCAGTGCCATGCCGCAGGCGGCGCTCACGCCCTGACCCAGACTGCCGGTGGACATATCCACGCCCGGCACACTGTTCATGTTGGGGTGGCCCTGCAGGTAGCTGCCGATCTTGCGCAGGGTCTTGAGGTCCTCCACCGGGAAGAACCCACGCTCAGCCAGTGCGGCGTACAGCGCCGGGGCCGCATGGCCCTTGGAGAGCACCAGACGGTCGCGGTCAGGGTTCTTGGGATCCTTCGGATCCACCTTCATCTCTACGAAATAGAGGTACGCCAGCACCTCGGCGATATCCAGGCTGCCGCCCGGATGGCCGCACTTGGCGCTGTGAGTGCCCTCGATCACGCCCATGCGGATGTGGCAGGCGTGTTTTGCCAGGGTAAGCTTTTCTGCATTTGTCATCTTTGGTCCTCCCGTATGAACCTCAGCGTTTGCATCGGATATGGTACGCACCCGGGCCGTACGCCCCGATGCGCTATTTCTCAAGTCTATATTATCTATTCTATGCAAAAACGTCAAGGTTCTTTCGTCAAAATGTACATCCCTTGGCAAAATCGCTTGTAAATGTTCCCGTTTTTGTTGAAAATGCAGGGCCATTTTGCCCCCGCAAAACATTTTTGCAGCTTTTGACCGGCTTGCTTTCTGATGCCGAATTGAATGCAGCCTCCGACAATGGTTATTCTCACACCAATGTCTGTAACAGTACATTTGCAGAAGGCCCCGGTGAAGATTCCTTTTATTACATCTACAAATTTCAAAAATCGACAAACACCGCCCTGTAACCATCCTCATCCGCTGAGCTTGACAAGGCGGCTTTGCATCTGCTATACTTTTTGCACAATTCCCGGCCGAAGCCGGGGCTTTGCGGGCCGAAGCCCGTGTTTCTCCCCGCAAACATTATTTTGAAACAGACACCATGAAGGGGTCTGCCGCTGGCGCGCGTGCTGGCGGCAGGCCCTTTTTGTCTGCGCATTTTCAGGAGGAATCATTGATGAATACCAAGACCCGTTCCACGACCCGTGATCTGGTGCTGGCCGCACTGTTTCTGGCACTGGCCTTCGTGCTGCCCATGATCACCGGCCATGTGCCTCAGATCGGCAACATGCTCTGCCCCATGCACTTCCCGGTGCTGCTGGCAGGCTTTGTGCTGGGCGGCCCCTGGGGCCTGGCACTGGGCTTTGCCGCCCCGCTGCTCCGCTCGGTGCTGTTCGGGATGCCCCCGATGTACCCCATTGCCATCGCCATGGCCTTTGAGCTGGCCACATACGGCGCTGTGGCCGGTTTCATGTACCGCAAGGTGCAGCACACCCTGCCCATGATCTACGCCACCCTTGTCACCTCAATGGTGACAGGCCGCCTTGTCTGGGGTGCGGTGCGCTTTGTGCTGGCCGGTCTGTCCGGCTCCAGTTTCCCGTTCAGCGCGTTCCTGTCCGGTGCGGTGCTCACTGCCGTGCCCGGCATCGTGGCGCAGCTCATCCTCATTCCGCTGATCGTGGCTGCACTGCAGAAAGCAAAGCTGACAGATTAAAACCCCTGCGCTGACCGAACCCACACAGCAAAAAAGCCCGGAACCGCACCTGCTATGGCGGCAGGTGGTTCCGGGCTTTTTCAGTTCATATTACAGTGTGGCAGCAGCTGTAACAAAAAAAGAAGGAGAATCTTCAACCGGCAAATTGGAGAAGATCAGCCGGCAAAGCTTGCATTGACAGAACGGCGGTTGCTCTGGTTGACAAAGTTCTTCTTTGCGCTCTCGAGCAGGCTTGCAAAAGCCAGGCCAATGCCGCAGTTATCGGACACGCCCTCGGTAACAGTCAGGTAAGCGTCCATCATAGTGTTGTCCAGAATAGCAGTGTTCTTGTTCATCATAATAAATATCCTCCGTATATCGGTAAATGTCATTGTGTTTTTTGGCAGGGCCTCTATCTCCCTGCATCCTCAGAGCGGAACCTTTCAGAACCCTTCGTTCTTTTGTTCCCCTCTCTGAGGATGGCCATATTATGCCACTCAATTATGAAATCGTTTTATAAATTCTATGAACAAACTATGAATTTAGTGATACATTTTTAACGTTCTTTCGTTCTTTGCGCAACTAGCACAAAACGTTTTTTATAAAAAATAAAGTTCTTGTATACATGGACGATTGAAACCTTGTTTGGAAAGTTTTTTCAGATTTTCTCTCTGTTTTACCCAGAATTTCTTCTGCAAAAGTGGATACTCTCATGCAAAATCCGTCAGAATCCGTCAATTTCCAACAGGGCGAGGGCTTTCCTGTGCAAAATGCCCAGAAAAAAGTTCCAGACAAAAAGGCCGCCGTGCCAGCAGCACAGCAGCCTTTGAAAAGCCATTTCAGTTTTGTCGGTTTCGCATCACTTGCACAGGAACGCCGGCAGGGGCTTGCCTTCCTTGCGCCACTGGTGATATTCCGCAGTGGCGGCAAATTCCACGTCACCGGCGGAGTTCAGGGCAGTTTCCACGGAATCCTGCACCACGCCGATGATAAAGCCGACACCGACCACCTGCATAGCGATATCATTGGAGATGCCGAACAGGGAGCAGGCCATGGGGATCAGCAGCAGGGAGCCGCCAGCCACGCCGGAAGCGCCGCAGGCACCCAGAGCGCTCATCACGGAAAGAAGGATGGCGGCGGGCAGGGACACCTGAATGCCCAGCGTATTGGCCGCAGCCAGCGTCATAATGGTAATGGTGATGGCGGCACCATCCATATTGATGGTAGCGCCCAGCGGGATGGAGACGGAATACATATCCTTATCCAGCCCCAGCTTATCGCACAGATCCATATTGACCGGGATGTTGGCGGCAGAGCTGCGGGTGAAGAAGGCGGTCAGGCCGGATTCACGCAGGCAGCGGAACACCAGCGGATACGGGTTGCAGTGCAGATACACAAAGATGATAAAGGGCGAGACGACCAGTGCCATAAAGAGCATGGTGCCCACCAGCAGGAGCAGCAGCCTGCCGTACTGGGTAAAGATGGACAGGCCGTTGCTGGACACGTTGGTGTACACAAGGCCCATGATGCCGAAGGGTGCCAGATTGATGATCCAGCGGACGATCTGGGAGACTGCATCCGCGGTGTTTGCCAGGAACAGCTTGGTGCTGTCCGCGCCGTACTTCTTCATGGCCAGACCGAACAGGCAGGCCCAGAACAGGATGCCGATGTAATTGCCGTTCAGCAGGGCACTGACGGGGTTTGCCACAAAGTTGGTGAGCAGGGTGTTCATCACCTCGCCCAGACCCTGGGGCACCACCTCGGATTCTGCCGCCTCAGCCAGAACGACGGTCTGAGGGAACAGGAAGCTGGTCACCACCGCAATGGCGGCGGCCAGGAAGGTGGTGAGCATGTACAGCCAGATGACCGTGCCAAAGCGCCGGTCCAGCCTGGACGTGCCCTGCGCCAGCGCACTGGCCACGATAACGAACACCAGCACCGGGGCAATGCCCTTCAGGGCACCCACGAACAGGCTGCCGAACTCTTCCACCCAGCCCGCACCGGGCACCGCCAGTGCCAGCACCGCACCGACCACAAGGCCGATGACGATGCGCAGGATCAGGCTGGTGGCGTTGTACCTTGCCGCAACCGCTTTCAACGTTTTCATAACTTTTCTACTCCCCTATCCAGATTGTGCGCCTATTGCGCACAGTTTTCCCATTCCTCTACACGGAACAAGTACGATTATACGCCTTGCAGGCCAAAAAGTCAAAGATTTTACCCGCTTTTTTTGTTTTTCATTTCAACATATACAGACACGAGCTTTTTTCACTGTCCGTATATGAAATACAGATTCACAAAAAGAGACCGCACCCCGTGTGTTTCGGGATGCGGTCTGTTCCTGTTTTAGTCGAGATAGGACACCTTGCCGGGTACAAAGCCCTGAATGCCCATGCCGGGCGCGTCGGAGACGGTGATGTTCTTTTCGTCGAACACGGCACCGCCGAGGATGTGGTCCTCGCTGCAGAGCACCGGGCCGTCGAGGTCGATCTTGGTGATGATCTTCTTGGCGCAGGCCAGCTCCACAGCGGCGTTGACCGAGATCTTTGCTTCCAGCATACAGCCGATCATGCACTCCACGCCGTACACCTCAGCGGCGGCGGCAATGCGCAGGGCATTGGTGATGCCGCCGCACTTCATCAGCTTGATGTTCACAAGGTCGGCCGCGCCGGTCTGCATGATCCGCAGGGCATCTGCCGGGCTGAACACGCTCTCGTCGGCCAGCACGGGCACATCGGCATGGCGGGTGACATACTGCATCCCCTCAAGGTCTGCGGCGGGCACAGGCTGCTCCACGAACTCAATGTCCAGCCCCTTCTCCTGCATCTGGTTCAGGATGCGGACCGCCTGCTTGGCGTTCCAGGCCTGATTGGCATCGATGCGGAGCTTGATATCCCGGCCCACGGCCTGCCGCACCGCGGCAAGGCGGGCCACATCCAGCTCAGGGTCAATGCCTACCTTGACCTTCAGGCAGTCGTAGCCGCGCTGGACGGCGGTGCGGGCATCCCGGGCCATCTCCTCGGGCGGGTTGACACTGATGGTGATATCGGTCACGATGTTTCTGCGGGCACCGCCCAGCATCCGGTAAACAGGGGCGCTGTACTTCTGGCCCAGCAGATCCCACAGGGCCATGTCCACAGCGGCCTTGGCGCTGGTGTTGTGGACAAGCGCCTTCTGCACAGCGGCGGTCAGATCCTCAAATTCATCGAGGTCGCGGCCCAGCAGGGCAGGGGCGATATGATCCTGAATGGCACCGAGGATGGCCCCGGTGGTATCGCCGGTGATGACACCGGTCGGGGGTGCTTCGCCGTAGCCCACCGCACCGGTATCGGTGTGGAGCTCCACGATAACATCCTCAACGCTGTTCACAGTGCGCAGTGCCGTTTTGAACGGCACCCGCAGCGGGGTGGAAATGCGGCCCAGCCGCACCTGTGTGATCTTCATAGTCCCGTCCTCCTTCTTATTCCAGCGGCAGGTTTGCCAGCTTGACAATGGCGTTTGCAATGATCTGGGCGTTCTGCACCAGACGTTCCAGATCGATGCATTCATCGGGCTGATGCTCTGTGACCGGGTCCCCCGCGAACAGGGGGCCAAAAGCCACCACATTGGGCAGCATCTTGGCGTAGGTGCCGCCGCCGATGCACTTGGGCGGGGCATTGTCGCCGGTGGCATCCCGGTAAACCTCCAGCAGGGCGCTGACCAGCGGGGTCTCGGCAGGGTAGTAGAGCTTTTCCTTGTGCACCTGCCCATCCAGCGCCCAGCCTGCGGCCTCAAAGGCAGCCTGCACAGCGGGCTGGCAGTCTGCCCGTTCCATGGTCACGGGATAGCGGTAGTTCAGCTTGACCCACAGATGCTGCGCGTCGCCCTCGATCAGCCCCCAGTTGCAGCTCATGGGGCCGGAGAGCGCATCCTCCAGCCGGTGGCCCAGCAGGCGCTCGCCGTAGGGGTCGGTGCCCAGCTTCTCGGCCAGAAAGTGCACGGCCTGTTTGGCATCCCCCTCCAGCGGCAGCCGGTCAAGGTAGCACACCAGCCGCCCGATGGCGTTTTCGCCCTGCTCCGGGTGGCTGCCATGGGCCGAAACGCCCACCGCTTCCACCTGATAGCCGCCAGGGATGGCTGTCACGGTGATGTGCTCCGCATCCGGCAGGGCGGCCCCCGCCGGGGCGGTCAGCACAGCGCAGGCGTAGTCCGGCACCACATTGCCGGCCACGCCGCCCTGCACCCTGCTCAGCTGCCAGGCCCCGGTCTGGTGCAGCTGCACGGCATAGCTCTCGTTCAGGATGCCCTTTTCGCCGTTGATGAGCGGATACTCGCCGTCCGGGGTGAAGCCCAGCACCGGGATCTCCCCGCCGTGGGCCTTGTAGTACAGCACGTCCCGGTCGTTGGTCTCCTCGTTCAGGCCGAACAGCAGCCGGACACGGCGGTTGAGCGGAATGCCCAGATCCCGGATGGCTTTCAGCGCGAACAGGCTGGCCACCACCGGGCCTTTGTCATCAATGGAACCCCGGCCATACAGCCTGCCGCCCTCGATCTCGGCGGCGTAGGGCGGGTGATGCCAGCCCTCGCCCTCGGGCACCACGTCCAGATGCCCCAGCACCGCCACCATCTCGTCCCCGGTGCCGATCTCGCACCAGCCGATGTACCGATCCATGTCGGTGGTCTCAAAGCCAAGCTCATGGCAGAGGGTCAGCGCCTCGGCAAAGCAGGCATCCACCTCCTCGCCAAAGGGCTTGCCCGGCAGCGGATCGGCCTCCACACTGCGCCTGCGCACCAGCCGCTGGAGCGCCGCCACCATCTGGGGCCGCAGCGCCGCCACGGCCTCGTTCAGTTTTTTGTCCATACGTTCCACCCCTTTTGTGATTCATTTCACAGCTTGTATTATAGAACGATTGCCCCCGCTCCACAAGCCCCCAGTTCGGCAAAAAAGGTCTTGACACCGCGCAGTGTGTACGCTATTATGTACATAAGAGGTGATACACGATGACGACCACTAATATCACGAACTTTCGCAAGAATGCTTTCCAGTATGTAGAGCAGACCGTAAAGTACAATGAACCGCTGAACATCTGCACCAAAGACGGCAACGCTGTTCTGCTTTCGGAAGAAGATTACAGCGGCATTATGGAAACGCTTTATCTCGTCTCCGTGCCGGGAATGCGGGAAAAGCTCATGGCGGCCAAGGCCGAACCGCTGGAAGATTGTGTTGACGAATCGGCTGTGGAGTGGTAAATGTACAAGATTGTTTATACGAAAACCGCGCTCAAAGACATTCCAAAGCTGAAATCCGCCCATCTTGACGAAAAAGCGAAGGCTCTGATCTCCGTTATAAAAGAAAATCCGTTCCAGAACCCGCCGCCCTATGAAAAGCTGGTGGGCGATTTGAACGGCTCGTACAGCAGGCGCATCAACGTACAGCACCGCCTTGTGTATGATGTTTTTGAAGAAGAGCAAACCATCAAGATTTTAAGCCTTTGGACACATTACGAAAGATGACCCGAAAACGGACTGTTTTGCAGTTCGTTTTTTTTTTTCAAATTTTTTTGAAAAAGGGTGAAAGGATTCCGCGCGGCGTGTATTTAAGGAAGTGAGAGCATCCATTTTTGCCGGAGCTCCACTTCCGGCCCAAAGAAAGTGAGGGACCCCCTATGAAGAAACGACTTATCAGCCTTCTGGTGGCGCTGTGCATGGCGGTAACGCTCCTGCCTGTGTCGGCAATCACAGCGTGGGCGGAGGGAGGCGGCTCCACCTTGAAACCTTTGCAATTTAAGCGAGGTCTTCCGGTTACCGATGGTATACGTCCTACAACTGATTCCAATGAACATACAATTTATACCGGTGATGGCTGGAGCTATGATGATACAGCTAAAGTTTTGACCATCGCCCCCGAAAACCCTACTACCTATGATTTGAAAGCTGCCTGTCTAACCCAAAACAGCATTGCATGTTCTATTATCATTAAAGAAAAAGCAACGATTACAGATGGGAGCTTTATAAATAATATAACGAATTATGGAACGATTACTGGTGGAGTCTTTAAGCCCTTGAGTAGTAAGAGTTTAACATTTGAAAATTCTGGCATCATTACAGGCGGTGAGTTTCTTTCTGCTTTGGGGTCTCTAAATTTTACAAATAGCATTTCCGGAACCATTGAAGGTGGTATCTTTAGTGTCTCTAGTCTTTCTAATAGTGGTGCCATAAATGGCGGCGTTTTTTCCAGAAGACCAAATGGTGGCAAGGTTGCTGCTGGCTATACTTTGAATGTAGAATCCCCGGACAGTACTACCGAGGCAGGCATCGAATATTTCAAGGACTCTCGTTATATTATTCCCCATTCTTCCTATACAACTAGTATCACCGTCCTGTATTATAATCCCCGTGGCCTTCAACCATTTCCTATTGATGTTACAATCGACAATACTCAGCAAATGCTTCTGACTGAATGGGCCGGAAAGGTAGAAAGCTCCAGCGATCCCGAGGTCCTTTATGTCACTTTTACCGCACCACCCGCCGATGCGGACACCGTTACCCTGAGCATACTGACCCGGCTGGTGATCGATAAAGCCGGCTACCCCGTTGGCACCGAAGGCGGCACCCAGGATTACAGCGGCAACGGCTGGAAGTTTGAGAAGGGCAATAGCACGCTGACGCTGGAAAGCGGCATTTATGATTTCTCCGGTGAGAAAAACGCACTGCACCCCCTGAACCCGGCTGTCCAGTTGAAGGTCAAATCCGGTGCAACGCTGACCGGCGGCGCAGCTGGAGATGGGTCTGGTGTCACTTGGCAGCTGACCGAAAACACGGATGATCCGAGTACTTATAAGTTGACGATTAGCGGCAGTGGTGCAATGGAAGATTTTCCATTTGGTAGCTATCAGCCATGGTACAGCTTCCACGATCAAATCACCTCTGTTGTCGTTTCTCCCGGCGTAACTTCGATTGGACAATGCGCTTTTAGCCGGTTTGCTAAGCTAACTCATGTTGACATTGCAGATAGTGTAATATCCATTGGCTGGGATGCTTTTTATTATTGCTCCAGCCTTACTAACATTACAATTCCGCAAAGTGTCACATATATCGGACCCTTGGCTTTTTTCCATTGCACAAACTTAAGCAGCATCACACTTTCAAATAATATAACTTCCATTGGTAGCAGCGCTTTTGAAGATTGCACCAACCTCACCAGTATCACGATTCCCGGCAGTGTAACTTCAATTGGCTTGGCTGCTTTTTGTAACTGCACTAAGCTCACCAGTATCACGATTCCTGATAGTGTGACAACTATTGACCTCGAGGCTTTCAAGAATTGTTCTAGCCTGACTAGTATCACGATTCCCGGCAGCGTAACTTCAATTGGCCCGTATGTTTTCGATGGTTGTACTAGCCTGAATGACATCAGCTACTCTGGCACAAGTGAAAGCGTTATTTTTGCTCTTTCTGGCTATGTCCCCACTCTTGTCACCTTTAATTACGGCGACAAAGTGCCTGAAGCAGAGCGAATGATAAAAGTGTTCGTCAAAACGGGCGGGACATTGACAGCTCCCACCACAATTCCCCCCGTAGCTGGCTATGAGTTCAAGGGCTGGCTCACAGAAGATGGCGAGCTGTATGATTTCCCTGGCGCTCCTACCGGCCAGCTCACCCTTTACGCCAACTGGGAAAAGATTCCCGACCCGAAGCCCGAACCCAAACCTGACCCCACTCCCGAAGCCCCCACCTACACCCTGACGGTGAAGGGCGGCACGTTCACCTACAACGGCGGCGAAGCCATGACCAGCGCCAGCGTGCCGGTGGATGCCGAGGTCAAGGTGACGCTGAACCAGAGCGCCGTGCCCGAGGGCATGGTGTTCGACCTGTGGGCCATGGATGAAGCCAGCCTGCTGGGCAACCCGGCGGTCGCCTACAACGAGGAGAGCTTTACCATCCCGGCGGGCAGCGTGGCCAAGGGCAGCACCGTGACCGTGGAGGCCCAGTACCGGGATGCCACCATCGAAAGCGAGCCCAGCATTCTGGGCACTGCCGCCATCATCGGCGTGGCCGGTGCAGGCACGGCGGTCATCGTGTGGCAGGGCTACCGCATCGGCATGGAGCTGTACGAGAAGTATTTCCAGCCCACGCCGGAAGAAACTGCGGCAGAGCAGCCCGCCCCGGAAGCTCCGGCAGCAGCTGCCGCTTCCTGAACGCAGGCGCACCCGCTCCCTTCCACGCCTGACAGAACTGCATAAAAACAGCGCCGCCCCATCGTTTCCGGTGGGGCGGCGCATTTTTGCGGTTCAATCCCGGCGCAAAGGCAGGGTAAGGGACATTTTCTGGTAGGCAATGCGGGGCGTGCCATCCTCCACATGGATGATGCCGCACTTGGTAAAGCCGTTTTCTTCCAGCAGGTGCTGCATGATCTTGTTGTCGGCGTGGGTGTCGGCCCGCAGGCTCTCGCAGTGCTCCAGACACCAGGTGATCACAGCGGCGGCAACGCCGGGGTGCCTGCCCGCCGAAGCCAGCCGGTGGATGGTGCCGTAGGGCAGGGTATCGTTCAGCCACTTGCCATCCTCGATCCGGGCATAGGTGGGGTCCGGGCCAAGGATAAAGGCAAACACGCCCTCCAGCTCGCCGTTGACAAGGTAGAGGAACAGCCGGTTGGAATCAATGTCCTCTTCCAGCAGCTCCTGCGGCGGGAAATGATCTCCCCACTGGGTGGGGTTGCCGGAATCCGCCATCGCCTGCCGGGCGCGGGCATAAATTTTCAGGATCGCATCCAGATCTGCACGTCTTGCTCCACGAAACATCTTCATCCAACCTCTCTTCCGGCAGGCCGCTGCCCGCCCTGATCGTTCTGCCTTAATATAACACAAAACGGCCCTCTCCGTCAAAGCCTGCTGCAAAGGCGGAGAGGGTCGTTCACTGATGCGCTTATGTGCGCTGGCTGCGTGCCCGGCGGTACTCCCGGGGGCTCTGGCCATACCGCTCATGGAACAGGCGGTAGAAGTAGCTGGTGTTCTCGTAGCCCACCTGGGTGATGATCTGCTGGATGTTCAGGTCGCTGCGGCGCAGCAGGCGGGCGGCGGTCTCCATCCGGTGCTTCTGCAGCAGTTCCTTATAGGTCTTTCCGGTCTGGGCCCGGACGCACTCGCTGACATACGCCAGCGAAACGCCGTAGCTGCGGGCCACATTGGAAAGGCTTGCTTCACGGTAATTCTGGGTGATCTCCTGTAATGCCGCCTGGACCAGTGCTTCGCGGCTGACCGCCTCGCCGCGCGTTTCCAGCGGGAAATTCTTGGTCTGTACCATAGCGTTAAAACCCTCCGTTGCGGCAGCGGCGGGCGGGGACA
>UMLO01024532.1_pt1 | contig 11158 bp, 14 predicted proteins | sample 1966551 | NCBI WGS metagenome assembly UMLO01 (sample SAMEA4836201, study PRJEB28245) | human gut metagenome | biome: gut microbiome; material: fecal sample | place: Denmark | collected 2008
TTTTTCTCCCCCTGCAAATTCCAGACAGGCAACCCTTCCCGGCACTGTGCCCTGCAAGGCAGCCTTTGGGCCGGCCTTGCAGCATGTTGTCACGCTTTCTTGGCACGCTCCCCGGGATATCCCGGATTCTGGCGCTGCTTCCCCAAAAGCGGTACGGCAGAGGACGCTATTCAGTTGTCGTGAGAGGAAGTATATCTCCTCTCAATTACAATGGATAGCGTCGGAGTGTGGGAATGGGAAGGACAGAAAATAAAAATTTTACTTTTGAAGTAAGTGCGGAGGGCGATGGACTCATTTTTTGGCATTTGAGCCTGAAATGTAAAAGAATTTTACAGAATTTTTGCTTCCTGAAGCCGAAAGTATATAATAATGGCAGAAGAGAGAAATAAAAAGTGCGTTTTGATGAACATTTTACCATGAGAAAACTGATAGGAACAAAATTAAAGGACTATATTCGCAGCAATGGATTCTCAAAGGTATCGTTTTGTATGAAAACAGAAATTTCTCGCACTACTTTAGATAAGATTTTGAATGGTGAGATAGATAATAAGAGTATTTCTGTGCCTGTTTTGCTCAGCAGCGGCAGGGAAAGTGAACAAAAAGCCTTGCCGAGCGATAAACTGGAACAATAGATTTTCGCACCAAGATGCGAAAATCTATTGTTCTAAACTTTTGCATCTGATATACTATAAGCGTCAAATTTTCTGACCGGAGGTACCCATATGGCCATCTCTTACAATAAACTCTGGAAACTTCTTATTGATCGTAAAATGAGTAAGGCAGATTTACGGCGAGCAGCAGGAATCGCTCCCAACACCATGACAAAGCTGAACCGTGACAAAGAAGTGACGTTGGAGACATTGGGGAAAATCTGCGCTGTATTAAAAGTAAATGTCGGGGATATTGTGGACATATTCCCTGAACAGTAAGCAAATCAGATATGATCCGAAAGCCTGTAAACAAGCATAGTACAGTTTATAAATTACAATCGCAGTCATAAACAGAGGGAGGGCTGCTGTTTTGAAAAAGAAAGAGGCAAGTGCAAGAATTAAAATCAATCATCTGTTAGAAGAAGCTGGCTGGCGTTTCTTTGATGATGAAAATGGACCTGCAAACATACAGCTGGAACCCAATGTCAAAATGTCCAAAGCTGATTTGACAGGTCTGGGCGAAAATTTTGATAAGGTGAAGAATGGTTTTGTGGATTTTCTGCTCCTCGATGATAAAGGTAAGCCTTTTATTGTGCTGGAAGCAAAAGCAGAGGATAAAGATCCCTTGGTCGGCAAGGAGCAGGCTAGAGAATATGCCAAGTCTCTTTATCTCAAGTATGTGATTCTCTCCAATGGAAATCAGCATTATTTCTGGAATATTTACAAGGGAAATCCGCAGCTTATCACGGCTTTCCCCAGCTATGGAAGCATTCGGGAAAGCAAAGCTATGAATGCTGACCCAGCGAAACTATATTCTGAGGAAATTGGTGCAGATTATATTGCCGTAATCAAAAATCCTCGATATATGGAGGCACCCGAGTACATAAATCCGGAAACTCGGCAGCAGTTCTTATATGATAATGGGCTGCGATTTCTCCGTCAGTATCAGATCAATGCACTGAAGGCTTTACAGGAATCTGTACGACATGGAAATCAGCGATTCCTGTTTGAGATGGCAACCGGCACAGGTAAGACGCTAACATCTGCTGCCGTAATTCGTCTTTTCTTGCGGAGTGGAAATGCGAATCGGGTGCTTTTCCTGGTGGATAGAATCGAGCTTGAAAATCAGGCTAAGAAAAACTTCCAGAATTACCTTGCTCCTGACTATCACACAGTTATCTTCAAGGAGAATGTAGATGATTGGCGGAAAGCGGAGGTTGTTGTTTCCACCGTACAAACGCTTATGTTCAATAATAAATACAAGCGTTTCTTTAAGCCTGCCGATTTTTCACTTATCATTGCCGATGAGAGTCATCGTTCCATCAATGGAAACAGCCGTGCCGTATTCGAATATTTTCTCGGCTATAAGCTGGGATTGACGGCTACGCCCAAAGACTATATCAAAAATATTGATGTAGAAAGGCTGAAAGCTACTGATCCACGGGCATGGGAAAAACGGCAACTGCTGGACAGCTATAAAACCTTTGGCTGTGAAAGTGGCGACCCAACATACCGGTATTCACTGCTGGATGGAGTTCGTGACGGCTATTTGATCAATCCTACAGTAGTGGACGCCAGAACTGATATTACAACAAAACTATTGGCAGATGAAGGTTATGCCGTGATTTCGCAAGGGGATGAAGCGGATGAAGATCATGAAGAAACCTACTTTGCCCGTGACTTTGAAAAGAAGTTTTTCTCCGAAGAAACCAACAAGATGTTTGTCAAAACTTTTATGGACAATGCGCTCCGTGACCCGATTACTGGAGAAATTGGCAAAGGCATCATCTTCTGCGTAAGCCGCAAACATGCAGCAAAAATCACACAGCTGCTAAACGTGTATGCGGATATGATGTTCCCCGGCAAATACTGTTCGGATTTTGCTATGCAGATTACATCAGACATTATGAACGCCCAGACCTATACAATCAACTTCCAGAACAATAATCTGAGTGGAACAACCAGTTTCCTGGAAGGGTATAAATCATCCAAGACCAGAATCTGTGTCACAGTGGGCATGATGACAACCGGGTATGACTGCGAAGATTTGCTGAACATCGGGTTACTGCGGCCTATCTTCTCTCCCACAGACTTTATTCAGATTAAGGGCCGTGGTACACGAAAACATGATTTCATCTTCAAAGAGCGAAACGGCGGTCAGGAAATCGTCCATAAGTACCCCAAGGAAACATTCAAACTGTTCGACTTCTTTGGGAACTGCGAATATTTTGAAGAAAAGTTTGATTATGATGAGGTCTTAAAACTCCCCCGCTTTCAAAGCGGCAGCGTGTCGCTTGGTACTCCACCTGTTGATCCGGATGGGTATGAAAACTTTGCTCCTGACCCGCTGAAAACACTGGTGGAGACCAAAATCGGTGCTGAGGGCATGAAGATTGACCGGATGTACTTTGATAAATTCGAGGAGACTGTCAAAGAAGATCCAGTTGCGAGAGAACAGTATGAGCAAGGCAACTATCCCGCTGTCATCCGCTATATTGATGACCACATTATGAATCAGCCCAACGAGTATTACACCTGGGACAAGCTGCGGCGCTCCATTGGCAGTGATCGCCGCATCACAGCTCGGGAAATTCTGGACAAAATCTTTGGTGTCCTGCCCTTCTTTAAGAGCAAAAAGGAATTGGTAGAGGATGAATTTGAGGGATATGCCCTGACGCACAGTATTCCGTCAGAAAAGTATGCTGATGTAAAAGAATTTTTTGCCACTTATATAACAGACAAAGATGTGCGCAGAGCCATCGAAGACCGAAAATTCCAGATGCTTGGAACGGACATCAGCACATACACTATGGCTGATCTGAAGCATTTGGGGCTGGATAGTATGCAAAGCGTGGTAGATTACGTTGCCGATAACGTCAATGTATCCCGCTTTATGTAGGAGGAAAGAAAATGTTGACATTTGACGTAAAGCGCAAGATTAATACGTTGCGTGATATCTTGGTGGGCAAGGTGCCCGATCCCAAGGCACAGGTTGAACAAATTACCATTGCACTCATTTATAAATTCATGGATGACATGGATATAGAAGGTTTGGAATTTGGCGGCACCCGGCAGTTTTTTACAGGTGAATATGAGAAGTATGCCTGGACAGAAATTATGAAACCGGAAAACAGCGGCCAACAAAGGGCTTTTCTCTATGCGGAAGGCATTGAAAAAATGGCTACGAACCCCAACCTTCCGCAGCTGTTCCGGGATATTTTCCGTGGAGCATATATCCCTTATCGGGACCCGGATACCTTGAATATGTTCCTCAAAGAAGTCAGCGACTTCTCGTATGACAACAGCGAGGACCTGGGCAATGCCTTTGAATATCTGCTGTCCATTATGGGCAGCCAGGGAGATGCCGGCCAGTTCCGCACGCCCCGCCACATCATTGACATGATGGTGGAAATCGTAGACCCGAAGAAAAATGAGACTATTCTGGACCCTGCCTGCGGTACAGCCGGTTTTCTGATCAGTGCCTATCGTCACATTCTTGCACAGAACAAGGATGAGGATGGCAAAAGCACACTGACCGCCGATGACCGCAAGCGTTTGACAGAAAACTTTGCCGGGTACGATATTTCTCCCGATATGGTACGTCTGTCTCGGGTTAATATGTACCTTCACCATTTTACAAAGCCCAAAATCAGTGAATATGACACTCTAACCAGTGAAGAAAAGTGGGATGACTGTTATGACGTCATCCTTGCGAATCCGCCTTTCATGACGCCAAAGGGCGGAATTGTGCCCCATAGTCGCTATCGGGTAAAAGCCAAGCGCTCCGAAGTTCTATTCGTGGACTATATTGCCGAGCATCTGAATCCAACAGGCCGGGCAGCAATCATTGTCCCGGAAGGCATTGTGTTCCAGTCTGCCAATGCGTACAAAGAACTTAGGAAGTATCTGGTAGACGACGGTTTACTATATGCGGTGATCTCACTGCCTGCCGGTGTTTTCAACCCGTACAGTGGCGTTAAAACCAGTATTTTGCTTATTGATAAGTCTTTTGCCAGATTGAAGGATGAAATTCTATTTGTAAAACTGAACAACGATGGATTCGATCTGGGAGCACAGCGTCAACCCAAAAAGGGAAGCGAAATCCCGGAGATTGTTCGCATTGTAAAAAAATACCATGCAGATCTCGACCCGCAAATAGCAGATGACGAAATTCTCCAGCATCCGCTTGTAACCATTGCTCCAAAAGAACAGATAGCCGAACAAGATTATGTCTTGGTTGGAGAACGCTATTTATCCAACAGTATGCCTGAAGGAAAATATAAAATGGTTTCTTTGGGAGATAAATCATTGTTTCGAGTGGAGTCTGGTGGTACACCCTCTTCTAATATTCCAGAATATTGGGATGGAAATATTCGTTGGGCGACTTTGGTTGATTTGCCGGCTGCAAACTTAATTACTGAACTGAAAGATACAGAACGCACAATCAGTCCGTTAGGACTGGAAAAATCCAGTGCCAAGTTACTTCCTTCCGGTACAGTGTTAGTATCGACCAGGGCAACGATTGGTCGAGTAGCTATTGCAGAATGCGAAACAGCGACAAATCAAGGATTCAAAAATATTATAGTTATTGATGATACCAAGGTTTCAAACAGATTTGTGGCCTATATGATGACAGCTCTCGCTGATAGAATGGTATCTTTGGCATCTGGCGGAACATTTAAGGAGATTTCAAAAAGTAATTTTCTTACTTTAAGTATTCCATTGCCGCCTTTAGAAAAACAAGAGCAAATTGTTGCTGAACTTGATAGTCATCAAAAAATCATTGACGGTGCTCGGCAAGTTGTAGAAAACTACAAACCGACTATTCAAAATAACTCCCATTGGAAAACGGTACGGCTGGGGGATATCTGTGAGCTAAATCCCAGAAAATCCGAAGTTAAAGATTTTGAGGGGAATGTTTCGTTTGTTCCCATGGCTATGGTAAGCGAAACAGATATGTATTTCTCGGTTCAGGAACAGAAGCCCTTGAAAGAAGTTTATACCGGATATACATATTTCAGGGATGATGATGTATTGCTGGCTAAAGTGACGCCCTGTTTTGAAAACGGGAAGTCTGGATTGGCAAAAAAATTGGAAAATGGTATTGGATTTGGTTCCAGTGAGTTCTTTGTTCTTCGAGCAACTCCTGAAAAAGTTCTTCCGGAATACATTTACTACATCATTAACAGCAATCGGTTTATTTCCGAGGGTACCCCCCAAATGACCGGCACCGGAGGTCTACGAAGGCTGACAAAGGATTTTGTCCTCAATTACCCGGTGTCCCTTCCTCCTTTGGATGAGCAGAGAAAGATCGTCAATCAGACGGAAGAAGAAATCGCTATTGTGGAGCAAAATAAGCGCCTGATTGAAATTTTCGAGAAAAAGATTAATGACAAAATTTCGGAAGTCTGGGGTGAGTGATATGGAAGAATATATCCAAAAGCTTCTGTATTATTTACCGATAGATTTTGGGGATACAGAAAATAACGAGTACAAAACTTATTTGGTCTGTGCTTGCTGTGAAAACTATACCAATGAAAAGTTTCAGTTCTCCCTCATGGCGTTTCACATGCTTTTTATGGCGTTTTTGTATAAGGAGTTTTGGACTTTAAAAACATACAGCCATGAGCGAGTTGAAAGACTGTGCAGAGCTAATGGACAATTTGAATCAGTGGAAAATGTTTTTGATTCTTCCATTATTCCTGAGCAAACCTTCATTGACAGTTATTTAGGCGTCTTTTCTTGGCACGCAAACAAGCGAAGCGAAGTAAAGGAATTCGTCAATAAAAGAGATCGTTGTGCGCATAATAGTGGATTCATTCAATATGACCAAGAGGCCGTTGGAAAGTATTTTGATGATGTCTTGAAGAATATTGAAAAAATAGCATTAGCAAACGCCGAGAATATTCAGTCCACTTTTAAAAGTTCAATTATGCGTTATATTAACAGTCCTGCCTTCCAAACAACTTCTATGGGAGATTTTATACAGCGTGAACTTGCCGACAAAAAATATTCGTACCGAGATATCTGCGCCTTTTTAACGCTTGATATTCCCGACTTGTCGCTTAGCAAAAAAATTGCATACCTATTTGCCATGATCTATTTTCAGGAAAAGTGCAAGCAGGATAATTTTCAAGAATATATAGGCGAAGACTGTGACTACGTACAGCAACTGTCAAATCTTCTTTCAGAGTTATCCACTGAGGAGCAAGAACAGGTAAGGATTCAAGTAGGATATGAAGTCGAATTTTTAGAGGGACAAGGATTCGATCTGAATGAAATTTCAAATACTTTACCTGCCGAAAACGAATAACTCAAACGAAGTCAATTTTAGAAAGAGGGTGTTTCTTTGGAAGCAGAAGATCGAAAAACAGCTATGAGCCACGATGAAATGCAGGATTATTGGGAAACGCTGTGTTCATTTACAGGCGAAGACATACCAAATGAAGTTAATCAACTGATGGCGAAAATTCGCTATCCAAGATTTTTGTATAAGTATCGTGCGGTGAATAACAATAATCTTGATGCTTTACGTTCTAATAAACTATTCTTCTCTAAAGCCAGCAGTTATGATGATCCGTTCGACACCTTTTTACATATTGATGTGGATAAGATCCGTCAGGAATTTAATAGCAACTATAGTTCCCCTGAAGCATTAGCAGCGTTGGCAAACGGGATGAAAGAAACTTTTCAAAATCAGCCTGGCATTCCACAAGAGTTTATTCAACAAGTAACAAATGTCGAAGGATTAAAGCAGTTATTTGCAAATGGAATAACAAAACAATTTTTATCTTATGTACTAACTTTGCGCTCAAAAATACAAGACGAGATTCTGTCCATCTGCTTTTCTGAAAACGGGTTTAATGAAACTCTGTGGCTAAAATATGCCGATATGCACAAGGGTTTTTGTCTTATGTATGACCTTAGTGATGCGGACAGTTCGCATTGTGGAAAATTGGACAAGTGCGTAAATTGTGGCGTCTATAAATATGGGACACGAATTTATCCGGTATATTATTCTAACACTCCACATGATGCAACCAATTTTGCAAAGTTTGTTATGGGGCAGGATATGATACAGCAGTTACATGTACCTTTGCCGGATTTTATGCAAGAAGAATTGAAACCTCTTCCTTGGGAAGTCGAGCGGAATAGTTTGATTAAAAAGGAATGCCACAAATATGATGAAGAATGGCGGATGCTTGCTAATTGCAAAATGAATCTCCCCGCAATGATAGAGTTTGTTCCGGCTGGAGTCATTATTGGATTGAGAACACCTCCAGTAGATAAAAATCTGATTATTTCCATGGCCAAAGAAGCCGGGGTCAAAAATATCTATCAATCCTACATCGATGAAAAAAACAGGTTGAACGCATATCTGCTCAAGGATGTATAAGAGTCTGGATAATGCAAAACACGGATGATCGCCCAGCGGCAAATCATCCGTGTTTTTGTTATCAAATCATTTGAAAATGTTTCAGTGCGCCCATAATCACCGCTTCCTTTTCCGGCGGACACTTTGGCACTTTAGGATTTTCGGATTGGGACAGTGTGAAGCCAGAGGACTTTGAGGCAATCCGACAAAATGATACAGAATTTGTGACCAGCGAGGAGTTTTCCAAAATCAAGTGGATCGTCAACGAGCACGAGGATATTTATGTACCGGATTATACCGATGTGCTGCGTGTGGCATTTACCTTTAAATTCCTGCGTGGACGGATTTCGGATTTGGCAAGTTTATTGTCGGGTCGTGATTTCGACACTTGTGATTATCAGAAAGCCATCGCCGAAAACTCCTTTGCAAAGTTGAAGGAAGGCGTTTTGGAGTTTGTCAGCAAGACTGATTTTCAGCGTTATTTGATGATCGTGAAGTCTACCGGCATTATTTCTCCGGCAACGATTCGTTCCCAAAACGTTTTGAATTTTGGGTATGCTCTGTATTTGTTGCTTCGTTCTAAAGGGGAAGATGCGGCAATTATCGAAAAAGTTGTGCGCAGGTGGATGGTCTTGACCATTCTAACCGGAAGATATTCTGGATCTCCATAATCTACTTTCGACTATGATATCAAGTGGTTTCAAGCCTACGATACTATGAAATTTCTGGAGCATACAGAGGCTGGTGAATTGTCCGATGCGTTCTGGAATAATATCTTGGTTACTAAACTCAATACCTCCGTGGCCAGCAGCCCAATGTTCTATGTGTTCCTGATGACACAGGTCAAAATGGGGGATTATGGTTTCCTGTCAGAGTAGATTGAGGTGAAATCTCTCATTGATCAGCGTGGCGACATTCATCATATCTTCCCCAAAAAGTATCTGCAAAAGTGCGGAATCAAAGAAAGTGGAATGTACAACCAGATTGCCAACTATGTCTACACCCAGTCTGAAATCAACATCAAGATTAAGGATCAGGCACCCAAAGAATATATGGCCCAGGTTAAGGAGCAGTGTACAGGCGTCAATGCCGTTTGTGGCGGCATTGATTCGTTTTTTATGGCAACAATCGTGGCAGCGCCTGTTCCAAACCGTTGGCGATGGAACGCTGTAAGAACCTATTGACCGCTTACGTTTTTATGGTGTGTTTATTGTTAAACAGAATTGGGCTAGAGATATAATAGGGTAAGCCAGGAAAACTACGATAGCTAAAGCACTTTAAACATACTGGTTGACTATACGCTAATATTGGCGTATAATGAAATCGAGGAAGTGATAAAAAATGCAGGTGAAGGAGTTACGACAAGAAATTGGAGTGACACAGAAAAGACTTGCAGAAACATCTGGACTTGATCTTCGATGGATTCAAAAAGTTGAATCTGGAGAAATTAATATGGAGAATATAACAGTTAAGAGATTTTTTTCTCTGCTGAAGGGGATTTCGCAATGTGCTGACGATTGCGACGAAAATAGGCAAATACAAATCATTCGCGAGGCATATTCAAACTTTGAACAGTTACTGAAAAAACCAGAGTAATGAAGGAGGGAAACTTGTATGAATAGCCAACAGGCAATTCTTAGCAATGAATCTAACTATACAGTTTTCCGTGCGGGAGATAAGGTAATTAGATTTCGCGCACCATATTCATTGGAACATTATACGGAAGTAAAAGAATGGGATCATGGTTATATTGTGGCGATGGCAAAGTATAAACAGAATGACAGGCCAGAAGAAGAGTATATTGATTTAATTCCTATTTTGAAAAATTTATATTTTGATCCAGAGACATTTTTGGCTCCAATCAAGGAAGTGAGAGTAGCAAATGGTTAATGTAAAAAATATAGCCGATGAGGCAGATATGATCATAAATGGTTATGCCTTCAGATGTAGTCCAGAGGGGTTCCGAGTGCTAAATTTGAATTGCCCTGATAAGGCAGTAGTTTTGTCAAAGGACGGTGAAGTTCTGGAGACAAGCATGGATGATATAGAAATTCAAATTGTTAAAGATTATTTAGAAAAGAATCGGAAGTTCTTGGAGGAGTAAAATGCCAAAGTATTACGAATTCAAGATTGCAGGATATTATCTGTATTTCACGTCGTACTGCGTGATTGAATGTATGCATGTTCACGCAAGCGATAGAAAACTGACCGAATCAGGCTCTGCAAAGTTCTTTGTTAAGAGTAACGGTGATAGCGTTATGCAGAATCAAGGCGTGTTAAATGAGCGAGAAGTCAGAAAAATTCAAGCGTTTATTAAAGAAAACTATCAAGAGATGTATCTGAAATGGGCCGCATATAGCAAAGAGGGCTTCTACGGTAATGTTTAAAAAGCAAGAAGAAATTTTTCTCGTGAAGAAAGGTTTAATCCGGAAGAGTGATTAGAATATTATTTGAGTAAGTATCTCGAGTAAAAGTCAGCATATATAAGATTACAAATCAAATAAAAAATAATCTGCACAACACTACATAGATAGGGAGTTATGGAAGTTGATCTCGTCCTGGACTGCTCGCTTTTATCATATATTGTACAATTTTGTGGCTCGCTTGTATGGGGTTCAAGAGGCCGTGAGTTCGACTCTCGCCACTCGGACCAAAGATGGCTGTCAAGGTCAGCAGGAGCGTCAAATCCGAAAGGATTTGGCGCTTTTTGTTTTTTACGGCTTCAAACGCGGCAGCGCCTGCTCTAAGCCGTTGGCAATGGAACGCTTGCGGCGTATATCCAGATGGCCGTAGATGTTCGCGGTCATCTTGATGTCCGAGTGGCCCAGCCACTCCTGCACGTCTTTCAGGCCGTAGCCCTCCGACAGCAGCATGCTGGCGCAGGTGTGGCGCAGGTCGTGAAACCGGATATGGGGCAGGTCGTACTTCTTCAGCAACTTGTGGAAGGTGTGGCTCACATAATCGGGGGAGTAGGGGTGCCCGTCCTCCCAGGTGAACACATAGTCGTTGTCTATGTAGTCCTTGCCGAAGTGGTTTCGGTAGATTTGTTCCTGTTGAAGCAGGATTTTGAACAGCCGCACCGCATCGTCTGTCAGGGGAAAGCTGCGGAAGCTGGATGCGTTCTTCGTCTTGT
>UMLO01044338.1_pt1 | contig 11029 bp, 10 predicted proteins | sample 1966551 | NCBI WGS metagenome assembly UMLO01 (sample SAMEA4836201, study PRJEB28245) | human gut metagenome | biome: gut microbiome; material: fecal sample | place: Denmark | collected 2008
CACGGTTTCTGCCTGTGTTTCCTGACGGAAGCCTTCCGGCACAAAGACCAAGTATCTAAAGATTGAAAAAAACGAGATAATAACCTTACAGAAAAACACAGTAACATGATGAATATTAGTAAAACTAAACGGAACTTTATCTGTTGGCATACCTTATTTGGAGTGATTAGTGCGGCGCTCGGAGCTGTTATCCTACACTTCGCTCTGCCGGGGCATTATTTCGGAGGGTATCCGTTTATACCGGTTTATTTTTACTTCTTCGGGTTGGCCAGCATCTATATGTTCGACGCTTGCCGGCGGCACGCTCCGCAGAGATTGTTACTGTTGTATTTGGCAATGAAGATGATAAAGATGATTCTTTCGCTGATTCTGGTCTTGATTTATTGCCTTGCTGTACGCGAAGAAGCCAAAGCTTTTTTACTGACATTTATCTCGTTCTATTTGATATATCTGATATTCGAAACCTGGTTTTTCTTCTCTTTTGAGATGAACCAGAAACGGAAAAAGAAAAATAAGAAGAAACATGAAACAGTTGCATAACATAGTAGCTCCGTTGATTCTGTTCTGCCTGATGGCAGCGGTCAGTTTGCCGGTTCTTGCGCAAGAGGGGGAAACGGTGGCGCAGCAGACGCAGGACGAAATTACTCCGAAGGAGGAACAGGAGAACACGGTTGATGTGAAAGAAATTGTGTTCGGGCATATCGGCGACTCCTACGAATGGCATATTACAACATGGGGTAACACGCATATTACTATACCGTTACCTATTATTGTTTATAGTAGCACTTCAGGTTGGCATACGTTCCTTTCTTCCCGTCTCGAAGAGAATGGAGGTACGTATGAAGGACTTTCCATCGCTCCCGCAGGAAGCAAGTATGAAGGCAAACTGGTAGAGTATGACGCCGCAGGCGAACAGGTTCGCCCCTGGGATATTTCCATTACGAAAGTGACGTTTGCCTTGCTGTTCAACAGCGTATTATTGCTCGTTATCGTGTTGTGCGTGGCACACTGGTACAGGAAACGTCCGCAAGGAGCCAAAGCACCGGGAGGATTTATCGGATTCATGGAGATGTTCATTATGATGGTGAACGACGACATCATCAAGAGTTGTGTCGGACCCAACTACCGGAAGTTTGCGCCATATCTGCTGACAGCGTTCTTTTTCATCTTTATCAATAACATGATGGGATTGATTCCGTTTTTCCCCGGAGGCGCGAATGTGACGGGAAATATCGCTATCACGATGGTGCTGGCAGTCTGCACGTTCCTCGCAGTCAATATCTTCGGTACGAAACATTATTGGAAAGATATTTTCTGGCCCGATGTACCTTGGTGGCTGAAAGTGCCTGTGCCGATGATGCCGTTCATCGAGTTCTTCGGAATCTTTACGAAACCGTTTGCTTTGATGATCCGTCTTTTTGCCAATATGCTGGCCGGACACATGGCGATGCTGGTGCTCACCTGCCTGATCTTTATCTCGGCAAGCATGGGGCCTGCGCTGAACGGCACGCTCACAGTGGCTTCCGTATTGTTCAACATCTTTATGAATGCGCTTGAGCTGCTGGTGGCTTTCATTCAGGCTTACGTATTTACGATGTTGTCGGCAGTGTTTATCGGACTGGCACAGGAAGGGGCCAAAGTGAAAACAGAAGAATAATCAATGAAACGCGGTGAAAACGTGACTGAATAAATACGGAATAAACGCGCGGAATGAGGAATTAAATAATAAAAACAAGAGAAAATATAAACCATTTTAAAACTGAAAATTATGTTACTATCAGTATTGTTACAAGCCACTGCAGCAGCAGTAGGAGTTAGTAAATTAGGTGCAGCTATCGGTGCAGGTCTTGCAGTAATCGGAGCTGGTTTGGGTATTGGTAAGATTGGTGGTTCGGCAATGGAAGCTATCGCACGCCAGCCGGAAGCATCGGGAGACATTCGTATGAACATGATTATCGCCGCCGCCTTGATTGAAGGTGTGGCCCTGTTGGCGGTAGTAGTTTGTCTGTTGGTGTTCTTCCTCTAATCAGGTATATAACAAGCGGATTTCGCAGGCGTAAAACCCTGTTTCTAAATGGGAGAGATCCTCATGCAATGGGCAGCCGCGAAATCGTAAATTGTAAATCGTAAAATCGTAAATAAAGATTATGTCATTACTATTACCTGATAGTGGCCTGCTGTTCTGGATGTTTCTCTCATTCGGGATTGTGTTCGTGATATTGGCGAAATACGGCTTCCCCGTCATCATCAAGATGGTGGAAGGCCGTAAGACCTATATCGACCAGTCTTTGGAGGTGGCGAGGGAAGCTAATGCCCAGTTGTCTAAATTGAAACAAGAAGGCGACGCATTGGTGGCAGCCGCCAACAAAGAGCAAGGACGCATCTTGAGGGAAGCAATGGAAGAACGTGACAAGATTGTTCACGAGGCCCGTAAACAAGCCGAAATTGCCGCACAAAAAGAACTTGATGCGGTGAAACAACAAATCCAGATGGAGAAAGACGAAGCAATCCGCGACATCCGTCGCCAGGTGGCCGTGCTTTCTGTTGACATCGCCGAGAAAGTGCTCCGCAAGAGTCTTGAGGACAAGGATGCACAGATGGGCATGATCGACCGCATGCTGGATGAAGTACTAACCCCGAATAAGAACTAAGGAAGATGGAAGTCGGAATACTCTCAATGCGTTATGCAAAAGCTATCATTGAATACGCACAGGAAAAAGGTCTGGAAGACAGGTTGTATCAGGAGTTTCTGACCCTGTCGCACAGCTTTTGTGAACAGCCCGGTCTTCGCGAAGCGCTTGATAATCCTGTCATCACGACCAAGGAAAAGTTGGCGTTAGTCTGCACAGCTGCCGATGGTGACGGTAAATCGACCAGAGAGTTTGTCCGTTTTATCACTTTGGTACTGCGAAACAGGCGTGAAGGCTATCTGCAATTTATTAGCCTGATGTATCTGGATCTCTACCGGAAGCTGAAACATATCGGAACCGGCAAATTGATTACGGCCGTTCCCGTCGATAAAGAGACGGAAGACCGGATCCGGTCGGCTGCCGCACATATCCTGCATGCCCAGATGGAGCTGGAAACGGTGATAGATCCTTCTATCGAAGGTGGGTTTATCTTTGATATCAACGACTATCGGTTGGATGCAAGCGTTGCCACGCAGTTGAAGCGAGTGAAACAACAATTTATTGATAAGAATAGGAGAATTGTATAATGTCTGAAAATATAAGAGTAAGCGAAGTATCCGATATATTGCGCAAGCAGCTCGAAGGAATCAATGCCAATGTGCAACTTGACGAAATCGGTACGGTGCTCCAGGTGAGTGACGGCGTAGTGCGTATCTATGGACTACGGAACGCCGAGGCCAATGAATTGCTGGAGTTTGACAATGGTATCAAAGCAATCGTGATGAACCTCGAAGAGGACAACGTGGGTGCTGTACTGTTGGGCCCGACGGACAAAATCAAAGAAGGATTCGTCGTGAAGCGTACCAAACGTATCGCCTCCATCCGTGTAGGAGAGGGCATGTTGGGACGTGTGATCGATCCGTTGGGCGAACCGCTCGACGGCAAAGGATTGATTGGCGGCGAACTGTATGATATGCCTTTGGAACGGAAAGCTCCGGGAGTAATCTACCGTCAGCCTGTGAACCAGCCGTTGCAGACCGGATTGAAGGCTGTGGACGCCATGATTCCTATCGGTCGCGGACAGCGTGAGTTGATTATCGGTGACCGCCAGACGGGAAAGACTGCCATTGCGATTGATACGATTATCAACCAACGCACTAACTTCCTGGCAGGCGACCCTGTATATTGTATCTATGTAGCTATCGGTCAGAAGGGTTCTACCGTTGCTTCTATCGTTAATACGCTTCGTGAGTACGGAGCACTGGACTACACGGTGGTTGTAGCTGCCACGGCTGGTGACCCAGCTGCGTTGCAGTATTACGCTCCGTTTGCAGGTGCTGCCATCGGCGAGTATTTCCGTGATACCGGCCGTCATGCGTTGGTGGTTTATGATGACCTTTCCAAGCAGGCGGTGGCTTATCGTGAGGTTTCGCTGATTCTTCGCCGTCCGTCCGGTCGTGAGGCTTATCCGGGTGATATCTTCTATCTGCACTCCCGTCTGTTGGAACGTGCTGCCAAGATTATCAGTCAGGAAGAAGTGGCACGCGAAATGAACGATCTCCCGGAAAGTCTGAAGGGGATTGTGAAAGGTGGTGGCTCGCTCACGGCATTGCCTATCATCGAAACGCAAGCAGGTGACGTATCGGCTTATATCCCGACGAACGTGATTTCTATCACCGACGGACAGATATTCCTTGAGACTGACTTGTTCAACCAGGGTACGCGTCCGGCTATCAACGTCGGTATCTCCGTATCCCGTGTAGGTGGTAACGCGCAGATTAAGGCTATGAAGAAGGTGGCCGGAACATTGAAGATTGACCAGGCGCAATATCGCGAGTTGGAAGCCTTCTCTAAGTTCAGCAGCGACATGGACCCGATTACTGCCCTGACTATTGATAAAGGACGTAAGAACGGACAATTATTGATTCAACCGCAATACAGCCCGATGCCCGTAGAGCAGCAGATTGCTATCCTCTACTGTGGTACGCACGGACTTCTACATGATGTCCCATTGGATAAGGTGCAGGACTTTGAACGCAGTTTCATCGAATCTCTGCAACTGAACCACCAGGAGGATGTATTGGACATACTGAAAACGGGCGTGATCGACGATAACGTGATTAAAGCTATCGAAGAGACTGCCGCTATGGTGGCGAAACAGTACTTATAATAGTGATTAGTTGGTTAGTGATAAGTGATTAGCTTACTGTCACCAACCACTAACCGCCAATTATTAATCACTATCACCAACTATTAATAATTAACCACTAACCACTAAAAAAAATGGCTTCACTGAAAGAAGTAAAAACCAGAATAAATTCGGTAAAAAGTACCCGAAAAATCACTTCAGCAATGAAGATGGTGGCTTCTGCCAAATTACACAAGGCACAAGGAGCCATTGAGAATATGCTGCCTTATCAGAAGAAGTTGAACAAGATTCTGACCAACTTCCTAAGCGCTGACCTGCCCATCGAATCTCCTTATGTGCAGGAGCGTGAAGTGAAACGTGTAGCAATCGTCGTCTTTTCTTCAAACACTTCTCTTTGTGGTGCTTTCAACGCCAACGTCATCAAAATGATGATGCAAACGATCGGAGAGTTCCGCACCCTGGGACAGGATAATATCTTGATATTCCCAATTGGCAAGAAGGTGGATGAAGCGGTCAAACGAATGGGATTCAAACCGCAGGAGACTTCTCCGACGCTCTCCGACAAACCGACGTATCAGGAGGCTGCCGAATTGGCTCACCGACTGATGGATATGTATGTGGCAGGAGAAGTAGACCGCGTGGAAATAATCTATCATCACTTCAAGTCAATGGGGGTACAGATTCTTCTCCGGGAGACGTATCTCCCCATTGATATGACGAATGTGGTAAGTGAAGAGGACAGAATGAATAAGGAGGAGGTAGAGGAGCATGAAATTGCCAATGATTATATCATCGAACCGAACGCGGAAGAATTGATCGCCAGCTTAATACCAACAGTATTGAGCCAGAAGATTTTTACCGCTGCCGTCGACTCTAATGCATCGGAACATGCTGCACGTACCCTAGCTATGCAAGTGGCTACGGACAATGCAAACGAGCTGATTCAGGATTTGACAAAGCAGTACAATAAGAGTCGTCAGCAAGCAATTACGAATGAGTTGCTGGATATTGTAGGGGGGACAATGAAATAGATTCCAAGGATTAATAACAATATTTTTTGATTCGGTATCCCATTTTTAAGATAAGCCTTAAAAATGGGATATTTGTATATATATTTGTGGCATAATTAGGCTTGATTATGGGTTTATGCCTAGACAAAACAAACTTAAAAATATATATAGATTATGAGAATTAAGCATTTATTGAACTTTTTCGTTGCAACGGTATTTATCGGTGTGGCAGTAGGATGTGCAGAAAAGGATTTGTATGATCCTAATTATGGGAAAGAACCTGTAAAAGGTCCTGAAGAATATTTTGGATTCGAAACACGTGGAGATGTGTCGCTTGATGTGAATTATGCATTACCCGGATTTGCGGCTCTTATTGAAGTCTATGACATTGATCCGATGGAAATTGTGGATAATACACCTGTAAAAAAACAAGGAGTGGAAGCTTTATTCAAGATTTACACAGATGAAAGCGGAAAGTTTAATGGAAAGATGAATATTCCTACTTCTGTAAAATCGATATACCTATATACGGAAAGTTGGGGATTACCAAGGTGTATGCCATTGGAAATAAAGGATGGTATGGTTAGTTTTGATATGTCAAATATAGGAGCTTCTACTGTAAAAGCAAAAAATAATACACGGTCTTATGGTTTTCAAGGGACGGTTCCTTATGTCTTGAATGGAAATAATAAACTGTATTCCTTATGTAAATGGGGAGAGGGAGGAAGTCTTGACAGTAAATATATGTCATTTGAAGAGAACGTTGGTGATGAAACGGTTGGAAGTTTGACGCAACGTTTGAAGAATTTCTTTAATCCTGATGGAATAGCGAATGTTGATAATATGAATTTAGTCACCCAATCCAGAACTACAAATATTACGGTAACACAAGATGGGACTGCATTGGATGTTATTTTCCTGAATCGGGATGCCATGTATAATAATTCGTTCGGGTATTATTATTATAAAACATCTAAGGAACCTGATATGCGCGGAATGTCAGATATGAAGAAGTATATCATATTTCCAAATGTTTCTTTCTCTGTATATGGAGGTCAGTTGCCTATTTTGAAATGTGGCAGTAAAGTACGTTTGCTCTATTTTGATGAACAAGGTAATGCTAAAGAGGAATTTCCAGCCGGTTATACGGTAGGATGGTTTATGTATGCTGATGGATATAATCAGAGTGAGAATGAAATTGATATAACAAAACAAGTTGCATCAGGTTTCTCTAATTTATTAGCTTCTAATCAGGTGTTGGGACAGCAGCGACAGAATTTTGTATCTGTAAAGGACGAGACAAGCGGCAAGGTTATTATCGGAGTAGAAGATGGGGCAAATAATAGTTATTGTGATCTTTTATTCTATGTAAATGCATCAAAAACTATTGAGGAACCCAATGACAGACCTGTTATAACTCCGGATGATGGAAATGAACCAGAAAAACCGGATGTAACTGAAACGAAGACCGGTACATTAGCTTTTGAAGATATATGGCCTGGCGGTGGAGATTATGATATGAATGACGTAATCGTAGAATATAATCGTGCCGTATCTTTTGATAAAAAGAACCAGGTAACTAAAATTGTAGATACATTTACTCCTGTACATGATGGTGCAGTGTTTGCGAATGCTTTTGCTTATCAGGTAGATAAGGGACAATTCGGTAAAATGACTTTTTCCGCTACTACGGAAGGGATACATACGGAATCTGCAACATCTTCTATTATTGTTTGTCCGAATGTGAAGCAAGCTATTCAAAAGGTATATACTATAACCCGTGAATTTACAGGCGGTTCTTTCAATAAGAAAGATTTAAAGTCATATAATCCTTATATCATAGTGAAGTATGCCGAAGGGCAAAAAGGTCGTACAGAAGTGCATCTGCCTAAGCATGAGGCAACATCTCTTGCGGACTTGTCTTTAGCAGGTACTCAAAAGGATGCTTATTACATAGATAAAGAAGGAGCTTATCCGTTTGCTATTGATATTCCTATCTTGAACTTTATTTCAGTAACTGAAAAAAAGAGTATTGATACCGAATATCCTAACTTTAAAGCTTGGGCAGATTCTAAAGGAGAAAAATATACGGATTGGTATAACAATCATGTAAATTAACTCTCAAAGCATATAACACAACATTTGGTGTTTTTATTGTTCTCTCGTCCCGGTCGTTATTTAATGAAAACGACCGGGACTTTCTTTTATCCGATTGCTTCTCATCTCTACCAGAAAAAGTTTGCTACTTTTATTTCAATCTCTATATAGTTTTCTGTACCTTTGCACAAAACAATATAACTTTCATGGAAAATAACCCGGAACTGCAGCTAGCTTGGCAGTTCATAGAAAATACAGGCACACATTTATTTCTTACCGGAAAAGCCGGAACCGGAAAAACGACATTTCTTAGACGATTGAAAGAACACACCCCTAAGCGCATGGTTGTATTAGCACCGACAGGGATCGCAGCCATCAATGCGGGAGGAGTAACGATTCATTCTTTCTTTCAGTTGTCTTTTGCCCCTTTTGTGCCGGAAACTACCTTTAATTCTTCCCAAACACATTACCGTTACAGTAAAGAAAAGCGGAACATAATTCGTAGCATGGATTTGCTCGTTATTGATGAGATCAGTATGGTGCGTGCCGATTTGTTGGACGCGGTGGATGCAACTCTGCGGCGGTATCGCGATAGAGAGAAACCGTTTGGCGGGGTGCAACTGTTGATGATTGGAGATTTGCAGCAATTGGCTCCCGTCGTGAAAGATAATGAGTGGGAACTGTTGAGGAAGCATTACGAAACCCCTTATTTCTTTGCGAGCCATGCGTTGAAAGAAACGGTATATATGACCATTGAACTTAAAAAAGTCTACCGGCAGAGTGACACATTCTTCCTGTCTTTATTAAATAAAATCCGGGAAAATAAGGCTGACGATGAAGTGCTGAATGAACTGAACCGTCGTTATCAGCCCGGTTTCCAGCCACAAAAAGAAGAAGGATATATTCGGCTGACGACACATAATTATCAGGCACAGAAAGTAAATGACCGTGAATTGGCATCTTTGTCCGGCAAGGCGTATCATTTTCGTGCCGAGATAGAAGGAGATTTCCCCGAATATTCCTATCCTGCGGATGAACTCCTGACAATAAAGGAAGGAGCGCAAATTATGTTCCTGAAGAATGATCCATCGTCCGAGAAACGATATTATAACGGTATGATTGGTGAGGTGGTCACTGTTAATGATGCAGGTATTATTGTGCGGGGGAAGGGGAATAAATCAGAATTTCAGTTGTTGCCGGAAGAGTGGGGAAATTATAAGTACGTACTGAATGAGGAAACAAAGGAAATCACGGAAGTGATAGAAGGAACGTTCCGTCAATATCCTATCCGTCTGGCATGGGCCATTACGATACATAAAAGTCAGGGGTTGACGTTTGAGCGTGCCATTATTGATGCGCGTAACTCTTTTGCGCACGGACAGACTTATGTAGCGTTGAGCCGTTGCAAGACTTTGGAAGGGATGGTGTTGGAGTCTCCTTTGCGGAGGGAAGCCATTATTAGTGATGCTACGGTGGATAATTTCACCAAAGCGGTAGAGCAGAATAAGCCGGGCAGTCAGCAGTTGAACGATATGCAAAAGGCGTATTTCTTTGATTTGTTGAGTGATTTGTTTAATTTCTATTCGATCGATCAGGCTTATAAACGATTGCTTCGTTTGATAGATGAAGATTTGTATAAGCTCTTTCCGAAGCAGTTGGCAGAATATAAGGCATTGGAACCTCGCATCAAAGAGAAAATAGTGGAAGTGTCCCAGCGTTTTCGTAACCAGTATACCCGGTTGATACATGAGAGTGAAGACTATGCGACGAATCAGGAGTTACAGGAGCGGATTCGTTCCGGGGCCAGATATTTTCATAAAGAGTTGGCGCCGATTCGGGCTTTGTATAATAAGACTAATATGCCTCTTGATAATAAAGAGTTGAGAAAGCTGTTGGCGGAACGTATGCAGGCGTTGGATGATGCGTTGTGGATTAAAGAGTCTTTGTTGGAGGCTGTGTCTGCAAGAGAGAGATTCGCTATTACGGATTATTTGAAGTTGAAGGCTAAAGTAATGTTGAGTCTTGAGGATGATTCTTCTTCTTCCGGTTCTTCGAAAGCGTTGAAAGAAAAGAAAGAGCGGAAGGAACGGAAAGAGCGTACACGTAGCGGTGCTGAAAAGGTGAAAGTGGAAGTGCCTACGGATATTTTGCATCCGGAGCTTTATCGCGCCCTGTCTGAATGGAGGACAGCCAAAACACGTGAGGTGAATCTTCCTGCGTATGTTATTATGCAGCAGAAAGCGTTGATGGGAATTGTGAATCTGCTACCGGATAATCCAAGAGCTCTGGAAGCGATACCCTATTTCGGAGCAAAAGGGGTGGAAAGGTATGGACTTGAAATATTAGGCATTGTCCGTAAGTATATGGCGGAAAATCAATTGGAAAGACCGGAAATAATGGATATGCTCATCTCTGATAATAGGGAAGCCGCAAGCCGACGGGAAGAGCTGAAGCAACGGAAAGAAGAACAGAAGCAACGGAAAGAGGAAGAAAAACAGAAGAAGGAAGCAGAGAAACAGAAAAAAGAAGCGGAGAAGGAGAAGAAAAAAGATACAAAATTAGTCAGCTATGAAATGTTCTGCCAGGGAATGAGCATAGATGAAATAGCCAAAGCTCGCGAATTGGTATCGGGAACCATTGCCGGTCATTTGGAATATTATGTCCGTTTAGGAAAGATTAAAGTGGAGAAAGTAGTGAAAGCTGAAAATCTGGCGAAGATTCGTAAGCATCTGGAAGAACATGAATACATGGGAATATTTGCCATTAAGGCAGCATTAGGAGACGATGTCTCCTATGCTGATATAAAGTTTGTATTGGCTGTTTCCGGGCATTAACTAATTATCTCTGGACCTAGCCCCAAACATAAAAATATCTCAGTCTTTCGTTCACAATGCTCATTCTTGCTCTTGTCAAACCATCGCAAGCAATATCAGAGATTACAGAAAAAAGAAACGAAAACAGGAACACTGATATCAATCAGAATACCGTGTAAGATAGCGATGGGGATCATTTCTTTTCCCGAATATCTGCTGATGGAGGGCAGGAGTACATCCATCGAATTGACTCCTGCCGCTGAAATAGGAGCCAGTTTCCCGAAATACTGTAACCATTCTATTTTCCGCCTTGACATAAGTTGTTAGCCG
>UMLO01046247.1_pt1 | contig 11005 bp, 8 predicted proteins | sample 1966551 | NCBI WGS metagenome assembly UMLO01 (sample SAMEA4836201, study PRJEB28245) | human gut metagenome | biome: gut microbiome; material: fecal sample | place: Denmark | collected 2008
CAAATGGTGATTCTTTACAATTAACTTTTAGAACTTTCAAAAGAAGGAAAGCAAATGAACGAGAACAAAACATCGTGTGCACCTGCTGACAATCAGCAAACGCTTTGGGACAGCATTGACTGGACTAAGGCAGAGCTGTCTGTTAGAAAGCTACAAGCACGTATTGTAAAGGCTCAAAAGGACGGCAAACACAACAAGGTGAAATCCTTGCAGTGGACGCTGACCCACTCTTTTTACGCAAAAGCCTTAGCCGTAAAGAGGGTTACTTCTAACGGAGGGGGTAATACCCCTGGGGTTGACATGGAAACATGGGAGAAACCCGAAACAAAAATGCAAGCAATAAACGACCTCAGACGCAGAGGCTATCAGCCGAAGCCCTTGAGAAGAGTTCACATCAAAAAGAGTAATGGCAAACTGCGCCCATTGGGAATACCTACATTAAAAGACAGAGCCATGCAAGCACTCTACCTCATGGCATTGGAACCAGTAGCTGAGACGACAGCCGATACTCGTTCATACGGATTCCGTAAGGAACGTCGTTGTATGGATGCAGTAACGCAATGTCATAATATCCTTCGAAAAGGCTATTCTCCCGAATGGATTTTGGAAGGGGATATAAAAGGGTGCTTTGACCATATCAGCCATGAATGGTTACTCGTCAACATTCCGATGGATAAGGCGATGCTCCGAAAATGGTTGAAATGTGGCTATATCTTTAATAAACAGATGTTCCCGACAGAGGAGGGTACACCTCAAGGTGGTATAATCTCTCCCACGCTTGCCAATATGACATTAGACGGATTGCAGAAAGTTCTCGCAGAGAGATATAAAAGAAGAACCATAAAAGGGGAACATTATTCTCCAATGGTGAATCTGGTACGTTATGCCGATGACTTTATCATCACTTGTGAGAACAGAGAAACGCTTGAAAACGAAATCAAGCCTTTGGTAGCCGAGTTCATGGCGGAAAGAGGGCTTACCCTGTCTGAAGAAAAGACGGTGATAACCAACATTCGTGACGGGTTCGATTTTCTTGGTTTTAATATCCGCAAATACGGCAATGAAATATTGACCAAGCCGACCAAGAAAGCCGAAAAACGCTTTATGGAGAATATCCGTAAGGTGATAAAAGGCAATAAGGGTTGTAAGCAGGAGTCTTTAATCAGAATGTTGAACGCTAAAATCCGAGGTTGGGGAGCTTATTATCAGCATGGTGCAACGCGTGATTCTTTTCACAGAATTGACCATCAAATATTCCTCTCCCTATGGCAATGGGCTAAACGTCGCCATTCCAAGAAAGGGAAGCGATGGATTAAAGACCGTTATTGGCATAACATCCGAGGTAATAGTTGGACATTTGCTGCCAAGTTCAAGAAGTCAAATGGGAAGGATGACCAGCTAACATTGCTGACGCTCTCGTCTTCATTCCCTTTCCTGCCATATACGCAGATTAAAGGAGATATGAATCCATTTGACACGGATTGTCGTTTATACTTCAACAAGAGAATGAAGTCGAAAATGCTTGTATCACTAAAAGGACGTAAATCTTTGCTTCACCTATGGGAAAAGCAAGGGAGAATATGTCCAATATGTGGAGAGCCGATAGATACGCACAAGGCATGGAATGTACTGCCAACCGTTCAAAAAGGACGAAAGTGCAATATATTGGTTCATGACGAATGTTTCAAAATATCCCTCAAATCCAATGACAACAGAAAGAAGTAGTATGAGCCGGTCTCTATATAAGAATAGAGATTTAGAAAAGCTTGAGCCGTATGAGGGGAAACTCTCACGTACGGTTCTGAGGGGGGAAGAGGGCAGTAATGCCCTTGACCTACCCGATCGGCCCTCGGACTTAGAGCAGCGCGAAGGACGCGGCATCCGCAAAGGCAACGAGATAGCCAAACTCTACGCCGACAACACGGTGGACGTGCTGATCTACGCCGTCGAAAAGTCGCTCGACGCCTACAAGTTCGGGCTGCTGCACAACAAGCAGCTGTTCATCCGCCAGCTCAAACAGAACCGTATGGGCGTGCGTACCATCGACGAAGGCGGCATGGACGAAGGCAGCGGCATGAACTTCTCGGAATACGTCGCTGTGCTGTCGGGCAACACCGACTTGCTGGAAAAGGCCCGCCTCGAAAAGAAGATCGCGGGGCTGGAAAGCGAGCGTCAGGCGTTCGTCCGCGGCAAGTCGTCGAGCCGCAGCCAGCTGGAATATACGCTCGGAAAAATCGGGGAACTCGACGAAAGGATCGGACGCATCGAAAAAGACCTCGAAGCTTTCAGGAGCCGTGCGGAACTCAACGAGGACGGATCGTATCGCAACCGTATCACGCTGGACGGGGCGGAGAGCAACGATCCGCAGTTCATCGGCAAACAACTGAACCATATCGCAAAAACCGTCGATACGGGAACGGGTGAGAAACGGATCGGCTCCATCTACGGGTTCGAGATCATCGTCAAGAGCGAAAAGAGCATGAAGGAGGATTTCGAGACCATTCGCAACCGCTTTTACGTGCGGGGAGAGGGAGAATACCTCTACCAGTACAACTACGGCAATCTGGCTGGAGACCCTCGCACGGCGGCGCTCAACCCCCTGCATGCGCTGGGCACGATCGAACCGACGCTGGAGAAATTCCGCAAGGAGCGCACCTCGCTGGAAAAGGACGTGCCTCAGCTCCGGCAGATCATCGAGGGCACATGGCGCAAAGAAGCCGACCTCGCGGCTTTGAAAAAGGAGATGGAACAGCTCGACCGGCAGATACAACTCGCGCTCAAACCCGTAGGCAGCGACCGTGACGGCGAAGAGGCCGGAGAGCAGCAGGAGCAGCGGCAGGAGAAGGACACGCGACAGGAAGCGCCTGCCGCCGATGGCCTGCAACGGCATATTCCCGCACGCCTGCGGCAGATCGCCGATGCCTCCGGCGGACGTATCATCATCGGAAGCGTTCCGCCCCGCACGGACAATGATTTTCCATCCAAGAAAATCAAACTATAAACGAGAAAGCCTTGCATTTTATCCTTGCAAGGCTTTCTCATTTCATCGGTTATCGGTGTCTCGATCGGACTGTTTATTCCTTCTCCGAACCAAGCGGCGATGCGGGAGGCGTTCGCGCGGACGACCGCCCGGCCGGGATCGTCGTGCTGGAGCGGCGGTAGCGGCTGGAAAAGCGGCCGGGGGAAGGAGGGGCTTTCCTCGGCGGCCTCCGGCCTGCCGAGGGAATATCGTCGGGAAGTGTCCCGGGGTGCCGGGCGGAAAACCCGGCGATACGGCACGCCGCAAAAAACCGGAACGTCTCACGACGCTCCGGCAACCTAAAAATAATTAAAACCAAGATAAAACTTGCTTCTGCCTTGTTTGGATCGGTGGCAGACCCGATTGGGAAAAAAGGGGGAACGGCTCCGGAACGGTCGATGACTCACTCGTCGGCTCCGCCTATGGATGCCGGGCCATTCCCCCGCGGCGGTTCGGCGAACGACCGCCAGAAGAAGGAACCGACCCCGGTGGCGTTGACCGCGGCATTCGCCGCGATCCTGACAATGTACTTGTCCCCAAGTCGGTTCCATGCCGAACGACGGCTTCGCAGGCGTTCGCCGATCCATCCGGCCGCCGGACGGACGGAGATGCAGCATTCGAAGCCGTCGTATGTGAAAGACAAGAGAGGACGGCACCCGAAAAGGGCATCGGGCCGACGTGCGTGCCCACGTGCATCGACGGACGTCCGATCCGTCCGTTCTTCTTGTCTTCGAACTCAAAACAGGATGTTGCAGACGACACACCCGATATAAAAGGTGTTACTTCCAGATTCAGAGATTGCGTGTCGTCGTATGCAACGATCCTGTGAAAAATGGAGGACAGGCGCATCCGATCATTGCTTGGTGACGCCTCTGTGGCGGACGGCCTGTCCTCGTGCGGAGCAAGGTGGTTCGGCTCTTCGGAAGCTCCGTGAATTCGGCGCGGCCGGCGGGCGGCCGCATGGGTGTTACGACCGCGCGAGACGATACGGCCTGCGCACCCATTGGCGTCGTGGGAAGCGGTCAGAACGGTCGTAAAGTCGGGATTCATGGGTCGTAACATGGTTTCGGGAACAGGATTTTCCGGATTCGCACCGGTCATGCCGGTTCCCGAGGGGGTATGGTCGTTCGCAGCCGGGACGATAGCTGTACGGCGCAGGTGCGGGACTGAACCGTATATCGGGGCGGCTGTTCTCCGATTCGAAAAAACGGACGCTCCGCCGTACACGACGGTACGGCGGAAGCGTCCGCCCCCAAAGGGGTCTCCACATTTCGCCAACCGACTGAAAGGTCGTGCGGTCGGTGTCGCATGGCTCCTGCGCCTGAACTCCGCCGCACAGTCCGGTGCGGCGGAGGCGTCGTTCGAGCCTGTGGTAAGCCATACAATAGAGAAAACGGGTGCGGAACCGTCGAGGGATAAATCGGTGACGCAACGTCGACGTGAAGAATTCATTTGTCCCGCACCCTGAGCGTTTGCAATGCCGCGGCCGATACGTGCATACCGATTCCGCCCGCCGGCGGTCGTTCGGCGGGTGCAATCCGTATGAGGTAATGTATTCGGCAAATGGCGGCGCATGACGGTTTCGGGTTAGTGGATGATGCGCCCGCAGAAAACAAAAAGGGGGCGCGGTGTCAGCCCCAGTAAGCAGGTCGTGGAAAACCCGAAATCGGAAACTGTCCTGCGCCCCTGTCGTGTCCCGCAAAAAATATGCGGGACATAACAAGGACTGACAACCATTATACCGATCTCAAACCCTCCCTGAAGAGGTTTCCACGTTTGCTTACTGGTATAAAGAGTTGTTTACCCTTTATAGTTATGTCCGTCGGCTATGCCGAGTTCTGAAAGCTACTAATCGTTTGCATTGTTCTTGCAGTTATTCGTTCCCGGACGGCTTGTGCCGACCCAATACAACCAACACTGCAATGTATGCTTTTCAGACTTGTGGACAAATATAGGTAAAAATATTCTTTTGTACACTATTCGGGCGTGTGTTTTTGGAAAAATCTTGCTAATTTTGTGGGTATGAAGAAATCCATTGATTTTCTGCCCGAATATATCCAATGCGATCTTCACGAATTGGTAGGACTGATCCGTGAGGAAATAAAGGATGTCGTGATGATTATTCTTTACGGCAGCTACGCTAAAGGCAACTACGTGATACACGACATTCAGATCGGGCCTAACGGAGAAACGACCGAATACCACAGCGATTATGATATTATGGTGATAACCCGCAAGCGACTGGGCGAACGGGAAGGAACCGTGGAAATGCGTATCCGCAGCCGATTTGCCGAGGGTAAAGATGCAAACGATGTTACCAAAGTACAGCTTGTCAGCGAGAGTATCTCCAAGTTGAACAATGCGTTGTCGCAAGGTCATTATTTCTACGTCGATGTGATAAACGAGGGAATTGCGTTGTATGATTCCGACGATTGCGAACTGGCTACTCCCCGGGATTTGAATTATACGGAGATTAAGCAATTAGCAGAACGCTATTATCAAGGCAGTTTACAAAAAGCTCTTGATTATTGGGAAGATGCCATCAGAAATATCGAGAATAAAAAATATACTCATTCTTCTTTTTTCCTGCACCAAGCGACCGAATATTTACTAAAATCCATTCCCTTAGTATTTATCCTTTATAGATATAAAGAGCACGATCTCGATTTTCTACTGGAAAAGTGCAAATGTCATACGCTGGAACTGGTCAATATTTTTCCCTGCAAAACGAAACAAGAGCGGCATGTTTTCGACCAGCTATGCAAAGCCTATGTCGAAGCTCGGTATAACGACAATTTCGTCGTTACGAAAGAAGAAATCGACGCCCTTGTTCCGAAAATCGAATTGCTGAAACAAACCGTCGAACGAGTCTGCAAAGAGCGGTTTGATTATTACGACAGCCAAATCGAGAAATAAAACACATACCTGCCAGCCCCGAACCGATGGAAGAACTCACTACGATCCAGAGCAAAATCTACGAAATCCGCGGCCAGCGCGTGATGCTCGATTTCGACCTTGCGGCGCTCTACCAAGTTACGACCAGTGCATTGAATCAGGCCGTAAAACGTAACATCGAACGATTTCCGGAAGAGTTCATGTTCCGCATTTCCGAAATCGAATGGGAAAATATGTCATCACAATTTGTGACGACATCCAGAGTGAAGCGGCCGAAGGCATCCCTACCTTATGCTTTTACCGAACAGGGAGTTGCGATGCTTTCTGCGGTATTGCGCAGTGGAATGGCAATACAAGTAAGTATCTCTATTATGAAAGCATTTGTCGCCATGCGCAATTATATTACGACAGCTACAACCGTTACTTCGGAATTGGCTGAAATCCGGGCGAAACTGGCTCTATTGGAGCGGGCGGACGAGGACAATGCCGAGGCGGTGAACGACCTTTCGGAAGACATGCGCAGGGAGCTGGACAACATCTACGAAGCCATCGCGGCCCTATCGGTCAAAGTGCCCGAGGCCCGCAAAAAGCCTCGGCCCATCGGGTTCAAACTCCCGAAAGAAGAGGAATAGCCGTTCATTTTGACTCGAACCGATGGAAGAACTCACTACGATCCAGAGCAAAATCTACGAAATCCGCGGCCAGCGCGTGATGCTCGACTTCGACCTTGCGGCACTCTACCAAGTGGAAACGCGCGTTTTGAAACAGGCCGTGCGCAGGAACATCGAACGATTCGAAGGCGAAGATTTCATGTTTACACTCTCCGACGTCGAATATAATTCATATTCTTATCGTTTATAGGTTCATTATGATTCATTCCGGTTGCGCTTCGGGCAGGAACGCCGCGAAGATTCTGCGCAGTTCCTTTTCCGATAACCGGTTGCTGCGGATCGTTACCACGCCCTCTGCCGCCTCGGCTGTCAGACGGCCTCCCGTTACGGCGCGGCCATCCGCCCCGACATAGAAAGCCGAAGGGTCTGCCTCGACCGCCCGCCGCAATATCCGGTCGCATTGTCTTGTTTCGATCGTCAACTTCGCCATAATTCCAATCAGCAGTACAAAGATAATCTTTTTCCCGCCAGTTCGCAACGCCATGTCCGTTCCCCGTGCCAACGGCTGCCACTCCGATGCCGACGACTGCCACAACGGCACCGCACCGTCGTCCGCAGTCCGCGTCGTCTTAAATTCGCAGCAGAACCATTTAATAACGATGCGAATATGTCACAGGAGGACGATCTGAGGGGTTTGTCCAAGGTCATGGACTTCATGCGGGCCCTGAGTATTTTATTCGTGGTAATCCACATCTACTGGTACTGCTACGGGCAGATTTTGGCGTGGAACGTCAATATAGGCGTGATAGACAGGATTCTGCTCGGCTTCGACCGCACGGCGGGACTGTTCGGCAGCATACTCTACACCAAACTTTTCGCCGTGCTCTTTCTCGGCCTCTCGTGCCTCGGCACCAAAGGGGTCAAGGAGGAGGAGATCACATGGCGCCGGATCATCGCGGCGCTCGCGGCCGGCTTCGTACTCTTTTTTTTCAACTGGTGGCTGCTCGACCTGCCGCTGCCGCTGTCCGCCGTCGTGGGGTTCTACATCCTGACGCTATCGGCCGGATATATCTGCCTGCTGATGGGCGGCGTGTGGATGAGCCGGCTGTTGAAGAACAACATGATGGACGACCCTTTCAACAACGAGAACGAATCTTTCATGCAGGAAACGCGCCTCGTCGAGAACGAATACTCGGTGAACCTACCGACGCGATTCTATTATAACAAGCTGTGGCACAACGGATTCGCCAACGTCGTAGTGCCGCAGAGAGCCTGTATCTGCGTCGGCGTTCCGGGGTCGGGCAAGAGCTACGCTGTTGTCAATCAATTCATCAAACAGCAGATCGAAAAAGGGTACACGATGTATGTTTACGATTTCAAGTTTCCCGACCTCGCGGAGATCGCCTACAACCACCTGCTGATGCACCAAGAAGGCTACAAGAAGGTACCGACCTTTTACGTCATCAATTTCGACGATCCGCGCCGCTCGCACCGCTGCAACCCGATCAATCCAGCCTTTATGAACGACATCTCGGACGCATACGAGAGCGCCTATACCATCATGCTGAACCTGAACAAGACATGGGTGCAGAAGCAGGGCGATTTCTTCGTCGAGTCGCCCATTATCCTTTTCGCCGCCGTGATCTGGTTCCTGCGTATCTACGACGGGGGGAAGTACTGCACTTTTCCGCACGCCATCGAGTTTCTGAACAAACGCTACGAGGACATCTTCCCGATTCTGACGAGCTATCCGGAGCTGGAAAATTATTTGAGTCCGTTCATGGATGCGTGGCTCGGCGGGGCGCAGGATCAGTTACAGGGCCAGATCGCCTCGGCCAAAATTCCGCTCTCGCGCATGATCTCCCCGCAGCTCTACTGGGTCATGTCGGGCGACGACTTCACGCTCGACATCAACAATCCGGACGATCCGAAGGTGCTGACGGTGGGCAACAACCCCGATCGGCAGAACATCTACGGCGCAGCCCTCGGGCTGTACAACAGCCGTATCGTGAAGCTCATCAACAAGAAGGGGCAGCTCAAATCGTCGGTCATCATCGACGAGCTGCCGACGATTTACTTCAAGGGCCTCGACAACCTCATCGCCACAGCCCGGAGCAACAAGGTGGCCGTGCTGCTCGGATTTCAGGACTTCAGCCAACTCAAACGCGATTACGGCGACAAGGAGGCCGCCGTGGTGATGAACACCGTCGGCAACATCTTCTCCGGGCAGGTAGTGGGCGAAACGGCCAAGATGCTCTCGGAACGGTTCGGCAAGGTGCTGCAAAAGCGACAGTCCATGACGATCAACCGTAACGACAAATCGACCTCCATATCGACGCAGATGGACAGCCTGATCCCGGCCTCGAAGATCTCGACGCTCACGCAGGGGATGTTCGTCGGGGCTGTGGCCGACAGCTTCGAGCAGCCTATCGAGCAGAAGATATTCCACGCCGAAATCGTCGTGGACAGCGCGAAGGTCAAAGCCGAAACGGCCCGCTACGTGAAGATACCCATAATTACCGATTTCACGGACGAGAACGGCGTGGATCGTATGCAGGAAACGATCAAAGAGAACTACGACCGCATCAAGACCGAAGCCGCAGAGATCGTCGACAAGGAACTCGACCGCCTACGCAAAGACCCCGTGCTGTGCAAGCTGCTACCGCCGGAGCAAGGAGCATAAAGAGACGGAATTGTGTCAAAACGCAGATTTTTGATACATCCCTATCTCGGTCAGGGTTTAGTAAGATAACGAGAGTGCAGAAAAACAACAAGTGTTTTATTTACAGTATATTAGTTCTTTGTTTTGCATCTGCTTAGAGTAATAGAAGCCGCAAAAACGGGCAGGTTTAGCGGTAAGTTCAGCTACTTATCCGTTACTTGTCTGAAATGCTTTGTTTTTTGCAAACATTATTTTTCAACATTTTACATCAAACTTCCGCATAACAAATAACTTGACTTAACGTTTAACAAACCCTCAATGTTCGAGTTATCATGCAACGCAGCACTTTCCAAGTCTTTTTCTACGTGAAAAGGCTGTCGGAAAAATACGGTCAGGTCCCCATTATGGTTCGGTATCACGATCAACGGTACGATGTTGCAGTTCAGCTGTAAACTCACCGTTCGTTCTTCTCATTGGGATGCCAAGGCTAACCAAAGCGGCCGGCAAAAGCCTCGAAGCCCAGCACATCAACAAAAAGCTGAAAATCAAGGTCAAGCCTCTGCGATCGGAATTCGTATGTCACGGCCGAAAAGATCCGCAGCGCCTGCCTCGGTATGGGCGATGACTACCGCCTGCTGCTGCAGATCGACAACTACAAACGCCTACGGGCTGAGGATGCCGAGAAGATCCGAAGACTCGGCGTGAAAGTCAAAAAACCTCGAAGCTGCGGCGCACCATGAAATCGAGATTACCGGGCCGATAGATGCAGTGGTACGCGATACGGTGGTCATACGGGATACCGTACCGATATTACGTCAGAAAGTGGAGATGATAACGCCCCATATCCAGTTGGCGGGGCTTATCGAGAACGGACGTCTGAAAGGTGAAATCCGTGTGCCTATAACGCTGTGGCAGGCCGTGTGGGTCGAATATAAGGGCTGGTGGTTCTGGCGTAGAGTGAAAGCCATACACCAGACCATAGCCGGGGATAACCCATATGTCGATATCCGATACTCGGAATATATCCGAATCGAGTGATTTTCCAAAATTCTTTACTACCTTTGTTTCACTAAATAATTATACAAGAACCGGAAAGACGAAAGAATTGACATAAGATAGCTTTTAGCTGTTTATTCCAGATCTGAAAATCGCCAACTTCAACTTACGGGAATAGACAAGCTGGGCTCGTGTATTGCACTATTATCGTGCGGCACGAGCCTGACTTGTTCCGTAAGTGGGTGTTTGGCGATACCTCGGATCTGGACAATGTCGGGTTCGTGCTTTCTTATTTTTTAATTCGTTGTTCTATAACATATGCCGGCAAAATCCAATAGCACTCCCGCGGAGCGATTGAAAATAGTCATAGAAAATGCAGGGATGAGTACATACGCACTATCCCGTCATATAGGGTTTCAGCGTCCGGAAAATCTCTATCAGATCTTGCGCGGAAAATGCGGGATCAGCAAAAATATGGCAAATATCATTCATCAGAAATTTCCGCGATATTCTATCGACTGGCTTATTTACGGCGACAACGATTCTCAAGAAACTCTTCACAATAATATTGTCCGTATTCCGCTCTATAACAATTATGAAACGATGTTATTCCCGCCGGTTCTTCCAGCGGACGAAACACTTATATTTTCTTCGACTCTTGCCGCAAATGCGCAGATAGCCATCACATATGCCGATGAGCGGTTCAACCCGGATTCTCGCAAGTCGGTATTATTATTACGAAAGAAGGCTGTGGCAGAGGAAATTTGTTATGGAAATATGTACTTCATCGTTGCCGATCATCTGCGCCTTGTGCGTCGTGTA
>UMLO01015284.1_pt1 | contig 10822 bp, 7 predicted proteins | sample 1966551 | NCBI WGS metagenome assembly UMLO01 (sample SAMEA4836201, study PRJEB28245) | human gut metagenome | biome: gut microbiome; material: fecal sample | place: Denmark | collected 2008
AAGCCGACGGCCTCTCGTTGGACGACAAGCGCACCGAGGTGAAGGAGAACGACATCCCGGACATCATCGCCCGGTTTCAGAACCTCGACGCTGAAACTGACCGCAAGCGCACCGAGCAGAGTTTCTTTGTGCCCAAAGAAGAAATTGCCGCCAATGGGTATGATTTATCTATCAACAAGTACAAAGAGACCGAGTATGTGCCGGTGGAGTACCCCTCGACCACGGAGATTCTGGCCGACCTGCATGAGCTGGAAATGGAGATCACCAAGGGTCTGGCAGAGTTGGAGGAGATGGTGTGATGGCGAAGTTGGGAGAGGTTTGCGACATCTTGAATGGTTATGCCTTTAAAAGCAACCAATATACGACATCAGGCGTAAGAATTATTCGTATATCGAACGTTCAAAAAGGATATATCGAAGATAAAAGTCCTGTATATTATCCATGCGATGATGAAAATGTCAAAAAATACGAATTAAAACAGAACGATCTCTTGATTTCTCTAACCGGCAATGTTGGTCGAACTGCATTACTCGAGGAAAAATTTCTTCCAGCTGCTTTGAATCAACGCGTTTCATGTGTTCGCTTAAAGGAACCTGACAAAGTATTAAAAACTTATCTGTTCCATTTGTTGAACTCTGATTATTTTGAGCAGCAGTGTATGAAAGCAGCTGAAGGTGTGGCACAGAAAAATTTAAGTCCCAAATGGCTTTTCGAGTATAAAATTCCAATATACTCGATCGAGCGTCAAAAAGAAATTTCGAATACATTAGATAAAATAGATTTACTGATTATACTTCGTAAACAGCAACTTGCTAAACTGGACGAGCTGGTAAAGGCACGGTTTGTGGAGATGTTTGGGGATGTGTTGCTAAATTCTATGCAATGGCCTGAAAAAACGCTGGAAAATATGGCCGACATTGTTTCTGGGATTACGAAAGGCCGTAAAACAGCAGAAGCAGATTTGCAAGAAGTGCCATATATGGCGGTTTCAAATGTAAAAGACGGTTATATTGATTGGACAACTGTAAAGACGATTCTGGCAACAAGACAGGAAATTGAGCAATACAGACTGATGCCGGATGATATCTTAATGACTGAGGGCGGTGACCCTGATAAAGTCGGGCGGGGTGCCATAATCAAAGTGCCATTGAAAAACTCAATTCATCAAAATCACATTTTCCGTGTGCGATTGGATGAACAAGAAATTTTACCCTCTTTCTTTGCCGAATACTTACGTCATCAAAAAGCCAAGCGTTACTTTTTAGGGTGTGCAAAGCAAACCACAGGCATTGCAAGCATCAACATGCGACAGCTTAGAGCATTACCTACTCTTGTTCCACCACTTTCTCTTCAAAAACAATTTGCCGCCTTTGTAGAGCGCGTAGACCGACAAAAGCAGACTATACAGCAGAGTCTTGAGAAACTGGAACTGATGAAAAAGGCACTGATGCAGGAATATTTTGGGTAAAAGGGTGTGCAGCAGCGGATTTTAGCGGTATAATAACGTTAAACAGAACATTTTACCACGAAAGGAGCATACGATGATGACTTTTGAAGAAGAAAGAGACTACAATAATGCAAAGTTTGATGCAATCAAGGCAAAGAACTCGATTCAAAAGCTGAAACCTGAGCTTCGGGAGCAACTGCTAAAAGAACTGGTTGGAGCAGAAGCGTATGCTGCAATGTGGCAGACATTTAAGCAATTATGCAACGGTCAGAGGTGATATTATGGAACATTTTATTACAAGTGTCCACATCAATGAGGTTCGACATCTAAAAGACATTGAAATCAAACTGAACCCTGAAAAGCGTCAGCATCTTATCCTGACTGGTAAAAATGGCTCCGGTAAAACTTCGGTATTGCAGGCGATGAAAGATTATCTGCAGGCAATCGATGATGGGGTCTATCAGGAATTGTGTATTCGGAGATCCTATAAATCGAATGATAAGCTTTCTGAACTTGAAAAAATTGTTGCCGAAACATTTGCAAAGTATAATTCTGGAGTAGAAGTAGACGTTTCAAATGTAGTAGGCTTAGACCGTTTATATAGTCAGGGAGAATTTGTAACTGCTTACTTTCCGGCAGACAGAAAGACAGTGATTCATCGCGCAAAGGGAGTTCAAGATGTAAAACTAGAAAATCAATACAGTTTGGATGATACACCAGAAAATATTTTGCTGAAATATATGGTTCATCTCAAAACTCAACAGGCATATGCAAAGAATGAAAATGATTTAAGTGTCGAGAAGAAAATCGCGGAATGGTTTTCCCGCTTCGAAAATGCGCTAAAAGTATTGTTGAGCGATGACAGCATCCGATTGATATATGACTATAAAAACTATAATTTTCTAATTGAACAGAAAGGTCGAAATCCATATAGTTTGGATGAACTTTCTGATGGCTATTCTGCAATCATCGGTATTGTCGCAGACCTAATCCTCCGTATGGACCGCAACTGGTTGCTGAAAGGCGAACTGAGCCAGTACGATGTGGAGGGCGTTGTGCTGATCGATGAATTGGAAACGCATCTGCATGTAGAGCTTCAGCGCAAAATTTTGCCTTTCCTGACGGAGTTCTTCCCGAGAATTCAATTTATTATTACAACACATTCGGCTTATATTCTCAATTCTATCAGCAATGCTTGTATTTACGATTTGGAAAAGCAAGTGCGGTTTGCTGATTTTTCAAGCTATTCAGCAGATGAGATTGCTGAGGGCTATTTTGACGCACCAAATTATTCTGCCACTATGCAGGATAAAATTCTTCGGTATCAGCATCTTGTTAAGCAGGAAGAGCTTTCCGATAGTGAAAAGGCCGAGCGTGCCCAATTGAGAATTGAATTGAAGACCGCGAACAAACTATTAGAAGAAGACATTTCCGATGAATTCAATCGAATTGAAGAAAAGAAGGATTCTAATGGTTAAGATTGAACGAACAAATGGGGAAAACGCTAAAATTGCAATAGCGTCTCTTGAAAAAGAAAAGCAGAAAAAGAACGGCAATTACAACGCCTCTGAAATTTTTGATGCAATAAATGAAATATTTCACGGAAAATGCTATTTGTGCGAACAACGGGGATTTTACCAGGTCGAGCATTTGATTCCACATAAAGGCAACAAAGATCTTGAATTTGAATGGAACAATTTGTTTTTAGCCTGTCCTCATTGTAATAATATAAAAAGAGACAAATACACTCCGATTCTGGATTGCTGTAAAGTGGATGTTGATCAAAAAATTGCGTTTCGAAAGCATGGATATTGGGGAACAGAAGAATATCTAGAGTTCACCGCACTATCTGATGATGCAGAAACGAAAATGACAGTTAAGTTATTAGAAGAGATTCATCATGGCTCTACGCCGCAAAAGCAAGCAGAAGCCAAAATACTTTATGTTAAGATTGTAAAATCCATGCGCACATTTAAAAACTATGTACTGGAATATGAAGCGGCTAAGGGGCAGACAAAACTGGATACGTTAGAATTAATAAAACTAGAGTTAAAGTCCACTTCCGAATTCACTGCTTTTAAGCGTTGGTTGATTCGAGATGCAAAGGAAAAATACCCGGAGCTGCAACAATATTGCCAATAATCATCCTACATAAAGGAGCTGATTTTATGTCCAACTTCTCCTATCTCTCCACCCGCCCCGAATATTCCCTCTTCGCATCTGCCGCCATCGAGGCCGAGAAAGTGTTCTCCACCTCCCCGGCGATGTGCGCGGTGGGGTGTCGGAAGGCGTTGGAGCTGGCGGTGAAGTGGGTATATGCGGCAGATAAGACCATCACGATGCCCTACAAGGACAACCTGCAATCCCTTCTGCACGAGCCGAGCTTCCGGTTCGCGGTGGACCGCAATGTGTGGAGCGTGCTGCCCAGCATCGTGAAGGCGGGCAATCTGGCGGTACATACGGGGCATAGTGTGTCGGCGGCGGATGCAGTGTTCAGCCTGCGGGGGCTGTTCGACTTCATCCAATGGGTGGATTACTGCTACGGCACGGACTATGTGGAGCGCTCCTTTGACGAGACAGCCATCCCCGGCGAAAAGGTAGCACTGGACGAAAAGAAGATCCGGGAACAGGAAAGTTTACTGTCCCAGAAGGATGCCGAGTTGGAAGCGTTGCGCAAGCAGGTGGAGAGCCTTTCGGCGGCGTACACAGCCAGCAAACAGCAGAACCAGCAGAGCCGCAGTTTCACCGCCGCCGACCTGACCGAGGCCGAGACGCGGCAGAAGATCATCGACATCGACCTCAAGGCCATGGGCTGGAAATTTACCGGGCCGGACGCCGATGTGCGCACCGAGTACGAAGTGGACAACATGAACGGCGTGCTGGGGCAGAAGGGCTATGCGGACTATCTGCTGATGGGCAAGGACGGCTTGCCGCTGGCGGTCATTGAAGCCAAGCGCAGCACAAAAGACCCCAACATCGGGCGCAAGCAGGCTCAGCTTTATGCAGACTGTCTGGAGCAGAAATTCGGCCGCCGTCCGATGCTGTTTACCACCAACGGCTACACCACCTATTTCTGGGATGAGCAGAGCGGCCCGCAGCGTGCTGTGAGCGGGGTGTTCTGCAAGGACGACTTGCAGAAGCTGATGAACCGCCGCACCGAGAAAAAGCCGCTGGACACCATCGAAATTGACGATAAAATCACCGACCGCTACTATCAGAAAAACGCCATCCGGGCAGTCTGCGCCCATATTACGCAGGGCTTCCGGCGCAATCTGCTGGTCATGGCAACGGGCACAGGCAAGACCCGCACCGCATCCAGCCTGACCGATGTGCTGAGCCGGGGCGGTCATGTGACCAACGTGCTCTTTCTGGCGGACCGCACTGCGCTGGTCAAGCAGGCGAAGGACGACTTCAAAAAGTATCTGCCGGACCAGTCGCTGTGCAACCTGTGCTCCTCTAAGGACGATAAGGCCGCGCGCATCGTGTTTTCCACCTATCCCACCATGCTCAACGCCATCGACAACGCCAAGACCAAGGACGGCGTGCCGCTGTTTTCCCCTGCGCATTTTGACCTCATCATCGTGGACGAGAGCCACCGCAGCATTTTCAAGAAATACCGCGCCATTTTTGATTATTTCGATGCGGTTCTGGTGGGTCTGACCGCCACCCCGAAAACCGATGTAGACCGCAACACCTACGATTTTTTCGAGATGGAACACGGCATCCCCACCTATGCCTACGATTACGACACGGCGGTCTACACCGACCATGTGCTGGTGCCTTACTACAACTACGAGGTCAAGACGAAATTCACAGAAGAGGGCATCCACTACGACCAGCTTTCACCGGAGGATAAGGCCCGCTACGAGGACGATTTCGCCGAGGACGACACCCTGCCCACCTTCATCCCGTCCGAAAAGCTGAATAAGTTCATCTTCAACGCCAACACCGTGGACACGGTGCTGCAAGACCTGATGGAACGGGGCATCCAGACGGCAGGCGGCGACCGCATCGGCAAGACCATCATCTTTGCCCAGAACAAGCGCCACGCGGAGTTTATCCGGGAACGCTTTGGCAAGCTCTACCCGCAGCTGGAGACCCAGTACCCGGGATTCATCCAGCGGGTGGTCTGCGATGATGCCTATGCACAGTCCATCATTGACGACTTCAAACAGCCGGACAAGCCGCCGTTTATTGCGGTCTCGGTGGATATGATGGACACGGGCATCGATGTGCCGGAGTGCGTGAATCTGGTGTTCTTCAAAAAAGTGCGCAGCAAAACGAAGTTCTGGCAGATGATCGGCCGTGGTACGCGGCTCTGCCCATCCCTTGCCTGCGTGGATGCCATCGACGGCGAATATACGGGCAAACGGCGTTTTCTGATCTTCGACTACTGCGGCAACTTTGAATTTTTCCGTCAGAAACCCAACGGCTACGAGAGCGCGGACACCAAAAGCCTGTCCGAGAGCATTTTCTGCAAGCAGGTGCGAATCGCCGCCGCGCTGCAGGATGGAGCCTATGGGGACGAAAACTACCAGAACTGGCGCAAGATCTTAACGGAGACCTGCCGTGCCGAAGTGGGAGCGCTGAACCCGGAGCTGGTATCCGTGCGGCTGCACCGACAGGCCGTGGAACACTATCAGAAGCCGGAAGCCTTTGTCAGCCTGACCGAAACGGACAAGGGTACTCTGATGAAAGAGGTGGCACCGCTCATCTCGCTGGACGACAAAGATGAAGCCGCCAAGCGGTTCGATAACTTTGTGTATGGCTTGTTGCTCTGCGAACTGGAAGGTCTGCCGGGGCTGAGCCGCGCCCAGAAACAGCTGCGCAATACGGCGGCAATGCTGGAAGGGAAGGCTACCATCCCGCAGGTGCAGACAAAACTGCCCCTCATCCGGGAGGTGCAGACAGACGAATTTTTGACCTCGCATGACCTTCTCCGCTTTGAGGAAATGCGGCAGGAGCTGCGGGAGCTCATCAAGTTTCTGGTGGACGGTGTAGAAGGGCAAAAGCCTGTCTACACGGCCCTTGCCGACCCGGTACTGGAACAGACCGAGGGCAAAACGCTGGATTCCGGCTACGATTTCGGCGAGTACCGGGAACGTGTGAACCGCTACATCATGGAGCACCGCAGCGATACGCTGGCTATCCACAAGCTGACCCAGAACATTCCGCTTTCCCGGGGCGACTATACCGAGCTGGAACATATCTTCACCTGTGAGCTGGGCAGCAAAGAGGACTATGCACGGGAGTTTCGGGATACACCCTTTGGTCTGCTGGTGCGTAAAGTGGCAAAGCTGGACCACGATGCTGCCATGCAGGCATTTTCCAAGTTCATCAACGATGAATCGCTGAATGCAAAGCAGATCGCGTTCGTGCAGAAGGTCATTCATTACATCGAGCAGAACGGTTATGTGGAAAGCAAAGCGGTGTTGATGAAACCACCCTTTGACCAACCCATCCTGTTTACCCGCCTGTTTGATGGCAAAACAGGGAGTGAACTGATGGATACGATCAATTCGGTGAAAGAGAATGCCACCCATGTGACGGCATAAAGTAGTGGAATGTAATGATAAAAACCGGTATAATTCAGGACTATCGAAAAATGAATATCCTGCAACGCAGTATGGCAAGTTAGGGAATTTTGAACGATACGCAAACGACTCTGGCTGATTACCTGATGAGCATCGCACAAATTTCCGTGGAGGATGCCGGAGCGATTTATATCGAGTTGAGCAGCATCCGCGGCAATTTTATGGCAAACATCATTCTGCGCATGATTGAAAATTATCACTTCCTGCCCGATATGGCGCAGAAACTGAAAAACAAACAAGCACTGGTGGAAAGCGTAATTGCAAATGAACAGCTGGAGCCTTCCATTACGTCGTCCATCAAAGATGTGTATGATGACCTTGTCAACAGCAAACTGGATATGATCGAGGGCCTCGTGCCGATCTCTGACATCCAGTATGATGCTAAGATGCAGGAAGCAGAAAGACTTTAAGGGGAGTGCGACTTGTAGGATTGCTTTAAATTATCGAGTTAATCCGCAGGCCGAATAGATTCACTCAAATCGAATGAAAACGAAAAAATGCCCGCTCACCGTGGAGATCCGGCTCCATCGGTGGGCGGGCATATCCAATAAAACACCAGGATACGATTATGCTTTTCGTACTTCAGCTGGGATCTTGTTCTGGCTCAGATATCCCACAGGGAGGGCGCAGAGGTGGAAACTGCGGCAGCACCTGCGCGCATGGCGGCCATGACGTCGGCTTTGTCCCGCAGCAGGCCGCCTGCAATGACAGGCACCTGTGTGCGGGCGCTGATCTCGGCGATGACCCGGGGCATGATGCCGGGAAGGATCTCGACAAAATCCGGCTTGCCCTGCTCCAGCTGACCGGACAGGCTGGTCAGCGAGAGGGAATCCAGGATGAATGCCCGCTGGACGGTCAGCAGGCCGCGGTGGCGCGCCCGGCGGATCAGGGTCGGGCGGGTGGAGATGATGCCGTCCGGGTGGCACAGGGCGTTGAGGGAGTCCACCGCGATCTCCCGCGACGAAAGGCCGTCCACAAGGTCGATGTGAACCACGGCCAGTTTTCCGGCATCATGTATGCGGTGCACAAGCCCGTCTACGGTGAGCAGGGTGCTCGCCAGCAGAAAAACGGCGCTGCAGGGCGAGGCCAGCGCAGCAGTCAGGGCTTCGTCCGTTTTCACGGCGGCGATCACCGGTTCGTCCAGCAGGGTTTCAGCAAGAGGATGCATTGGGTAAGACTCCTTTTTTATCAATTACTTGATTTATATTATTCTACAAAAAAGCCGCCATGTAAATAAGTTACACGGCGGCTGTAATGTAAAATCTAGGTTTTATCAGAATGTGGTTGCAATCAGCTCACCGCCGCCCAGAATGGTAGTAGTATTGGAACAGCTGATCATTACAATAAACATTGCATTTATCAGACCTGCAATGTACGGATTGCGGGTGCGTTTGTAGATGATGCGGGACATGATGGGCGTGACAAACAGAAGAACCATACAGGGGAACAGCCAAATGGGACCAATGCGCTGGCCTTCGGTCAAACCATAAAGCTGATAACCCGTTGCATAGAAGTAGATATATTGACTTGCAACTACAAAAATAGCACCAAGCGCATTAAAGAATGCAAAAATCAAGATGTTGCCATTTTTTCCGCCAATGGTGTTGTAGTTGAAGCAATTTGCCGAGATCGAGTTCATAACGTAGAACAGCAGGAAGAATGGCAGATAGCGAAGTGCGATCAGCACTTTATCAGCGCCGAAGGTTTTGAACGCAACGACATACATCCGATAATCAACTTGGAAGAAATAGTGTGCTGCAAAAACAAGGCCGAACGAAACAACGATCACGATAACAGCGAGGGCAATGGTCTTCCACAGCTGCTCCAGATTCAAATAAAGACCCGCTCTTCGAGCACTCCAACCGTGTTTTTTTCCATAAGCACCGTAAAAAACAGCAGAGCAGAATATTGCAAAGACGCCGCAAAGAGCAGCCCATGTACCGATCGTCAGGGGGCCGGTCTGCACAAAGAAGTTTGTTGTCTTTGAGTAAACGGTATTCATGCAGAACAAAAAGCTTGCACCGGAAAAAACTGCACCGATAATCAGCAGAACCCAGTACCATGCCTTGGCTCCGTTGTCCTGCACAGGGGCTGGCTGTACAATTTCACCACTGCGGAGAGCGGAAAATACGGGAGTATCAAGCAGAACCAGCGTGAAACTGACCATGAAGATCAAAAGACCGATCACGCCGAGGCTGTTGAACACCGCTTTAATGGGCCAGATCTGATCGCTGGCAGGCAGGGGCTTTGGAGCGCCGAGCGTTGTATCAAAAAAATCAACGGCATAGCCGACACAAGTAGTAGAAAAAGCAACGAGAGGATGGATCATGTTCGGCCGATAAATCACGCGATAAGCGGTCTTTCCATCAAAATCGCGCGTGTAATATTTGCCGCCTTCTGCGATACCGGCAAAGCCGTCCTCATTAAAATTCAGGAATTTTTTAGCACCATCTGTTTCCATGAAGGCTGCCGGATTGGTCAGCATATTTCCAGCGTCATCATAGGTTCCAAAGTAAAAGTCATCATGGGTACTGGCAATAATGCCTACACTGCGTGAGCCGTAATCTCCGCTATGATCACCGCCGGTGTCATCCTGCCAGTCACCAGCCTGCTGCAGAACGGCAGCAATCAAAGGAGTTTCCCGGGAATTATCGATCTCTACCGCCATATTAGCAGCTGTACCGCCGCTGGAATGGCCTGTAACGCCAATACGAGCTGTGTCAACGTACGGAAGGCTTGCAATAAGCTGAACTGCACCATCGACGCCCACAGCACCATCGTAAAGTTCTGCAATCGACAGGCTTTCCGAGTCGCCATGACTGTGCAGATCAAGTGCCAGCACCACATATCCCCGGCGAGCCAGCTCAATACTATACAAGTCCTGCATTTCTTTGTTGTTATACCATCCTTCGATTGTAACAACACCCGGCGCCGGTGTGTCTTTGGTTGCATTCTGTGGAATGTAAAGGTATGCGGCCAGCTGGTGTCCAGAGGGACTTTCCCAGCTCATTTCCTTGATCCTGATCCCACCAGAAGTTTGTACAGCGGACGCTACGATGGCACTTACAAGGCAAAGAATCAGTGACAGGCACAACCAGAATTTGCTGTTTTTCAACCTACCTTTTTGATGCGACGTGCTTGGAACCTCCTTTTTGAATCTGATTTTTCCGTAATAAAAATGGGGACACACTGCATCTGGACGATACAGTGCATCCCCATCTCACTTCTCTTGGGATGCTTCTAGTATAGCGTTTTGTAACAAAATGTCAATAGAAAATAAACAATTAAAAAATATTTTGTACGTGAACCATAAAGTCGGGCGAAAACTATCAATGCTCTGCCCAGTCGCAGCTGCGGCCCACAGCCTTGTGCCAGCCGGAGAGCAGACGGGTGCGCTCGGCCTCGTCCATCTGCGGGGCAAAGGTCATGTTGCAGTGCCACAGGCTGCGGATCTCGTCCCGGTCCTTCCACACACCGGTGGCAAGGCCTGCCAGATAGGCAGCGCCCAGAGCGGTGGTCTCCCGGATGGCCGGGCGCAGGACGTCCTTGTTCAGGATGTCGGCCTGGAACTGCATCAGGAACTGGTCGCGGGATGCACCGCCATCCACCTTCAGCGAGGTGATGGGTACGCCGGTGTCCTTTTCCATAGCAGCCACGAGGTCTGCGCTCTGGTAGGCAATGGATTCTTCCGCCGCGCGGATGATGTGGTTCTGGGTGGTGCCGCGGGTGATGCCCACAATGGCACCGCGGGCGTACATATCCCAGTACGGTGCACCCAGAC
>UMLO01035502.1_pt1 | contig 10821 bp, 10 predicted proteins | sample 1966551 | NCBI WGS metagenome assembly UMLO01 (sample SAMEA4836201, study PRJEB28245) | human gut metagenome | biome: gut microbiome; material: fecal sample | place: Denmark | collected 2008
CGGAGGCTCTGCGAGCGGACAAAGTTCGGGAAATCCTGAACATATTCGTTTGCCAACGAAAGCAAAGCCGAATTCGGTAATGACACTTTATCGAAATGGAAAAAAGATAAGGGATCGTTATTATGATAAAAAAGGTCGTGCAAAAAAAGATATAGACTATACTGATCATGGAAATCCAAAAGATCATCCTAAAGTGCCACATGAGCATTTTTGGGATTGGAGCGATCCTGATAACCCAATAAGGAGTAAAACAGATGACTAACTATAATGAATTAAAGAAGTTAATTGAAATTGGGTATGATATCGAGTTTTCTTATAAAGGAAAATCATATTCAATTACTAAAACCAATAAAAATTTAATATCATTTTGCGAATATTATAAGGAGCCAAAATATTTCAATACTGTTGATGAATTTATGAGTAATGCAAAAATTGATGATATGTTATTGTCAAACATTTGGGAAAGCATAACTGATTTGATGTACTAAAATGGGGAGGACAATAGTTATAAGCAAAATGAATAATGATTATGTGAATAACGATTATGACGGAGATTACAAAAGCAAGGAAGAATTTTACGATTCCGTAGAGCGTCATTCAGAAATTGTTTTTGAATGGAAAGACAAATCGTACGAAATATGTTCTATGGACGGAAAACGCTGGTGGTTTTTCAATGTGACAGATGACACGGAAGTTATAGTAAATACAATAGAAGAACTTATGAATTATGAAATTGACGGCGAAAGGCTTGTTGATATCTGCACAAAATTCACGGTTATTGAAAGAACATTTTAAAATTATATATTTATTTTTATTAAGCACGTTGAGTTTTTCTCAATGTGCTTGATTTTTTGAAAAATTCTATTGACAAGCGGTGAAAACTGTGATATAGTTCAACTGTGATATCTTGGATATCACAGTTGTATGATGCAGCTATTTTGAAAAAAAGGAGGGACAAACGTGCTTTTTATAGATTATCATTCCCGTGTGCCGATATATGAGCAGATAAAAGAGCAGGTAATAATGCTGATTAATACAGGTGTTTACAAGCCGGGCGATAAACTGCCGTCGATAAGGAATTTATCAAATGAGCTTAATATTAATGTTAATACGATTAAGCGTGCGTTCGGTGAACTTGAGCATGACGGAATTACATATTCGGCTCAGGGCAGGGGAATGTTTGTAAGTGAAAACCCGATAGGAAATGCAAAAATCAAAGCTTCCGCACTTGAGGATGCAAAGCTTGTTTTGTCCTCCTGCAAAGCTAAAGGCGTCAGCAAGAATGAGGTTGTCTCTCTAATCGATGAAATATACTCGGAGGATAACAGCAATGATTGAAATTAAAAATGTGACTAAAAAATACGGTAATTATGTTGCCGTTGAGGATATAAGCTTCAAAGTTGAGGAGTCGTCGATTTACGGTCTTGTCGGCTATAACGGCGCAGGCAAAACCACACTTTTAAAAACGGCGGCAGGAATACTTAAGCCGGAAAGCGGCGAGGTACTTTTTGACTCGCAAAATGTTTATGATAACGGCAAGGTGCGTTCCTCTCTTCTTTATGTGCCTGATGAAGTTTACTTTGTAAAGGGCGCAAGCCTTCAAAAAATGGGAAAAATTTATAAAGGCTATTTTCCTAATTTTAATTCAAAAGTGTTTAAAAATATGACAGAGGCTATGGGTCTTGACCCTAAAAAGAATATAGGCTCTTTTTCTAAGGGTATGCAAAGGCAGGCTGAAGTGGTTTTAGCTATGTCTACAATGCCTAAATATATGCTTCTTGATGAGGTTTTTGACGGAATTGACCCGCTTAAAAGAAATCTTTGCAAGAAAATTTTTATTGAATATATGGCTGAAACAGGCTGTTCTATGATTATGAGCAGTCATAATTTGCAGGAAATTGCCGATTTGTGCGACCATGTTGCACTCATTAATGGCAAAAAACTTGCAATGAATGTTTCTGTTGATGACGCAAGCTCGGCTTATGTTAAATATCGCCTTATTTTTGATAGGGATATTGATAAATCAATTTTTGACGGGATTGAAAATAAGGGTATTACTATTGATAATAAACTTGCAACAATTATTGTGCCGTCAAGCTTTGACAATGGAGCGCTTGCTTGCCTTTGTCCTGTTCATATGGACAGCGTTACTCTTTCTCTTGAAGAGGTATTTTTGAATGAAATGGAGGACAAGAATTATGACATCTCCAAAATCTTCTGTTGATAAGCATTCGGCAAGATATGATTTTAAGCGTTCGTTTGTTAGATTGATTGCTCCGGGCATTGTTTCACTTTTATTCTCGATTATATATTTTATTGCTATTCCCGTAGCAACAATTTCATCTGCCGGAACTTATTCGCTTAGCTTAAGAGCGGAAAATATAGCTTCAATAAGAAAGCAGCTTGCTTGCGCTCTTTTCGGCAACACAACAAGCAATTTTGTGTTTTATGGAGTTTATGCGGTAATAATCGGTGTGCTTTTTGCATTTTGCATATTCTTTCCGATTATGAGGAAAAGCAATGTTAATTTCTTTTTCTCGTGCGGAATTGACAGAAAGACATATTTTAAAAACAGAGCGCTCTCGTCGATTATTATAATGATTTTAACGTCGGCTGTGCCGCTAATGATTGATATTATAATTAATATAAGATATTTAGGCCATGCAGATTTTATTATTCATCAGGGATTTTTCCTGTTTTTAGAGCATTTTACGTATATGCTTGCAGGATTTTCGCTTATGAGTATTGCAATGATGGCTTGTTATACTGTGACCGAAAGCCTTTTCTTCGGCGCCGGTCTTATTTGGTCACCAATGCTTTACATTGTTTCGATAGAATGGCTTTTCCAAAATTTCCTTAGGGGATATTCACAAACCGCCACGGTTGACTATATGCCGCTTGGAAGTTCGTCTTTGACGGTGACGGTAGATACGCTTTGGTCTAAGCTTTCGGTGATTAATCCGCTTATTTTCGGTACGGCGCTCGGTTCAAATAATGTTCGCAATAATATGTATTTCAATTGTTTGAGAAGCACTGCAAGCAATGGCGGAGTAGTTAACGATTTTTATTATGATAATGCAAGCGGAAATGTCGGATTTGAAAAAGCGGGAATGAATTATATTTTACCTATTCTTATCTGGCTTGTATTATCTGTATTGTTTATATTTATTTCTAATAAGCTTCTTAATAAACGTAAGCTTGAAAATACAGCACTTCATTCTTCTAACCTTTTTGTAACGGTATTTGTAAGCCTTGAATTTTCGGTGCTTGTTGCAACGTTCTTTATGCCGTTATTGTCTGATTTTGATGTTATTCAGTCAAGTGTGCTTGATATTTTTGTCGGCTTAATTTGCGGCATTATTGCTTATTTCGTATTTATGTCGATTTCACGCAGAAAAATCAGGCATGGAATTAAGCTTGTAATTCCAGTAGGCGTGTCATCAATTGCCGTTTTGGTTATAAGTGTTATTTGTATTTCAGGCGGCTTCGGCTATTCAACATATTGCCCCGATATTAAGGATATTGACTATGCAACAATAAACAGTGAATATATAGACGCTTCGGGTGTTATGTCAACCAATCATTTTAATGACGGTTCGCTTTCGGCAGGTACTGACCAGCTTTATTACGGCACGTATGAGCCTTCGGGCGCATATCTCGGTAAATTCAATACAAAAGACTCAATAGATAAAATTGAGAAAATACAGAAATATTCTTTTAAAAACAGAATTGCTAAAAGAAATGAGCCGTATGTTACCGTTAAAATAAAGTATTTACTCAAAAACGGAAAGGCTGTAAATCGTGAATACACTTGCACAAACAGTGACGTTTCACTTGATATTATCGAATTAACTCAAAGCAGCGAATATCAAAAAGAACTTGAATTCTTAATGTCATCAAAGAAAGCCGATGAAAAATCAAGCGGCACCTTTAATTCTGAAGATGAATCCCAATCTTACTTCGCTTATTTTGCAAATGAGAATAATGTGAAAAATGCACTTAATTTCGGTGTTGCATATGTAGTTTCGAATGATGCTGTCACCAAAACTAAGATTGAAAATACGCCGGCACTTCGTGATGCAATACTGAAAGATATTGAAAAAGTAGGTTACAAAAAGCTTTTAACCGGCGGCAAGGCTCCTTTGGGCGCAATCAATTTTTCGTATGATGACAGCGTTAAAAATTATGATAATATAGATTATATGAATGACGTCACATATTATATTTGGGACGATATGGTTAACACCGTTAATTATCTTAAATCTATTAATAAATTTACGGCGTTTACCGATTTGTCAAAGTCCGGTGAGATAGAGTATGTAACCGTTACCGCTCTTGAAACAAGGCTTTCAAGCGAGTTGTCGCTTACTGCGCTTTCCACCTTTGAAAGCGATACGGCAACACCTGAAAGCTATTATGAATATCAAGGAAGCGAGCTTAAAGAGGCAGATGTGCTTAAAACTTATAACGGTAAGAAAATTACCGACAGTCAAAAAGCGCAGGAAATATTTAACCAATCGTCAATTTACTCGCTTTGCAAAAAGGACGGCTATGTTGTCCTTGTGAAATTTAAAAACAATACTTATGTAACTAAGTATCTTTCAAAAGAAAAAGCACAATCGCTTTTGAAATAATTTAATAGGTTTTACCTGTCTGTTTAATTATGTTTTACCCAATTTAAACCCAAAACCCTTGAGCAATAATATGCTTATCTTAAACTCCTTTTATAATTCAAACAGACGGTGAACATAAAAAAAGGACTGCCGAGTAGCTACGGCAGTCCTTTTTAGTATTCAATAAAGTGGATAAACCGTTTCGTGTATAAAACGAAATTTATCTCACTTTCTCGAAGTCTAAGCAATATTAAAAATTAAAATTATCGTATCCCCATTTGTCTATCTCGTTATATTTAACATAGGTTCTCTCACTTTTAACCGACAAATATTTTTCGCTGAGTGAACAGATACGCTTTGTCAAATCCTCATAAGCTGACTTTTCTGCCGAGCCGAAAATTGCAATTTCAAACATAGCGCATGGCTCGTCACTGCCCTTGAAATACATATCTGCCTTATCCTCAAGCTTAACCATGAGCCAAGCCTCGCTTTTGCCGGGGATAGCCGTTATTGCATTTCCAAGTTCACTCTTGAGTGCATTTTTGTCTTTAATTTCACTGTTGGTCATTACATTGATAAAAGGCATATCTTTTCTCCTTTAACCTTTTTACTTTGAAATAGTTATTCCTTTTGCTTCTCTTTGCTGTGCAAGTTCGCTTTCGATTTTGTCTTTAAAATCGCCTGTAAGGTTGTAGAAAAACATAGGAATGATGCAAACGAGAAGAGAAATAGCAGGAATAAGCGATACTATGCTGAACATTCCCTGCCTTACCGAATGTGCCATTTCAAGCGGATTGGCAGTTACGTTTGAATTGATAGCTGAAATATCGAAGTCTACTATTATATACATTAATATAATAAATGACGTACTTATTGCATTGCCGAATTTGTTTACAAAGCTGGAAACCGCCGAACCCATTCCCGTAAGCCTTCTGCCTGTTTTCCATTCCATATAATCAAGGCAGTCACCAATCATAGCGGAAACACAAACGTTGATTGCACCGCAGGGAATAGTAGAAAGAATTAGGCAAGGCACGCAAGCCCAGAAATGATTATATCCTATAAACCACATTGCAAAGCTGCCTGCCGCACCGATAAGTGATGAGCCGATAATTATTTGCTTATAATCGAATTTTTTGAGAAGCGGAGTGACGGCGAGCATTGTACCCATCATTCCTACTGCCGAGGCAACGCTGAATACGGTTGAAACCGTAGAAATATTTGATTGAAGCGCACTTTCAACCTCAGCCGTGCTTAAACCTGTTAAGTCTTTTCCGATATAAAATGAATATCTTGCAACGTGAACTGCGCCTGCCTGATACATATATCTTGCCGCTGCTAAGATGCCCATAAGTGCGGTAAGCATTAACGGCTTGCAGGTGAGTATAAGCTTGAGCGCCGACGGCTCGTTTTTATCCCTTTTAGGCGGGTTTGGAATAACAACTCTTTCCTTAGTTTTGAAATATACACTGACGAAAAGAAGATTGCCTATAATTGAACTTACAAGCGCCATAACTGTATATTTTGTTTTTTCAAGCTCCGTTCCCGATAAATTGAAGTTGGGAAGAACGAAACCCAAAATCATAAATATAGCCATAGGAACCGCCGAGCCGACTCCGTTAGCCGTTCTTGCTTTGGAAATTATAGAACCTCTCTCGTCTGCATTAGGCGTTAATGCGTTCGGCAGACTCCAAAACGGAACGTCGGACGCTGTATAAATCATACCCCAAGCAATATATGTAATTGCGGCATAAATCATTTTTTTACTGTCGCTTAAATTAGGTGCATAGAAAAGCAAAAGCGTTAATATTGCAACAGGAATAGGCGTATAAAGAATATACGGCTTCATCTTACCCTTTTTCGGATTTGCTCTGTCCATTATGTAGCCCATAATTGGGTCATTGATAGCATCCCAAATTCTCGCTAAAAGCATAAGAAGTAATACGAAAATCGGAGTTACCTTAAGTACATTTAAGTAAAAGTCAGAAATGTATGAGCTCATGATGGCATAAATCATACCTTGACCGAGAGCGCCTATGCAGTAGGTCATCCATTCCTTTTTCGGTACATAAAAATTCTTGTCCATAAATTTACCCCTTTTTAAATTTACGTGGCAGTAGTTAATGTGCTTATATAATTATTCAATTTTGCCGGGATTTGGAAAATATCTGAATTTGACTTTTCCTATGATTTTTCCTTTTTTAACTGTTTTGTTATCCCAATACCTTGAATCCCAACTGTCATTTCTGTTATCTCCCATAACAAAATAACTGCCGAGCGGCACTGTATACGGGCCGAAATTGCCGGTTGGAATACAGTTAGTAATGAAATCCGTTCTTGCCGTGCTTTTGTTACCGTTTTTGTCGGTTATATAGACAATTCCGTTCTTTACCTCGATAGTTTCACCCGGAAGAGCGATAATCCGCTTTGCAAAAAGCTGTGTTTCATCATCCGGATATCTGAAAATAATAATATCATACCTTTGCGGTTCGTCATTGATATATGCCAAACGGCTTGCAATTATCCTGTCGCCCTCTTGAATAGTGTTGAGCATTGAGCCTGTCGGGATAACAATATTTGCAAAAATGCAGGTTTTTAAGAATATGGCAATGATAAGCGCAACAACAATAGGAGTCATAAAAGAAATTGCTTCCCTTAGTTTTGACTTCTTTTGTTTTTCTTCGCTATTTTTTGCGATATTATTCTTTTTGCTTTTTTTATTTTTATTCTTTTCCTTTTTAGGCTTTTTGCTGTCTATAGCGCTTTTGGCATCGTCATTTTCTTTGAAAATGATATTTGCAGCGTCCGGTTGCCGTGATTGCTCCTTGACTGTCACGTTTTCTTCGTCAAGCATTTGAAGCATTTTTGTAGGACTTTTCTCTCCTATAAAATCGCTAACATCAAACATCATGGCGCCACATTTGGGGCACTCATACCATTCGCCGTTTTTAATCAGTGCATCACAGCCGCATTTTTTGCATTTTGTAATCATTTAAATAACTTCCTCTTGCCGACGCCTGCGAGAATATTTTTGAGAGTGATAATCTCGTCGTAAGGCGTAGCTTTTTCAATCACATTGAAATCTTCTGCGTCGCTGTCTATCACTGTGTTGATTTTAGCCTTGGCTCTTGAATCATAGCCAGAAGCATCAAGCTTTCTGTCAATATAAAGTTTAAGCGCCTTGCTTTTTTCTCTTACAACTGTAATTTTGTGAGCGCCGCCGCTTACGATTGAGTTTGAGCGAAGATGGCATCTTCCGCATTTTATGTTTACATATCCCTTAACAATTGAAATGTCAATGTCGTCATTATGGGCAATTTCAATATTTTCCTCACCCTTGTAGTTAAACGAAACAGTGAAATCCGTAACAGCCTCACGATTAGGATAACGTTTATCCTCACTGCCGAATTGGAAAATCTTAATTTCAAACGGCTGAAGAGCCAAGTCAATCTTGTCGCCGTAGGAAAAACTGTCAAAGCTTTCCTTGTTTGATTGATTATAAACATTGTATCGCTTGACATCTTTTAAACTTTCAGGACAACCCATAAGCTTGTTGAGCGTAAGGGTAAGCGATGTTTTCTCGTCTGTCGGATTTCTCAACGCAATTATTCCGTCGCCGTTATCATTCCAGCTAAAGTAACCGTAAATATTGTTTTCCTCAGGGTTTCCGCCGATGAACATTGCGTTTTGCAAAATGTCATAGTTATTCTTTTGCCATTCAATTGCCTTGGCAAGCGTGCGCCACTTTGATTTGTTCATCATATTGTAGCTTAAATGAAGTTCATTGAGCGCCTGACCTCTTGCAACGTCAAAATAAATATACTTTTCAAATTCCTCGTCGGTGTAACTTACCTTGGCGTAAGAACCGTAGATAGGCTCGTGATTATAGATATGCTTTAGCGGCATTTGAATTGCACGTGTGTTGAGAAGATTAAAATACCTTGCGTCACGGAATGTAATTTCCTTATCTACCTGTGCCTGTTGCTCAATATTATCGGCGAAACCGATATCTGCACTGTTTTGAAGCCAAATGCTGTTTACATATTGAAGCCACCATGGTGATGGGTTGACGTAGCAGGTCATATTAATCCAAAGGCCTTTGCCGTGCTTTTTTCTAAGCTCTCTTATCTTTTTGAAAACCTCAATCCAGCAGTGCCACATTTCGCTCACAAAATACATATCATATTCCCCGCCGACAGGATGGCTGTGGTTGGGATTTTTGCAAGGAGAAAGGCAAAAACCGTCAAATTTCCAATAATCAATATCAAATTCCTGAGTCGATTTTAAAATGAAATCGGTTACGTTTTTGATATATGTTTTGTCTGCTACACAAATGTCCTTAGCCTCTGCATTATATGCTCCGAGACCACGCTTTTCCATTTTCTTTGCAAATAAATCAGGCCTGCCGTAACCGCCACGTGGACCGAGCCATAAGCCGAATTTAGTGCCGAGATTAGCGGTAAGCTGAGTGATATCGTAAAGTTGGTTAGGAAACTTTTTGTTAAAACTCCAAAAGCCTGATTTATAATCAACCCAGCCGTCGTCAACAACATAAGCGTCAAGCGGAGCAACGCCGTTTGAAGAAAGTCCCTTTTCAATTTCATAAAATGACTTTTCAATATTGTCTGCCGTTATGTCTTTCATAAAATCATACCAGCTGTTATATTGAAGCCTTAAGGTTGTCGGTGCGGCAATGCTTTCAATATAGTCGTAAAATGCTTTTTGAACGTCAACGAGTAAGTCGCTTTTTGCACCGCCGACTACTGTAACCGGGCATTTGTATTCTCCGTTAATCTTCTTTCCGATATAATATTTAACTTGACCTATGCCGTAAAGTATAATGTTTTGCGTACCGGGGAATTCACAGCCGAAGAAAAGAGTGTCAATATAAAACGGTTGACCGAGAGCGGAAAGATATCCGTTAAGTTCAGGACCTTTAATGTCGGTCGGAACGCTGAAATGAGCCTTTGAATTTGTAATTCCAATATGCTCAAGAAGAATGTAATCAATCGTTTTATCTCCGGTTTGGACAAAGCTTATCTGCTTTTTTAGCGTGCTTCCGTCATCGCCCGGCCAAAATGTCATAGTTACGGTAATGCCTTGCGTTTCCTCGAATTTGAATGAAAGCTTTCCGTTTTCTTGCTTACTGTCGGCAACCTTAAGCCCTTTTGAAGAAAATTCACTTCCATCTGTAAAATGGAATAAAAATTCAACGCTGTTTCCGTCAGGAACAAAATCCTGACCTGATAAAACGTTTCTTATTTGCGAGGCGTAAAGCGTTCCCTCATGAACAACAAATTCACGTTGTAAAATTTTACTTTCAAGCCTAAACATAAATTCTTCTCCTAATTATAATTGTTCCTCAACCTCTTCAAGCGCTCTTGCAAGCTGGTCAGGGCAGGATGTGCCTTTGAAATTGCAATCAATTCCTTTTAAAACAGAGATGATTTCCTCAGGTTTTTTGCCTTTAACAAGCGCAGCTATGCCTTGCAGATTACCGTTGCAGCCGCCTGTAAAGCTGACTGAATTAATAGTGTTTGTATTTTCGTCAATGTCAATAACGATTTGCCTTGAGCAAACGCCGTGTGGTGTGTATGTAAACGTCATTATTTATATTACTCCTTTATACTGTTGCACATAAAACTATTATACATATTTCTGTCTTTCTTTGCAACAGTTTGGCAAACTTTTTAACATTTGTATAGATTGAACATATTTAATAAAAAAATAAGCTTATGTTGAATAATAAGTGTTGAAATATACAAAATTATATGATATATTTAATGTTGCAGAGTGAAAACTCTTAAAAAATTTTTAGTTTTACGAGGTAAATTTATGGAAAAACTTAAGGTTGGTATCATCGGTGCGGGACGTATCGGTCAGGTACACGCAAAATCAATTACATACCATATTCCGCAGGCTGAAATTGTTGCCATTTCGGATATATATGTTGACGGCGCAAAGAAAGTAGCACAGGAACTTGGTATTCCTAATTATTATGAGGATTATCACGAGATTTTAAACAATCCTGAGATTAATGCGGTACTTATTTGCTCATCAACGGATACGCACGCAGATATCGCTGTTGAAGCGGCTAAGGCAGGTAAAAATATTTTCTGCGAAAAGCCTGTTGATTTAACAGTTGCTAAAATCAAAAAGGTTATTGAAGCTGTTGACGAGGCAGGAGTTAAGCTCCAAATCGGCTTTA
>UMLO01056434.1_pt1 | contig 10737 bp, 9 predicted proteins | sample 1966551 | NCBI WGS metagenome assembly UMLO01 (sample SAMEA4836201, study PRJEB28245) | human gut metagenome | biome: gut microbiome; material: fecal sample | place: Denmark | collected 2008
CTCGCCAGAAACCGCCGCCGATGATACGACGATCGAGCGAATACAAATTCGTTCGATGTGGATTGTTTGCACGGTTATCAGTCGTATGATCTGAAAGCCGAATGCTTCCCTCCTGCTACATCACGGGTAAAATTTCAATGGCATATGAAGAAAAAATCCACGGGAAGCATCTGATACTAAAATATTGAAGCATATTCGATCCGTTGAAAAACGGAACACGCGAGGCCACTTCTCCGGCATGCCATAGAAAATTCAATCGAATTCGTTGACGCCGACCCCCAAGTATTGGCAAGCCTTTTTCTTGCTGATTCCATCTTTGATCATACGTTCGTAACTCTCCCGCTTTTGGTTGTGCCCCTCGATTCGGTCGAACAACATCCCGACCAATATATCCACTGCTTCCGAAAAGGCCGCTTCACCTTCGGGGGTGTTAAAATCGATCTTACAAAAAGGGGCTCGCTCTCTGTGCAAGATCAAATAATAGACACCCGAAATCAGCAGGGCAATAACGCCGCGGATATTGATATGGGCAGACTTGAACAGGACATCGTAATATTCGACCAGATTCAGGTTCATCAGATCTCTTATCTGAGCCGTTCTTCTGGTCGTATCATTATCCGTAGACATTTCCCAGAGCAATAACTTCTGCATGACGGCATTATTGCATAACTCTTTGTACAGTGTCTTCAGTGTTTTCGCAAAAAACGACTTCGGGCCCAAATCGCTTAGCTCCGACATCTTGATCGTGTCGTTGATCCAGAAGTCGTATCTTTGGGCCAACTTGTCATAAAGATTGTCGATAGAGCCATAGCGTCTATAAAAGACGGGAGGCTCCAAACTGGCATTGGCCATCAGTTCCGTTACAAGCACTTTGTCGAATCCGTTTCGGACGACCAATTTCTCGAGCTCGGTCATGACGGCATTGTCTATTTCAGCATTCGTGCGTCTCACCCTCCCTGCCATTTTGTATAATCCGATTTATAGTTATAATGAATGTATGTATAATTCCGCCTCAAAAATAGTGAAAAATGGATGGCATGGCAAGAATTTATTTCTGTTTGCGGTTAATTGCAATCAAGACCGCATCGAACATTCTTGCTCTTCCTACAGTTTAGATCAATGATAAGGATGTAACAAAAGAGAGACGGGAATTCAGTTCTCGTTCTCTCTTTTATTCGTCGTTATATCATGGCTGCTTCGATGGTGGGTAGTCGAGTTTAGATAATTCCGTACTTTTTACCTGTTTCGTAAAAGACATCGAGCAAGCGATCGCAATCTTCTTGAGTGTGGCATGACATCACGCCGATTCGGATACGACACATCTTGGGCGGAACGACCGGCGGGAAGATCGCATTTACAAATATTCCCCGGTCGTAAATATCTTTTATCAGATTAGTCAGCACATACTCATCGCCTATGATTACGGGAATGATGGGTGTAACAGAATGTAATGTATTGAATCCCATCTCATTCAATCGTGAACGTACATAATTGTGATTCCGGTCGAGCGCTTCTCTTTGTTCCGGATGTCTCTTGAAATCCTGCAACACTTCGTATGCGGCAGCGCATACACTTTGAGGAAGGGCCGTCGAGTACATGTTGCTCCGTGCATAAACTCTCAGGTAATCGATGATTTTCTGACTTGCCGTGATGAATCCGCCGACTGTCCCGATCGCCTTGCTCAAGGTGCCGGTCACGATGATGTTATCACGCTCTGTGATACCGAAATGACTCAAGGTGCCGGCGCCCCCGTCCCCGATAATACCTGTCGCATGTGCATCGTCGATCAATAAGAGCGCATTGTATTTCTTTGCAAGGCGCAGCAATTCCGGCAGATTCGCAAGGTCTCCGTCCATGCTGAATACGCCATCGGTAACAATCATGATTCCGTATGGATATTGTTCCGCATTCTGCGAAAGAATCTTTTCCAGAGAGCGCATGTCGCTATGAAGGTAGCGTGTCATTTTCGCTCCCGACATCAATGCTCCGTCGATGAGGCTCGCGTGGTTCAGCTTATCGAATACCAATAAATTATTCGAACCGACCAAACCTACCAAGGCTCCAATATTGGCCGTGAAGCCGGAGGAAAACAAGATCGTATCGTCAAATCCGAGCAATTGCGAAATTTCTTTCTCCAATTTATTCTGATAATCCGATGTTCCGCTCAACAAAGGCACTCCGCCCGTACCTATGCCGCATTGCTGGATTACTTCGGCAGCTTTCTTGACCGCCGCCGGGCAAATCGTTGCATTCAGATAGCTGTTAGAGCCGAACATCAGCATCTTGTTTACCTGACCGGTATGCCTGTCCAAAATTTCGACTTCTCGATCACATGCGGAAATCATGGGGGATCGGGCATATATATTCAGCCCCATTCTTTCATGCTCTTTGAAATGCGATTGAAAATTTTCAATCTTCGCCATAATGTTGCCGCCCGGGCTCGTTTTACACGCTGCGTAGTCGATTTTGAAGCTCTTCATATGAATATTGATGATGGATTAAACCCCTATATTGATATTCGTATTATGCATAACGTTGTTTTGTATATACAAATATATAATATTATTTTAACACATATCCAATAAGTCTATATTTTTTTTGCTCGGCAACTCAAATTCGCTGGTAAGCGGTAAAATACGAGCGAAATCATATTCCGGAAATATTTTCACTCATTTTTTTTAGATAAATAAATTGAATCTAAAATGTTTTTTGTATATATTTGTTGTGGGCTAATGGCTATCTATACGATTCAGATCCTCTGAAGGGTTGCGAAAGTATCGGATATGAGTTCGGATACGGTGTACAGTACCGGGTGGAATTTATTAAATGTGAGCACGAGTATGGATAATCGGCGAATTTTGAATGATCGACGTATTACACGTGATGAAGTTCTATCTTCATTGGTCAATTTACGTCAATTAACCTTTGAGGTTACCGATGCATGTAACCTGCAATGCAAGTATTGCGGGTACGGCGACTTATATTTCGGGGACGACAAACGCGAAACGAAATTTCTGGCATTCGAACAAGGCAGGAGGGATATCCACTGTCTCTTACCTGCCTCCATCATCTTTTAGAAACCGCCATTATGAAACATTGGTTTATTTACTTGGTCTTTTTGTTTTCCGCAACCGTTGCCTGCGGACAGAGCCCGTCTCCCATTCGCATATCGGGTTCGGTCGCCGACAGTCTCGATGCCGAGGGCCGCACAGCTTATCTGTTCACCTATTTCGACAATCAGGCGGCCTTCATCGATTCCTGCCGGATTTGCGGCGGGCGTTTCGTGTTGGAGGGGCGGATTCCGTTCGACGAAGTGGCGGCCGAAGTGCTCATCGAACGCGTACCGCTCTCTTCCGGCTCGATCGTCGTCCGAAGCGGCGACCGGATCGACTTCGCATTCGCGCCGCTGGGGCGGATGGGCCGTCCGGAGGTATCGGGGTCCGAATCCCAAGAGGAGCTGTGCAGCATCCTCGGGGCTCCGGTCGTAACGCTGCGCAAACGGTTGCAAGCCGAATCTCTGAATTTGTCGCCCGACGACGACCGCCGTGCAGCACTCGCAACACGTATCGACTCCTGCTTCCGCGCCGAAGGGCTGTTGTGGCGGGAGCTGCTGCGAACCACCCGAAGCGGGTTCAATGCGGTATATGCCTGCCTCAATCTTTTGCCGGATCTGTCGGAGAGCGAACAGACCGAGACATACGCATATATCCGTGCAAAATTCCCCGACAATGCGAATCTTTCGATGCTTACGGGAACGACTCCTTCCGGTGAACCCATACCCGCGATGACGCCCGAGAGCCGCGAGGCATTCAACCGTTATGCCTGCATCGTAGGCGATCCGCTCCCTTACCCGGACCCGGCCGAAGAAGAAGCCGGATTCGAACTCACGATAGCCCCTCCGGGTTCCGCAATTTCGGACGCGGACAACCCCACGGATGCAGACGAAGACAAACCGGCGATCCCGTATCGCTGCGGGGATACCGTCGTCAGCTTCAGTCTGCCCGACAGAGAGGGCAAGGAAACGTCGTGGCGCAGCCTGCAAATGCCTTACGTGCTGATCGATTTCTGGGCCTCGTGGTGCGGTCCGTGCCGCGAGGAGATGCCGGGGCTGCTGGCTGCGGCCCGCGATTACGAAGGAACGCTTGCGGTATACGCCGTATCCATCGACGAGAACCTGAACCGCTGGAAGCAGGCCGTAGAGGCCGACGGGAGCGGCACGGCGCTGACCCATGTAATCCTGCGCGAGGACGATCCGGACTGCGACCGTCTGTTCCGGATGTTCGGCATCGAGACCATCCCGCACAACTTCCTGCTGGATGCCGACGGGAAGATCGTTGCCGTCGATCTGCGCGGCGATGCGTTGCGCTCGAAACTCGAAGAACTGCAACGGGAATAACGTTTCGGGAAACGCTGCCGAGGTAAAAACTCGCACCGAAACAATATTCCAAGAACCAATATAATGTTAAATCCGGTTTCGCCGGCCGGATTCGACGAAAAAGCCCTCCCATGGTGGGAACAAAACCGAGTGCGACAGCTCATAAGTTCGACTAAAACGCAGCAAGGCATAAGAAAATAGAATTCTTTTCCGGAGCATCGGGATATGAATCGGAAAACGGCAGTTCAGGACGCCTGTCGAGACGCAAAAGTCCGAATCAAAACAGAATTCAAAATCGACAAAAACTACGACTATGAAAACGAACATGAAAAATTTCGCAGCACAGCAACTGACTAAACGGCAAATGAACCATGTATACGGAGGCGCGGTCGTTGTTGCGTGTGATGTTCTTGACTTGAATGACAAGAAGATTGCAACAGTGAAAGGCGAAGGCGCAACATTCAATGAGGCATGGCTCGATGCGGCTAATAATGCGTCTGGTTATAAGGTTGCCAACTGCAAATCCTAATGAATGCTTTCCCAGCCCTTCATGGGCTGGGAGCATTAAAGATCAAACCAATGAAACAAATTATATTCGTGATAATTGGAATCCTGGCACTGCCATTTTGTGCGGATGCTCAATATTTCCTTCAATATGCGCAGGCGGGAGATCAGAACTACCTTTCGATGCACATATGTACGGAAAAAGGATCGGAAACAGTCGACAGCACATATTTGACCGTATCTTATCGGTTGACTCGCAAGAGATTCGACAATTCGGAAAAATGGACGATAATCCGATGTCAATATGGACATCATATAGTCTTGCAAACTGATATGTGGTTGCTTTATTCAAAACAACAGATCAATGGTTTTAATGAAAATATTCCCAAAGAAAAACAAATCGCTGTCGAAGAAAAAATGGCGTTGTCCGGGAATGGGCCGAGTAATTTCTTCGTAGAAATGATTTATGACAATGCAAAGAATAATTACATATCAATATGCGGGGATTACTTTGAAAATAATAGACCCTGGCAATACGAGGAACGGGATGTAGAAACCGAATGGGTGTTGCAGGACAGTTTGAAAAATATAAACGGTTATGTGTGCTCGCTGGCGCATACGGAATTCCGTGGACGGACATGGTATGTATGGTATGCACCTGAAATCCCTGTGAATATGGGACCATGGAAGTTCAATGGGTTGCCCGGTTTAATTCTTTGGGCTGCGGATTCGAATTTAGATTTCGTTTTTGAATGCCAAACTATTTCACAACAACCCGAGCCTATTGAACTGAATATTTACGAAAGTCGCAATGTCAGTAGGGAAAAATATCTGCGATACGAACGATTATGCCACGAACAACCCTATGTAGTTGCTAGTTCGGGACAGCCAGCTTTGGTAAGAGTGCCAAATGGAACTGGAGGCTATATAGTTTTAACGGATAAAAATTGGACGATCCCTTATAACCCGATTGAGCGGGAGTGAAACCTACAAGCGAATCGGACAGCATTTACTGAAAATACTTGATATAGCAATGATTGATACATGATACTGTGGAGTCGTTGGAACGGGAAAACATCAATATATATGTTGAATCCGGTTTTGCCGGCCTGATTCGACGAAAAGCCCTCCCATGGTGGGAACAAAACCGAGTGCGACAGCTCATAAGTTCAACTAAAACGCAGAAAGGCATAAGAAAATGGAATTCTTTTCCGGATCATCGGGATATGAATCGGGAAACGGCAGTTCAGGACACCTGTCGAGATGCAAAAGTCCTAATCCGAATAGTATTAAAACCGACCAAAGACTACAACTATGAAATCGATGAAAGATTTTGCTGCACAGCAGCTTTCGAAGAAGCAGATGAATAAAGTTAATGGTGGGGCCAGTTGCTCAGGAGGGAAATGGGCTTATAGCTGTTCCCTTTACAGAAACGGCCGAAATATGGGTAGTTCCGGTTACGTATGTGGTTACACCGCATGGGATGCCATGAACGCGGCAAATCGGGAATTAGCATATGCCGGATTACAAGGAGATGGCTATAAATACATCTGCGCTTAATTGTCGTTGTTAGTTAACTCGGAGAGCCGCAGTTGCGGCTCTCCTAAATAGGAATCGGAAATGCATCGGAGTCTCATAATCTTGTTCTGTATTGTTATCTGTTCATGTGAGCAGGGTAATTTATCGACTATTGCAATAACACTGGAACGAGAAAAATACGGGAAAGCTGAAGGTAAATGGTTATATCTCTACGCCATAGACGGCAATGAATATCTTATTGCCGACTCTTGTATGGTCAAAAATCTGCAGTGCAAATTGAGATCTAATCTTCCTGATGAATTACCATACTATTTATTAGTGCCAGCTACCGAGAATCAATATGAATTTTGGATGAAGCCAGGAGACCATTTGAACGTAAGTCTCACATCCGAAATAACACGTAGTCGGTTATCGATTCCAGGAACATTAACAAACATGGCACATTGTAGACTGGAGGATGCAATTGAAAAGCAAACAAAAATATGGCTTTCTTTGAAGGATTCACTTGCCAAGACAAATATACAAAATCCAATATATAAAATTCTCGAAGATAGTATACATCGTGTTGACGTTTATCGCAGACAAAAATTATTGATCGAAATGTTGGATGATAAATATATTCGGCAAAGCCCACATGTTAGCGACCTTATAGTAATGTTTCTGGATACTGATGATTATCCGTCCGAACAACTCGACAGTATCCGACAGGTTCTTTTAGAGAGGTTCCCAAATGATCATTATCGGATGCATAATTGTACGGGGGAAAGCGTATCTCCAGCATCTGATAGAAGTATTGCTACCGTAAATAGAATTCTACATATAATGGGATTCCCTCCTATTGAAAAACGCAAAAAAACTACGACCTGTCTTCCAGACAACTATATCACACCTAAAGCATATCAAAAGGGTGATATTATCAATATTCATTTGTTTGATACATTAGAAACAAAAACTGCAAGTTTAGCGGCTATAAACTCTCCATATATCCTTCTCGACTTTTGGGCTTCTTGGTGCAGCCCGTGCTGTGACGAGATTCCGAATATTTTGAAAATAAAGGAGGCATATCCCGATTTGCTTTCCGTGTATGCCGTTTCGTTAGATTATTGGGAAGATGTCTGGCAGGAGGCACTTGACAAGTACGAGATTCGAACATCTTTTTCGCACGTTATGTTGCCTAAAAGCCATAAACAATATCAATACATAATTGATAAATTTGCGATAAATGCTATTCCCGCAAATATCCTTTTGGATAAAAAACGCCGTATTATTTCTTTCAATTTACACGGAGATGCTCTTGCGGAAAAGATAAAAGAATTGGCGAACTCCGATATTGAGGTTTCTTTGCACCTAATAAAAGAGAAATAATCTAAATGAAATGTCTTTATAACTTGTTATGGTATAATTGAATATGGACACATATGAAATGTCGTTACGGCTTCAATATTGCCCCCCCCCAAAAAAAAATCCACCCTTGCCATGCGTACTCTTTCGATACTTTTTGTTGCCTTGCTGCTCCTCGGAACCGCCGAAAATCTCCGGGCTCAGGAGCGAATAATCATCAGCGGTACACTCCGCGATGCGGCGACGTCGCGTCCGGTGGAGAGTGCGAACGTGCTGTTGCAGGACACGGCCCGGCGTGCCGTGTACAATTATGCCATCACGGGCGACGACGGCGTCTACCGGCTCGAATATCGGGGCGATGCCGACTCGCTGGCGGTGGCGGTTACGGGATTCAACATCCATGAAGAGGTGCGTTTCGTCGCGGCACGGACGCAGCGGGTGGATTTCGCAGTCAGGGAAAACCCGACCGAAATTCGCGAAGTGATAGTCAGGGCTCCGGCCGTTACGCGCCGTCGGGATACGCTGACCTACACGGTGGCCAAATATGCCGACGTGACGGACCGCTCGATCGGGGACGTGCTGCGGAAGATGCCGGGCATCGAGGTGGCGAAGTCGGGCGAGGTCAAATACAACGGCAAGGCGATCAACAAATTCTACATCGAGGGTCTGGACATGCTCGAAGGGCGCTACGGCATCGCGACGAACAACGTGCGGGCACAGGACATCGCCTCGGTCGAGGTCTACGAGAACCACCAGCCGATCAAGGCGCTCAAGGACCTCGTCGCCTCGAACCAAGCGGCCCTGAATCTCAAGCTCAAGAAAGAGGCCAGGGGGACGTGGAACTCCACGCTCCAACTGGGCGCGGGCTACAAGCCGTGGATGTGGAACGCCGAGGCGACGGCGATGTACTTCGGCCGCAATTTCCAGACGATCGACACCTACAAGACCAACAACACGGGCGACGACGTCTCGCGCGAATTGACGAATTTCTACGACGGTCTGGACGCCACCTCGTCGCTCTTGGGCATACACCGTCCGACCGAGCCTTCGCTCGACAAGGAACGATACCTCGACAACGAGATCCATACCGTCTCGACGAACGCCATCGTCAAATTGCGCAAGGATCTCGAACTGACGGCCAACGCCCATTACATCCACGATTTCCAGACCTCGGAGGGCGGGTCCGTAACGACCTACTACCTGCCCGATGCCGTACCGCTCGTGATCGAGGAACAGACCTTTGCCGACCGCCGCACCGACCGCACGGAGGTGAACCTGCAGCTGCGCTCGAACACCGAGCGACACTACCTTCAGGAGAAGCTGACCTTCGGCGGTCAGTGGGACACCGACTACGGGCGGGTAGTGAACGACGGCGAGCGGGTCGACCAGCGCTTCCGGCTTCCGAAGATCACGCTGCGGAACCTCTTCACCGGCGTGCGGCGCTGGAGCCGCTGGGCGGTGAACTTCCGCTCGGAGACCGACTACACGACGCAACCGACGTCGCTGCGCATCCGCCCGATGCTCTACCCGGAAGTCTTCGACGCCCCGGCGGATTATCCCGATGCGCTCCAGACGCTCGACAGCCGGCGCTTCCGCACCCGTAACTCGGCCTTTACCTCCTATATCGTGGGGCGGTGGAATTTCACGCTCAATGCGGCGCTCAACGCGCAGGCGGAGCGTATGGAATCGGCACTCTCGGCCATGAACGCCGCGGGCGCAACCCTCCCGGCGCCCGACACCCTGCGCAACGACATCTACTGGCGGCGTCTGGACTTCGTCGCGGGGCCGAGCGTCGGCTACCATATCGGCGACCGCTTCTCGGCGACCCTCTATGTGCCGCTGGACTTCATGTCGCTGCGTACCGAAGACCGCAATCTCGGCCGGACCGTTACGGACAACCGCCTGCTCATCACCCCATCGCTGTCGCTGCAGTCGAACCTCACCTACAACCTCAAGTTCTCGGCCCGGGCATCGTACAACGAGCTGATCGGCGGACTGTACGACACTTACAGCGGCTACATCCTCTCCGACTACCGGATGATCGCCAGCAAGGAGGGCGACATCAGCCGCACGCGCATGCAGAACTATACGGCGTCGCTCACCTACGGCAATGCCATCCGCGCACTGTTCGGTTCGATCGACGCATCCTACTATCGCTCCGAGCGCAACCTTATCTACGGCACGACATACGAAGGGTCGTTGAGCCGCATCGAGGCCATTGCGATGGACAACAGCTCGGACGGCTTCAGCGTCAGCGGCAAGATCAGCAAGCGTTTCGACGGCATCTCGACGACGGCGAACCTCTCGGGAGGGTTCTCGCGCTCGTGGAGCGAGGTGCTGCGGCAGGGGGTGCTGATGCCGACCCGCTACGATATGGCCTCGGCCGGGCTGGGCTTCAATACGCAGTTCACGAATGCCGTGCGGATGGATTATACGGCGGAATACCGACGCAGCATGAGCCGGATCGACGGTGCGGCGCTCGATCCGATCGACGTGCTGCGGCAGGATGTCGCGGTGAACTTCATCATCCGCAAGCGTTGGATCTGCCGCCTCGGAGGCGAACACTATTACAATGCCGCAATCGGCGGGGCGGACCGGCACATGTTTTTCCTCGACGCCTCGCTCACATGGAAAACCGAGCGCATGGAGTACGGCATCGAAGCCCGGAACCTGCTGGACTGCGGTGCGTTCCGCTCTGCTTTCCAGTCCGATATTACGGATTACGTATATTCCTACCGTCTGCGACCTGCATCGGTGATGTTCACGATCAAGTTCAGTTTGAGATAAGCGATATAAAATGAATATGAATCGTACCATACCGTCTTTGCTGCATCTTTTTTTGCGAAAGCTACGCATGCGCATCGACCTGCTTCGGATTCGGGAGGCGTATGCCGACCATCCGCTGCCGCACAGCATCCGGTCGCTCAGCGACACGCTGGATGAGTTGCATGTACCCAACATGGTATGCCGACTGGAGT
>UMLO01012786.1_pt1 | contig 10576 bp, 8 predicted proteins | sample 1966551 | NCBI WGS metagenome assembly UMLO01 (sample SAMEA4836201, study PRJEB28245) | human gut metagenome | biome: gut microbiome; material: fecal sample | place: Denmark | collected 2008
AGGCCTTTCCTAAAAAGCTCCGCTTTCTCTTATGATTGCCGATACCGCCTGTTTTTCTTTTCTTTTTCGTTGGGTTGCATCCAACAGGTTGTTTTTTTCTTTTTCGTTGGGTTGCATCCAACTATTTCTTTTTTTCGTTGGGTTACATCCAACTGTTGTTCTGTTACTTTTGGCTTGATCCAAAAGTAACCAAAAGATCAAGGCTCAACCGGACGGGCTACTCCGGGTGAAGGCTACGCTGTCGCCTGCGAAACTCGCTTCGCTCAAACAGCGCAGGCTCCGGACGCTACGCCTTCACCCTCCGCTTTACGCCCGTCCGCTTAGGCCTTTCCCAGAAAGCTCCGCTTTCTCTTATGATTGCCGATACCGCCTGTTTCTTTTTTCTTTTTCTTTTTCTTTTCCTTCCCCTTTTGCATTTCCCTTTTTGTTTCCTTGTTTCTCCCTTTTATTTCTTTGTACCTCCCTTTTACATCCCCCAACCCCGTAGGGGCAGGGCTCTGCTCTGCCCTCCCGCAAAAATCACCAACACCATTCCGCCCTTCCACATAAAATCATCAACCTCACCCACCTCTTTATGTATAATACATCAACACCACCTCTTCCTTTGTTCCTTTATATCTTCTATCTCCCTTTTGCATCCTCAACCCCGTAGGGGCAGGGCTCTGCTCTGCCCTCCCGCAAAAGATCACACCCCTATTGCTTTATATATACTGTTTTATATATATCGCATATTATATATCACATCATATATATCGCATCATATATATCGCATCATATAAATAATATAAACCACCGTTATCGGCAATCCCCAAAGAGCCGTTCCGGCTCTGCTCCCGGCCTAAGCTGGCGAGCGTTAAGCGCAGTGACCGTAGTGAGCGCCCGGAGCGTCTGCTGTTTGAGCGAAGCGAGTTTCAGACGCGACAGCGAACGAAGGAAACGAAGTAGCTCGTCAGCTTAAGCCTTGACTTTTTGGTTACTTTTGGGTCAAGCCAAAAGTAACAGAACAAGTTGGGTAAAAACCCAACAAAAAAGTCTTGAATCTGAGCGAAGCAAGCCTCAGACGCGACAGCGAACGAAGTAGCGAACCTGCTTCAGTCTTGATCTTTTTGGTTACTTTTGGGTCAAGCCAAAAGCAACAGACAAACCTTGATCTTTTCCGGTCACTTTTGGATCAATCCAAAAGCATCCCCCACTATAATATTCAACCCCTCCGCCGCCATCACCACATTCCTCTTCATCCCGTATAGCTGCAAACATGTTTCCTTATATGCCTCGTAATAATCGATAAACTCCAACAGGCTGATGTTGCGCTTCCGGAAACCGGCGTTCACACCTTCGATGATACGGTCGAAGTCTCGTTCCAGTTCATAATCCGAAGAGCGATAAAGTTCCAGTGCCTTTGCCAGCTTCGTGTAACAAGCGAAAAGCTCGTTATCCGCCTGCCTGCGTGCCTGCTCCGCCAGTGTGTTGTTGCGAAGGACGGAGAGACGTGCCGATTTGATGTTTCCCTGATTGCGGTTGAAGAGGGGGACAGAAACGCTCAACCCTATTGCGAAGTAATTGTTGCAGAAGTTCCCCGCCCTGTCATAAGCCCCTTTCAGGCTCACTTCGGGAAAAGCGAGCGACCGCTGCAGGCGCACATCCGCCTCCGAAGCCCGTATGCCTGCCTCCGCCTGTTTCAGGTCGGGACGTCCGGCCATGCGTGCACTCAATTCGGCAAGCGGCAGCTTCTCCAACTCGATGCGGTCCAAGGCCGATTCGTCGAAAAGCGGTTCCGGAACCTCCTCCCTCTTCAGCCCCAAAAGCAAACGCAGATCCCCTTCCAAGGCGACCGCCTCGTTCGATATGCCGTTCCTCTCCTGTTTCAGCGAAAGCAACAAAGCCTGTATGCGCGACTTCTCCAAGAGGGAGACATTCCCTTTCGCATTCTGTTCCTTATAAACATCCAGGACGGTCGACAGATATCCGATCTCCCGGTCATAGACCGACAATGATTTGCGGGTGTAGTAAAGATCGACAAACTTCTCCTTCAGCTCTCCCCGAAGCGTGCGGATCACCTCTTCAAACTGATACACCGCCATCTCCTTATTGAGCTTTTCCAAGCGTACCCGCTTGTTGCGCTGGCCGGCGATATAGATCAGTTGTTCGATCTCCACCACGGCCTCTCCCTCCTTCCCCAGGTCGAAATACTTGCCGTTATTGCGGTTGTAGACATTCTGTTCGAACGAAATGACCGGGTTCTCGAACAACTTTGCCTGCGTCACTTGCGCCTCTGCCATATCGACATGATAGCGTTCGGCGATCAAAGACAGATTGCAGGCGGCAAAACGTTCGAGGGCATCGTCCAACGACAGGCGGACAACTCCTTCCTGTGCCACCCCCGTCCACACACGGATCATCAACAGGATCAATAAAACAGGTCTGTACATTTGCTTTTCCTTTTTTTGCGGCAAATGTACGGACCTGCATACGAATTCCCCCGGATATCCGATTAGAATCCTCTTAAATGAAATTAGAAAATCATTAGATTATCTGCCCCTATCGACCCTGTAAGGCGGTTTCACCCGAAGGTGGTCCACTTCAAGGAAAGGGATTTGCGGATAGAGAAGATCGAGAAGGCTAAGGTCTATCTTTCCCGGAACGACCTCGACGCGTACACGGGCAAGGCCTTTTTTCTTAAAGTCCAAAAGTTCGGCCGCGCCGGCAGAGACATCGATGATACGGCCTTTGCGGAAAGGGCCGCGATCGGTGACACAGACGATCACCCGTTTCATATTGGCCAGATTGGTGACACGCAGAAAAGTGCCGAAAGGATGTTTCCGGTGGGCCGCCACCAGTTCGTCTCCGTCATGGACTCGTCCGCTGGCTGCCTTACGCCCGTGGAAACGGTCATGATAATAAGAAGCAAGCCCCTCCTCCTGCCCCCATGCGGCATCGGAGGCTGCGAAAGCGACCAGCAAAAAGATGATATGTATCAGACGAAAGGACATACATGCTATCGTTTTTACTCCACAATAACGTAAAATCCCCGGTTTTATTGCAAACATCCTCCATTATATTTTCCCAACAGGTATGGCAACAGGCCGAATTAACAAGAGGCATATGGAGAATTGTCAGTTCTTTTTACTAATTTTGCATTGTTTTTCATAGCATTGGCCCGATTTGGCAACGACACAACCTATAAATGAATTAAAAAGATGAAACACAAAGCTCTATGGATCACCCTTGCGGTGGTTGCAATCCTCGGTATCTCCCTCTTTTCATGGGTAAAAGGAACGTATAACACGATGGTGGCTCAAGACGAAAACGTCAAGACAGCCTGGAGCCAAGTCGAGAACCAGTACCAGCGCCGTATGGACCTGATCCCGAACCTGGTCAACACCGTGAAAGGCTATGCCGCTCACGAGAAAGAGACGCTCGAAGGTGTCGTCAGCGCCCGTGCACAGGCGACACAGACCACCATCGACCCCTCGAACCTGAACGAAGAGTCGATGAAGAAATTCCAAGCCGCACAAGGTGAACTGAGCAGTGCCCTCTCGCGCCTGATGGTCGTGCTCGAACGCTATCCGGACCTGAAAGCCAACCAGAACTTCTCCGAACTGCAGGCCCAACTGGAAGGAACGGAAAACCGGATATCCGTCGAACGCAAACGCTTCAACGAAGTCGCACAAACCTATAACACCTATATCCGCAGCTTCCCTTCCAACATACTCGCCGGCATGTTCGGCTTCCAACCGAAAGCCTATTTCACTGCCGAAACGGGTGCGGAAAAAGCGCCTAAGGTAGAATTCTAAATTACCGGGCAAGATGGAAAGAATGCGCTTGACAGGTGTCTGCCGCCTCGCCCTGCTCCTGCTGTTCCCGCTGTGGCTGTCTGCCGCCGCCTCGCCTTCCTATACGATCGAGACAATCCCGAACGTACGCCTTGCGGACCGCAACAACTACGTCAGCAACCCCGACGGGATCATCCGCCCCGACGATGCGGCACGCATCAACAGCCTGCTCCGGACGGTGGAAGACAGCCTCGGCATCGAGATTGCCGTTGTCGCGGTGAAAAGCATCGGCGACAACGATGCCCGCATGTTCGCCACCGACCTCTTCCAATACTGGAAACCGGGTAAAAAGGGGAAGGACAACGGCCTGCTGATCCAGCTCGTGACAGACCCTCCGCAGCGTTCCGTCGTCTTCGAGACAGGCTACGGGCTCGAAGGCGTCCTCCCCGATGCCATCTGCTACCGCATGCAACAGCGCTACATGCTCCCCGACTTCAAAGCCGGCGACTACAGCGCGGGAATGCTGAAAGGCGTCGAGGCCGTCAAAAATTACTTGATGGCAAGCGACTACGAACGGGCCTCCATCATCGGTGACGAGCAGGAGATGGACGACGAGGAGTTTTTCGAAATAATCGGGATCTTCCTTATCATTTTCATCCTCTCCGCCCTCATAGCCTGCCTCATACGGTCGTTCTACATGCACCGCCCGCGCGTCTGTCCCCGCTGCGGACAAAAAACGCTCGTCTATGCCGGCCGGCAAGTCCTGCGGCGTGCAACCTACGACAGCGAAGGACTGGTCGAAGAACTCTGGCGCTGCAAGAACTGCGGCTACACAGAAAAGAAAAACCGTACCACCGACCGTCTCCAACGCAACGACACCCCCATCATCTTCGGCAACACCACCCCCGGAAGCAGTTGGGGCGGCAGTGGAGGCAGCTGGGGCGGAGGCGCTTCAGGCGGCGGCGGTTCAATCAGCCGTTGGTGATAAATATGGAAAAGATTTGCGACAAGATTAACTATATTGTTTGTGCCCATAGCGGCTCTCTTTCCCATCCTTTTGGAAATCCGAGAGCTGCCAGATTAATCTCCGGAAAATTGGAAAATAGAATATTCATCTTATCAAGCATATCATTGTTCGGTGAAATCTGTCTCTGACATATAATGTTTCATGAAGTGTGGCAATCTTTCCATTAGCGTATTTTGAGAGTAAACGTATATATACAAAAAAGCCCCACGCATTTGAGCATCGTTGAGAGGCTTGGTGGGGACTGACGCTGTAAAGTTACGAATAATCATTCGTAATTCAAACATTTCATCAAGAAAAATCACGCAAAAGTGGATTTCTTTGACATATTTATATTCAATAATATTAAATTAAGACTTAAAATAGCATTTTGTCAGCCAAACAAAATGGACAGAATCCAGTTTGTTCTTCAGATATTTTCTTTCTTGAGGGCATAGGCATGGCATTTATGCAATTTTGAAGTACAACTGCAAATTTACATAAACCCTGTTACGGTACAAATTTCCCAGGGGATATTTTCTCCCGTCTGTCAACCACTTGTGGTAAAACATAAGTATATGTGCCAAGTTCAAATGTATGAGAGAAGAGTGTTAAAATTCAGATAGGCACAGAGGAAAAACATAAAATCGTATCGTTGCTTGGAAACAGAATATTATCTTTGTCTGAAAGATGAAATTGATACCGGCAGATGACATGAAAGATAAACTTTGGGGTAAAAAAGGGACTCCAGAGCGTGAAGCCATGGAAACCCGACTCCCATACGCAAGGCTCGATTGGCACAAAAACTTACACAAGAAGAACCTGGTGAGCGTATCGGGTACAACGCGCTCAAATCTCGAAGTTAGAGAAAAGAATATTTCAAAAACAAATAATTATGGCACAGATGAATCTTACCCCATTGGACGATGTGCTTGACAAGCACTTTGGGAAAGTTGGCACTCCGAAACGTGACGCTTTTGAGAGTGACGTGGATGAAGCGTTGCATGCTTACCGTTTGGGAGAAGCCATCAAGAAGGCTCGCATAGAACAGAACTTGACACAAGAACAACTTGGTGGTAACTGCAACCATTGACTTGGGTATTGCTGGAAAAGTGGCATTGTGGTAATTCATTTGATAGTAGATGAGTGTTTTCTCATTCCTGATGGTATCGGTATCATTGTGACTGCGGTATTGTATAGCTCTTTCAGCAAGTGGGGATTTTTCAAGCATAGATGGATTGTCGTTAAATAGATATTGACGGCGTTGCTTGCGGTAAAAGCACAATCTTCATAAACACAGAAAACGCAGAATAACACAGATCATTTATTCATAAAATTAAATCTGCATTACTCTGCGTTTTCTGCGTCTGCCAAGTGGTGCATCCGACAAGCCAGCCGTTTCTTCCGCGTCAGCCAAGTGGTGCCGTGTCAGCCTAAACTGTCAATCGCCAAAATTGCCAATTGCCAACCGTCAATTCCTCAAAGCCACCGATTATTCTCCAACACTCCTCTCAGCCTGTCGAGCATCTTGGAAGGGAGTTTCACGTGGGCGAGGTTCCGGCGGTAGTCGTCGGGGTGGTGCAGGTCGGAACCGACATAGTCGTAGAAACCCTCTTTCATCAAGTAGGCGGCATATTTGGCAGGACGGCTCCCGTACACGCCGGCAAAGGAGAAGAGGTTCAACTGGAACTTGTAGCCCTTATCCCGCAGCCTGAAATAATCATCCTCCGTCATATACATATACCGCTCCGGATGAGCCAAGACAGGCGTATAGCCCTCCAGCCTCAGTTCGTAGAGCAAGCTCAGATAGTCGGGGGGCGGCGAAAGATAAGAAGTCTCGACCAGTACCTGCCTGTCCGCATACGTCAGCAGCCCGTCTGCCATCTGCGCACGGAAACCGCTGTCCAGCATATACTCCGCCGCCAACCGCAGCTCGATCCCTTCGGGAGCAAGCTCTTTCATCTTGGCAAAATGCTCCTGCAGAAAACCACGCCGGTTGCCGGGCATGTCCGACATCACATGGGGAGTCATGAAAACCCGCTTGACACCGACCGACTGCATCGCTTTCAAGGCAGCACACATATCTTCGACGCTTTGCACGCCATCATCCACACCGGGCAGCAGATGCGAATGCACATCTGCCGTCCCTTTCAACAAATCGGTGTGAATCAATTTTTTCTTTGGAAAAAGTAAGGAAAACATTTTTTTTATTTCTTTTTATTATGTCCGTCGCCATACCCGTAGCCGTAACCATAGCCATAGCCGTATCCATATCCGTAATGATAACCATACGTGCCATGCTTGTACATCGTCCCGTTCAGGATCAGGCTCATGTTACGCAGCTTGCCTTCCTTGTAGAGTTTCTCCACTTCGGGAAGGGCGCGGCGGTCCATTCTGCCTGCACGGACAACATAGATCGTCAAGTCGGCCACCCGGTTGACGATCACCGCATCGGCGACCACACCCGCCGGTACGTTGTCCAGGATGATATAGTCATACCGCTTGCGCAGTTCGGCTACCAACGTTTCCAACCTGTCGCTCAACAAAAGCTCAGCCGGGTTGGGTGGAACAGGACCGGCATGGATGATATCCAGCTTGTCGTACAGTTCTCCTTTCCGGATGATCTCATCGACGTTGTCGACACGACCGGATAAATAGTTGGTGACTCCCATGTCAGAAACTTTGACATGGGAGCTAAGGGTACCCTTACGAATATCGAGGTCGACCAAGACGACCTTCTTGTGCGTCAGGGCAAAGCTCATTGCCAAGTTGATGGACACGAACGTCTTGCCGGCTCCCGGATTGAACGAGGTGAACATCACCACCTGCATGTTCTTATCCTTCACCCGCATGAAATCCATGTTGGTACGCACAATGCGGAACGCCTCCGAAACCGAGTCGCGCCCGTTCTCATGCACCACCACTTCGTTCTTGTCTTTCTTGTCGCGCATCGGGATTTCACCCAAGAACGGAACGGAAAGGACTCCCTCCACATCCTTGCGCGAGCGTACCTTCGTGTCGCTGATCACCAGCATCCACAGGACGCCTGCCGGGATCGCACATCCCAACACGATGGAAGCCAAGAAGATCATCATCGATTTCGGAGCCACCGGCACATTGCTTCCCGACGCCGGGTCGATGATGCGTGCGTTGCTTTCCGTCATCCGCTGCGTCAGCTCGTTCTCCTCGCGTTTGTTCAGCAGGTAAAGATACAGCTCTTCCTTGATCTTCTGGCGGCGTTCCACCGAAAGTATCTCCTTCTGCTGGGTCGGCACGGCCGAGATGCGGCGGTTCGTCTGTTCTTCCTGTGCCTGTACATTCTTTATCTTGATGTTCAGGCCGACGATCAGGTTGTCCACCGAGCGGATGATGGTCTGCTTCATCGCGATCAGCGAGTTGTTCAGGTCCTGCACCACCGGGTTCTTGTTGCTACTGTTGCTGATCAGCTTGTCGCGTTTGAGCAACATCTCGTTGTATTCCCCGATCTGCGACTCGATGTTCACGTCCGAGATGCCCGTGTTCGCCGGGATCAGTTCCGAGCTCTTGCCGGGATCAGTCAGATAGTTTTTGATATATTTCGCCAGGCTCAACTGGTTCTCCAAGCTCAACCCCTCCTGCTGGTTGCGGCTGGAGGTCTGCAGGTACATGCCTGTCTCGGACGAGATGTCCGTCAACTGGTGTTCACGCTTGTAGGACTCGATGTCCGAATCCACGCTGCCCAGCTCCTTCTCGATCACGATCAGACGGTCGTTGATGAAGTTGGAGGTGTTCATCACGATCTGGTTCTTGTCGTTGATCGCGTCTGTGTTGTAGACGGAGATCAGCGTGTTGATCACATCTTCCGCACGGGGGATGGAGACGTCCTGGAGCGTCAGGTTGATGATCGTGGCCGTCTTGCTCGCCAACGTGGCCTGCAAGTTTGCTTGGAAACCGATCGCCACGTTCTGCAACGGCGACTTCGTCACCTGCACGGTCGTGTTGAAATACTTGTCGCCGTAGTAAAGCGACGGGACCACCACTACCCGTCCGACGGGTGTCGTGACGGTGTCGTTCAGCGCCACTGTCATCGGTTCGCCGGCCGACTCGTCGTCAATCACGAAGTCGGACAATACCACCTCTTCCGCCGAGATCGGTTTTGCCCGCAACGAGAAGGCTTGCGCCTCTTCCGCATCGGGGAATGAGAGCAGGACGGGCGACTGGGTGTAGAGTTCCACCGTACGCAGTCCTTCCTTCACCGTGTAGCTCACGTCCAGATGCAGGTTACGCGCCACTTCGGTCATCAATCGCCTGGACTTGAATACCAGCACTTCGTTATCCACATTCCGCTTCGTGCCGAAAATTCCCAAATCCTCGAATGCGGCCGATTCGCTCAGCGCACCGCCTTTCGCGTCGTCTTTTATCAGTACCGAAGCTGTCCGGGTGTATACCTTGGGCGCCCATTTCAGATAGAGGAACGCTGCCCCGGCGCATACCACGACAGACAGGACGAACCAATGCCAGTTGGCCAATACCACCTGCAGGATGTCCTCCAGGTTCAGTTCGTTCTCCTCCACTCGAGTGTTCGTTTCTTGTTCAGTGTTCATAGTATCTTTTCTTTTACTTTTACTTTGTTAATGTCACAATCAGAGACACGATGGAAACCAGAATCGAGCCGGCAGACAACCACACGCCCACCGATTTGTTCTGGTTGATCTCGCTCTGTCCCGCCTTCGAATTGTTTGGTTCGACATACACGATGTCGTTCTGTTGCAGGTAATAGCAGGGAGAGTTGAAGACGTCGGACGACCGGAGGTCATGGTACAGGATCGTCCGTTGCCCGTCATTTTCGCGGATCACGGCCACCCGGTCCCGTCGTCCGTAGATCGTCAGGTCGCCGGCCATACTCAAGGCTTCGAGCAGGGTGATACGGTCGCCCGAAATGTTGAACGATCCCGGACGGTTCACTTCGCCCATCACCGACACTTTGTAGTTCAGGAACTGCACCGTCACGACGGGGTCCTTGATCAGGTCTTCTTCTGTCAGCCGTTGCTTGATCAGTTCCGTCAACTGCAGGCGGGTCAGTCCTGCCACGTGCATCTTGCCTAAGATCGGGAAGTCGATCTCCCCGTTCGTGTCGACCAGATAGCCCAACACGCGCTGCTGCGGTGAGCTTTGGCTGCCGATCTGATAGGATATCATCGGCATGTTGAACGGCAACGCCAGTTCCGGGTTCTTACTGTTCACCATGATCGCCAGCAAATCGTCGTTGTGGATATACACTTCGTACTTCTGCTCAATCACCTGCTGTTTCAGCGGTTCGACATCCTGCAAATAAACTACTTTCTTGTAAGATGCGCAGGAGGTACAGAGTACTGCCATGCACATCAATATATAATTCCTGATTCTCACTCTTCTGTTCCCGGTCATGATTCCGGCTGCCTGGCCATCGTCATCTTCCCCCCTGGTAAACCCTACACTCTTTGTCGCAATCAAGTTCATCGCTAACATTGCGCTCCACAATTTTTTCTTTTTCATTTTGTTAAAATATTATGTGATTATAATTTTGCTTCCGATTTATGATTTCTGAATATTATTTTATGATTTTTGCATACTATTCATGATTTCTGCATACGATTTATAAATCAAATTACAAAGATACTAAACATTGTCTTAAATCGGATCGCACTTTTTTTTCTTTCTTTTTTGTTGGATAACATCCTATTGTTGTCTTTTTTTCTGTTGGGTCACATCCAACTGTTATCTTTTTTCATTGGATTACATCCAACAGGTTGTTTTTTCTCTTTCGTTGGGTTACACTCAA
>UMLO01066897.1_pt1 | contig 10572 bp, 18 predicted proteins | sample 1966551 | NCBI WGS metagenome assembly UMLO01 (sample SAMEA4836201, study PRJEB28245) | human gut metagenome | biome: gut microbiome; material: fecal sample | place: Denmark | collected 2008
CATAGGAATTAAGCACGTCCGAAAAACTGATACCCTCAACAATAGAGTTTACCTTTGTCTCGTCCGTTATACCCTCTGCCTTTTTGGTGGCAATTCGGGTTAATATAGCAGTATCTACCCCAGTGAATTTTTGTTGCAGCCCTGCCAAAATAAGTTCTTGAATATTCATACCGTATGATTTGATTTATAAATTCATACGGTAAATTTCGCTATTAATGAATAGGATGAAAAATTATTAGATAGGCGATACACGACAATGAAACGATTGTCGTAAAATAATAAAAAAGGCGTGAATAGCCGAAGCCTCACGCCTTAATTTTGAATTTATAAAGTAGCAGATTGTAATTCTGCTCCGATATTCTTTATAGTAGGTTTATAGCAGCTAACTCCTTGGTCAAAGACTGAATACCTTTCTGAATCTTCTCCAACTGCTGTTTGCGCGGTTTATGCACTCCTGCTGCATAATGCCATAACTGACGTTCATTGATTCCGGTAATCCGGCTCAAAGCAGCTTTGGTAAAAATACTACTATAATAGTTGATAAAAGTAGCAGCGTCTATCTTAAATTTCAATTCAAACTCTCCCGACAAAACTTCACAAGGATTCGGATTATCTTCCAGATACAACTCAATTGCCTCCTTCATGTTATCCTCAATCTCCTTCATGTCATTGCCTACAGTTATGACCGGAGCACCTTCGATATAAGCACTCAAATTCTTTCCTGCATGTTCTACAATCACTTCTACTGTTTTCATATTACCTCCTTTTTAAAATTGAGAGAACAAGGGGGACTACTTTAACCCCGCTTGTCTCAGAATGCTGTAATAAGTGCCTTTCTCAACGCCTTTGCTGTTGTGATTCGGTACGATAACTACTTTACCATCTTTTTCAAATTTCATGTGGCTACCTCTCTGACTCTTTAGAACAAAACCGTTTTCTTGCAACATAGTTACAACGTCTTTCACTGATTTGTAACTCATAACGCTTTGGACTTAATTACAATGCAAATATAGTAATAATATGAATACTAACAAAGTATTTATTCATTATTTTACTATGAATAGAAAAAATTAGTGGCAACTCTTAGAGAATCACTGCTAATGTCCCATTTTTCTTATTCAAAAATTATAGACCTCGTATTTTTTCTGACTAAGAAGCGTTTTTCTGTTCTTTATTTCCGATTTGATTATTCTTAGCTGCTTGTTCTTCCTTGATTTCCGCAAGTTCTTCTTCTATCCTATCAGCATTCCCGGCAAACATGATTCCCTCACGCGTTGACCATACACCACCACTGACAGCAGAAACGGCAGTAGCCACCTTATCGTTCAAGTCATCAATCATAAAAGGAACCAAGTCTGTCTCGATATCAATCGTCTGTGATGCCTTGTTGAACTCAGTTGGATTAATCGCCCCTAAAGCAGAAACCAGAAAATTAACCCTCCGTTGTAAGAACTCCCCTATCACCTCTGCATGATTTGACACTGCCATATGTGCGCCCATGAACATAAAACGGAAAGCCGTGCCTGATGCCTTACCAACACCTTTCAGGGTTTCAAAGGATATTCTCGGAGTATTCGACATATCATAAGCGTTGTTCGTAAGCGTTTCAGCTTCAAATTTAACCGTATCAGGTACTTGGTTCCACGTTAAATATCGTGCACCGGCTCCCTCCCCTTCCAGTTTTACCATTCTATCTTTTGTCTTACCGGCAAATCCGATTACTTCACCAATTAATTCCAAAATGGGGAAAAAATGATAGTCAATGCAATCAGCATAATTAGACAAAAGTTTTTCCAACCGGATGCGGAAGGGCTTTATCTTCTCACAATACGCTTCGGGACGATAAGCGTAAATTACAGGCAGCTTAGAGAAGCCATGAGGAAATGAAGGTCTTTCCTCCAGTTTGGATAAATCCCACTGATAAACCATTTTTTCAGTGATGGTCATAAAGCAGGTAACTTCCGAATCATCCATAAGCTTCTTCTTGTATTCACGGGAGAAAGCAACCAGATCACCTTCATCATTAAAGAAAGGATATAGCGTATCACCTCGGAACGGCGACCATATAACGCTTTTCAATTTCTTGGTAGGCTTTACCTTGCCACCGAAAGAGGTTCTCACCTTCTTCCAAAACTTCGCCCAAAACGAATCATCATCGGACACATACCAGTATTCGGCTACTTCCTGTTCGGAAAGCCAAGAACGGACAATCTTTTTATTCTGATACTTGATTTTGTTAGACTTGAATACAGCTCTGACCGCATCCAACAACTTCTTTTCGCCATCATCAGTCGGAGTACAATCCATCGATGGCTCTGTGCCGACCGTGAAAGCTGTCTGAATGTTCACAATGTCCTGCTCCAAAGGGATGGAAATACGATTCACCGGCTCAGTCTTGTACTGAGCTTCGATTTCATAGGTTTTACCGGTATTTTCATCGAAAACCTTTTCCGCCTCCTTTTCAAGCACCTTTCTGTCCGGGTACTTCTCTTTATCGATCATGATCTCATGACGTTCAGGGTTCCAATCGTCCCACAGCTTGCAGCGGTCGGGAAGTTCGGTCTTTCTACCTTTCTTTAGGTAACTTATCTTCTGCCCGATGTCGGGGAGTGCTAATATTTCTTCGAGTGTCATAGTCTATATTTTTAGTGTGTGAATATTCCTGTTAAATCTTTCGGCTTTAATATCTTACCAAGAAGCATCCCCAATACATAATAACGAGACGCATCTATCAGGTGATTATCCTTATCTATCGGTTCATTGATGTAGTTTCCGTCTTTATCCTTATCCCATACATAATTTCTAAGTTCTTTGATAAGATTGTATGATCGTTCAGTAACGAATAATTCCATATCCTTCATCTTATCTATACCTGCATTGATAGAACCCGGATACTTATCTACCGGGTAGATGTTCACACCACCGTTCTTTATCTCCTGGATCAAACGAGGATCAGCAGAATCGGCCATAACTTTTAATCCCCAAGGTTTAAGAACTTTGGTTATGCCAGATGAAAGCATTCCCGTCTGATAACACAATTCATCCAAGTATAAAGCATTATCCACAATACCACAACGGACAGACGCTGAAGGATCGTTTGTATATCCAAAGTCTTGACCGATACCAACCTTTTTACACCATTGCGGAAACTCCTTGACAATACCCCACTTCTTGAATACGGCACCTTCCGCTACATCAGCCCAGCGTCCGATAACCACATGGGCATACTTTTCGGGATTGCTCACCTTCATATCTTCAACCTCTTTCAGGAACTCCGGTGAAAGATTCTCCAAGTTATCCAGATAGGTAGTATGAATGTGAAGTACATTCGGATGAGTGGAGATTTGAACCTGTACACCGTCAATCTCCACCAGTTTGTGAGTGCTCTCGATAAACCGCTTATAAACCCAATGATTAGAGTCGCAAGGGTTCATAATGATAATAATCCGGTTCTGAATACCTTTCTGTCGAATGGAAAGCATAATCTTTTCAAAGTCTTCCTCACTCGTCCATTCTTCTGCTTCATCACAGACGAATGTGGTTAATCCTTGAATAGATTTAAGTTTGGCAGTCTGTACTCCGGAAGAAGTTTTGATACCACGGAACATTATAATGCTATCAGAATAGGTATTAGTGATGTCTGTTTTAGTCACATCAAAGTATTCGCTTGCAACATCAGATTCTATCTTCTCTTGAAACTCCGGAATGATAGACATAGAAGCGGAAGTCATCGTGTATCGAGAGAAAAGAATCTTATGCCCACTCTCAAATGAAAGCCTTTCTAAGAACACGGAAACATTGTAGCTCTTGCCACTACCTCTACCTCCAGTCACAATCGTAATGAACTTATCTGTATTCTCATACAAATCAGCATAGGGGGATTGGGAAATAATACCGAATAGGCTCATTTTTTAACCCCTCCATTCTTTAGGAACTCAATCACAGGAATGCTTCCCTTTAACTTTATTGTGCTATCCTGCTTCTCAGCAAGCCCTAACTTGCGGGCAATGATATTGGGATTAAATGCTCCCACGATGGCACCTTCAAGCTGTTGGGTTTCGATTATATTCTCTATACGCGATACGACCGTAGAGAAATCTTCATGCTCCGCTTGCTTGAATTGTCTCCAATATGCTTCATTTGCTCCACAATAGGACAAGAAACCAGTCAATGTATAGGGTCTTTGGGTTGGTGTCTCCTCTTTCTCTTTTTTTTTGCCCTTTGTCTTGTTTTTAACAACGCACCAAGGATTGTCATCACACCATTGGAAGTACTCGCATGCGGCATCCCAAAGCAAGTCGGGAGTGGCAAACAGCTTATCTCTCCCATGCTTACTTCTTAATTTCCAGAATTGATTACCCTTAGGTGCTGCCATATAATAAAAATACCTTTGAACTACTATTATTCATTCAAAGGTACAACCACAACCAAAGATAGGCAAATATAGTTATCTACTATGCACGACAATAACTCGATTGTCGTAAAAAGGTTTTTAAAACAGAAAAGCCGGAGCACTAAACTCCGGCTCATTGATTGATTAGCCCTTTGATTCTTAACCTATTTACGATTTCGGTGTAAAGATACTCTATATCTCCACTAAAATCCCCATAATTCTGATATAAAAACACGACATCAGAGCAGTTGTCGGAAATTGTACTCTTAGACTGAATACCTAATACTTTTGATATTTCTTCACGTAACCCTGATGCCATCTTTCCACCGGCAAGCGAACTTGGAGAAAACAAGTATAGGATAATGAAAATGAACTTTTTCCGTTGAGTCACACTATCAATATTAGGGGGACATCCCCTATCGTTCAGTAACTCAGCAAATATTTTGTAAGCCTCTCCGATAAGGCTTTTATCATTTAAAACCGGAGCTGTCAAGGCATTTTCCTCCTCGGACAGTTCCGACTTCTCAATACGAATCTTTTTAAGACGAATTATTTTGTTAAAATCCAGTTCCATAACACGATTATTTTAAAAGTAAATAGTATATTTGCATTATAATCGTGTAAGATTTGGGAGAATTAAGTTTGGTCGTGCTCGCTGATTCTCCCCTTTCTATTTTTAAATCTTATTCCTTTTGAAGACGTCCTTGCTTTTTTTCGTTCCATCTTGTTGTTTGAATCGAGGTTGATTGTGATATTTACTTTTCATATTTCACATTCCGTTAATTATTCCATAAAAAAGAACAGACACAAAAAGCGGTAAAGCATTTAACTCACCGCATTCAATTATCTCAAGGTTTAATACCAAACTCCAACTCCACCCATGCTATCACATGCTCGTCTACTACCTGACCATCTTTTGTAAGATAGTGTGATCCTGTATAATGTCCGAAATCCATTCGTTTATTCATTCCACCACCTCCATATCGGAGAAGAAGTGGTTTATCGACAGGGGGAGTTTTATCTATGCTTGTCCACATAATTTTTTCATAATATAACTTCTTGATTAAATATTCACCCCAAGCATCTGAAATTGCAATCAATGCATTAGCAAAGGATTTTAATGCTAAGGCTATATATGCTAATGCTATTGCGATTAATTGAATAGGAGTTGATATTATCGTGATGGGGTATTTGATAACATTGTGAAGTATCTTTATTTTATTTTCTTTCATATTGTCTATATAAGTTTTAACGCTTCCTGAATTCCGGCTTCCAATGCTTCCTCGTAGGTGTTGTAACGAACAGGGGCTCTGTCCTCCAATCCTATCAGGTCATGGGTAGGTATTGTCAGAATATCGTAAAGCCAATAGTCTCCATACATATAGCCTATTTCGATATGGAGGAACTTAGTGTTCCTCAACCACTTTTGGGTGAGAGATTGGGTAGGTGCAGAAAAACAATCATCCTTTTCATTGAAATTCTCGGATTCGTCGTAGGTTTCAGACAGTTTCATGTCACCTTCTATGGAATCTGCTTCATAAAAAGTAAATACATCTTCACTAAACCCTTTTTCTTTCAGCAGCTTTGCTGTTTCTAATTTTACAAATTCTTCGATCATAATTATTCTCCTTTCTTCTTTTCATATTCTTCACAATGTAGCAACCGTTTTCGTTTATTGAGTTCATAAGCTATTTAGATTTTACATTAATAACTTGGATTCAATACATCCACATCACATTCGTGACACAAGTTACACCTCTTGGCTTTATCTCTAAGGCATACAACTTTAGGTTTTTCCTTGTTCTCATTTGCCCACTTTGCGCCAGCGATGAAAGCTCTTTCCATATCATTTGTATTAATATCACAATCAATCATTCCTTTTACTTCTTGTTGCACATAATACTCGGCTGCTCTATGTAATTTATCCATAATCATTCATTTTTAAGTAAATTCAACATCACTAAGATTAAGCACACCTTTATCAGTAAACTCATACCCTATGTATGTAACCGAATTGCCGTTTATAATGTACCAATCTGTTTGATTATCATCATCGCTGTGTGCGAAAAGCAAGTCATGTGTTACACTGTTACCTCTCTTTAAGCCTACGTAATAGTTGTTATTGTAGCAACTGATTTCGGGAATATACTTAAATGTGCTTGTAAATATACCATCATAGACACCATATCTATTCTTGAAATTTTTATCCATTATTCTATTTGTTATACGTTAATTATCCAAATATTCTATTCTTTTAAAAATTTCATGGATCAATTGTGGACACATAGAATTTCCATAAGCATGAAATACTTCTTCTTTTAGTCGAGATTTGCCATACAATTCAGATGATCTATCGGAAAACCCATAACCCACGCTACAAACCGATGGTTGACTAACCCACGAAATCCCAACCGATAAAGATGTTCCGGCAAACATCCGGCGCTCCTTGATAATCTCTTGGCATACATTGGAGAAGAAAGATTTTCCCGCCGGTAATCGGATGCCGTTGGAGTAAGCAACCAGATAACACCTGGCTCTTCTTTGGGGCGCACCTGCGTCAGAAGCGTACATAATCTTCCATTCTGCATTGTACCCCAGTCCGGAAAGCGAATGGAGGATTTTTGCAAAATCTCTTCCGTTGTTAACTCTTGTGATATTGGCAACGTTTTCTGCGACAACCCATCGGGGACGGATTTCATCAATCGCACGGTACATGTGCCACCAAAGCCCGGTTCTGTGTCCTTCAAGTCCGAGTTGTCCCCTTCCACCTGTCTGCTTCGCTTTACTTGCATCCTGGCAAGGGAATCCACCTGTAAGGATGTCCACTCGTCCGCGCCAAATATTAAAGTCTGTTGTGGTGATATCCGCATAACTTGTGCTTTTAAATCGTTTTTCTAAAAAGCTCCGGCAGAAATCATTTATTTCGCAATGAAATAGATTTTCCCATCCCATCCATTCGGATGCAAGTTCCGGAGCTCCAATTCCGCTAAATAATGAACCGTGAGTTTTCTTCATTTCTCTATTTTTATTGAATTATTCTGCAAATACACTCGACTAACAGTAAGAAAAAGGTGATAACAAAAAGAGATTTCCAAAACCTTATTCTCTTTTTATTTCTTTCTTCTGATTTCCTGTAAATTTTGTCAAATAACTTTTGGCAATCGTCTTTATAATGCTTAAATTTATCTTCAACATAACCTGCAATGTCATCAACAATGGCATACTTTATCTTTTCCGGAACAGACATAGGGTATCTCCGTTCACTATAATTAAGTTCGGATACAACAGAATGACCTATTAGCTCATCCACACCTCTTATTTTGAACTCCAGTTTGATAGGATTCATACCATTATTAAGATAAGCTCTGAATTTCTTTTCAGCAAGCTTCTCTATTTTCTCGCCATTAATTTTTGCCATACGTTCTATTTCAAGAAAATATTTCTCATCTACAACATAGGCGGTTGAATCAAATTTATATCTGAACTTTATTTTGCTCATATCTATTTAGTTTTGAGGGTCATTCTTCTTTCAGTATGCTATCAATCAAGCCGTCTATTTCCTGATCGGATAGAAATTGCTTACCTGCGTCCTTTTGCTTCTGAAGTTCAACTTTAAGCCTATTATCTATTCTTTTCAACGCTGTACAAGTGTTCTTATCAGGATAATACCAATCAATAGAACTACAAACAATTAACTTAATATGGTCTAATTCTAAGCTATCCGGACAATGTTTATTGAGAAAATCTAAATCTTCTTTGATTAGCTTCTCGTATGCGTTTTTATCAATATTTATGCTCATATCTGATTTGTTATTAATCAATTATTTCAAATGTTACTTTCACTTTTTTACAGCGAAAGCCTTTCTTATACACCTGTTTCCATGTCAAATTAGTTCCGTCCAGCCAACACCTAACGCAATCTCTTCGGTAATATTTTTGAGTATTCATCACAAGTGTACCATCCGGGTAGGTTATCATATACATTATATCTTCACGCATATTGTCTCCTTTCTATTCTAATCGTACTTGATTTAATCCGTATTCTTCGGTAAACATTGAATCCGCTCTTTGAAATTGCTTTGCAAAGCGGTTCTCTTTATTATCCGGTAGCACATCCAGCTGATGTGATTTCTTTGTCGGATGATAATCAACACACTTCCTCTGTGAAGTACATCCTGCTATCAGAGCAAGAAGCGCGCAGGCTATAATAATTTTCTTCATTTCTGATCTTGTTTTTAATTAAACTTTATTCACAAAGCCCATGATAAAGGCTCATGCAACTGTATCCACCTTCCGGTTCAAACATATCTACCATTGCTTCATCACGGTTCACATAATCAATCACTTCTTGTACTGTTGGACACCCATCACCGTATTCTCTACAAAATCGTTCCGGTATGTATCCTTTAGGGAAGAACCCTGCATGTGCCTTTTGTCCCAAAGCATCAACCTCCTTTTCCAGTTGAATAAGCCTTTTTGTCATATCAATGTCTTTCGATAAAACTTTGATTTCCCCCTTACGGCTCATTATACACGGGAAACAACCAACACGAGATGCTCCACGCTTATAAAGCGGATTAGGTTGTTGTCCATTGTCAAGGATATAGTCAATTACTTGTTGAGCCGTCCAGTCAAATATCGGACGCAATACAGATGCGTCATGTCTTTTACACCATTCTAAAACTGCTGTTTTCCGATATAATCTCATTCCTTTATCTGCATTGAAATACTCTTTAAAATAGGAGCATTCCGGTTCCATCTTTGCACGTGATGCACTTTCTTTACCTCTAATTCCTTGAATGAGAATAAAACTTTCATCTTGCGATATAACCCAATCAATCATGGGCTGTATCTTTAAGACTGATGTACAAGCCCTACGAGATGCTACAGGAAAGCATTTCATCTGTTTACATAAGTTTTGAAAACAACCAACTTTCTCATTACGAATTATAGTCAGCTTAACATCAAGTTGCCGACATGCGTCATTGATATGTTGGTATGTAATCGGATGTTCCCAGCCTGTATCACAGAAAACCGCTTCTATCTTATCGGCTCCGTACTGTTTGGCGGCTTGAATAAGGCAGGCTTGCGAATCTTTGCCACCGGAAAAACTTACTATTATCTTCATGATTTATGCACTTTTTTATTTTCATCTTCAAAATAGACTATCTCATACTTACGATGGTTAAAAGCAATGGGTAGGTTTTCAATCGGGCAATATCCAAGAAACTCATACGTCACTCCATTTTTGCGAAGAGAGAATAAGTCACCTATTTTTAGATTCTTGATTTCACTCATTATTGATTTGTTTTGATGGTTAATACTTCTTCCCGTGCATCTTTAGACGTAGCTCGTTATACTTCATTTTCTGTTCGATATGCCAAAGCAAATCAATGTCAAGATGCTTGGCAAATCCAAAGATTGCCAATAACATACCGTTCAATTGCCCTTTCAACTGATAGTCATACTCGTATTCACACCTTATAGGAATTGTAGATATAGCATATATACTTTCAGTGAATGATTCATCATCACAGCTTTCTGCTGCCTCGTATAGCATATCTTCTGTAAACTCCTCAATGACAATATCTCTATATCCAGCAAGGTCAAGCAAGCGGATAGCGGCATCGGCCAGTTCATCCGGAAGTGTATCTTTTATATTCTTTTCAAAGGAACACTTAAATCGCTTTTCTTTTTCCACTAATGCAGGATAGCGATTATAGTCCATTTCAAAACATGATTTACATTTCTTTCCTAATCTTCCCTTTCTGTCCGCTTCTACAGCTTCCATCAGCTCACTTATAACAAGGCAAAGGCAATGTTCGTTACTCAGTTCTTCATCGTGAAAACCATGCTCGCAGGCGGTTTTATATGCCCTATCACGGAGGGCGTTTAAATCAATATTGCTCATATCTAAAATTGTTATTCGTTAATTAATTCTGAGTTGTCATAGATATTACCTTTAACTACAAACATTTTGTGCGTCTGTTGAATAGTATTTTCTGCAAAGCCATCCCATCCGACCCAGCATCCTTCTTTGGCGCACCATTTAACCTCAAATGAAAGTCCTATGCGATGTTTTCCAGTCGTTGTAATATAGTCAAGTTGTATAATATCTCCCTCATAAATCTCTTTGCCGTTCCTATCGAGAAGCCCCGTGAACTGTCCGACTGTGTCGT
>UMLO01029245.1_pt1 | contig 10560 bp, 8 predicted proteins | sample 1966551 | NCBI WGS metagenome assembly UMLO01 (sample SAMEA4836201, study PRJEB28245) | human gut metagenome | biome: gut microbiome; material: fecal sample | place: Denmark | collected 2008
AATGTGCAGTGATTCTGAGAAGAATATGTCAGCTTTCGCTGACCAGAATCACGCACCAAGTCTCACGTGCGTTCGACTTGAATTTTGACATTCATACCATATCAATAGAAGATAAAAATTCTGTGAAAATCTACAGAAGGTCTGGCTTGTGAACATCGCAGCACTTTTATTTTCATACTGCGGCGATGCACATTTCTGTATAGATTTGAATAAGCGGAATTTAATATGGAGGATTTATAGATGAGTTTCAGAGTAGTGATCGACAGCTGCGGGGAGCTGACAGATGAGATGAAAAAGAGCGGCAATTTTGTGTCTGCACCGCTGACACTGCAGGTGGATGAGTATATTGTACAGGATGATGAGGAACATTTCAACCAGGCAGAGTTTTTAAAAAAAGTAGCGGAGTGCCCAAACTGTCCGAAATCTTCCTGCCCATCGCCGGAAATATATCGTGATGCCTACGACTGTGATGCAGATCATGTTTATGCAGTGACGCTTTCAGAAAAACTGAGTGGATCTTACAACAGTGCAGTTCTTGGCAAAAATCTCTATCTGGAGGATCATCCGGATGCAAAAGTTTATGTATTCAATTCCTGCTCGGCATCTGTTGGTGAGACGCTGATCGGACTGAAAATCCAGGAGCTGGAAGAGAAGGGACTTTCTTTTGAAGAAGTTGTAGAACAGACAGAGGCTTATATTCTCTCGCAGGATACCTGGTTTGTCCTGGAAAATCTGGACACCCTTCGTAAAAACGGCCGTCTCGGTACCGTAAAGGCTCTGGTAGCGACTGCACTGAAGATCAAACCGGTCATGGGATCAACAGACGAAGGCACGATTATTCAGCTGGATCAGGCAAGAGGCATGAAGAAAGCTCTTGTAAAAATGGTCAATTCAATCGAGGAGAAAAAATCATCCGATCCACAGGAGCGTATGGTTGGGATCGCTCACTGTAATTGTCCGCAGAGGGCAGAGATGGTAAAAGAGGAGATCATAAAGAGGCTGCCGTTTAAAGATGTGATCCTGGTCAATACCGCAGGTGTCAGCACCATGTATGCAAACGATGGTGGAATTATCGTAGTTGCATAAGTTTTTAAAATAGTGTATACTATGATGCTAGGGAGGATTGTGGGAGTGCAACGCACGGAACAATCCGTAGGTATCATAGTTGGGGACTTTTGACACCCACATCATACTATTAAGAAACTATATATAAGGAGTGAAAGACATGAGTCAGGCAAAAGTGGATCGCTACAAAGAAGAAAAGCAGAAACGCGAAAAGCTTCAGAAAAAAGAAAAAAGAGAGTTACTGCTCTGGAAAATAGTGGGCATTATCGTGCTGGTTGCTCTTGTTGGCTGGATTGGTTTCTCAGTATACCAGAATGTTCAGAAAGATGCGTCTCATACATATGAAATGAAAACAGATGCACTGGATCATTACATGAACGGTTTAAATGCTGAGACAGAAACTTCAAGTGAAGCGTCCACAGAGACAACAGAAAAAACGACAGAAGAAACTGCAGCAGAGACTTCTGCTGAAAGTACAGTAACCGAAGCAGCCGGTGAGACGGCAGCAGAATAAAAGAAAAAAGAAACTGCGTTATCGTGAAAACGAGAGGCAGTTTTTTATGTCTGAAAGAAAATGCTTCTGTTATATTTTTCAGAATGGTTTCTGAAAGGAAAATTGTACAGAAAAAAGAACGGCAACGTTTGTTATGTATTTAACAAAATACTTGCACTACATCTTGTGCTATGTTAAGATGAAAGCGACAAAACATAGAAACACAAAATCACAGAGAAAGGAAGATAGAAAACATGAAGGATTTTAAACAGTGGGATGGTTTCGCTGGAAGACTCTGGAAAGAAGGCGTAGACGTCCGCGATTTTATTCAGAACAACTACACACCATATGACGGAGATGATTCTTTCCTGGAGGGACCTACAGAGGCAACAAATCGTCTGTGGGGAAAAGTATCTGAACTTCAGAAAGAAGAGAGAGCAAAGGGCGGTGTCCTTGATATGGAGACTGATGTTGTAACAGGCATCACTGCATATGGAGCTGCTTATATTGATGACAACATGAAAGATATGGAGCAGGTTGTCGGTCTGCAGACAGACAAGCCGCTGAAACGTGCATTTATGCCATACGGCGGAATCAAGATGGCTGAGAAATCCTGTGAAATGTATGGATATAAACCAAATCCACAGCTTCATGAGATCTTTACCAAATACCATAAAACACATAACCAGGGTGTATTTGATATCTATACACCGGAAATGTTAAAAGCACGTCATAACAAGATCCTGACCGGTCTTCCGGATACTTACGGACGCGGACGTATTGTAGGTGATTACCGTCGTGTGGCTCTGTACGGTATCGATTACTTGATCGAGAAAAAGAAAGCAGATTTTACTGCTACAAACCGTCAGGGTATGCGTCGTGGTGACTTCCAGCTGCGTGAAGAGATCGCAGACCAGGTTCGTGCACTGCAGGAAATGAAAGAAATGGCACAGTCCTATGGATATGATATTTCCGAGCCGGCTAAGAATGCAAAAGAAGCAGTTCAGTGGCTGTACTTCGGATATCTGGCTGCCATCAAGACACAGAACGGTGCAGCTATGAGTGTCGGACGTATTTCTACTTTCCTTGATATTTATATTGAGAAAGATATTGCAGCAGGTATCCTGACTGAAAAAGAAGCTCAGGAACTGATCGATCATATGGTTATGAAATTCCGTATGGTAAAATTCGCAAGAATCGCTTCTTACAACCAGCTGTTCTCCGGTGACCCGGTATGGGCAACTCTGGAAGTAGCAGGTATGGGTATGGACGGACGTTCTATGGTAACAAAGAATGATTACCGTTTCCTGCATACACTGGAAAACATGGGACCTTCACCGGAACCGAACCTGACCGTTCTGTATTCCGAACGTCTGCCTGAGACATTCAAAAAATATGCAGCACATATCTCTGTTACAACAAGCTCTATCCAGTATGAGAACGATGATGTTATGCGTCCGGTATGGGGCGATGACTATTCTATCTGCTGCTGTGTATCTGCTACTGAGACAGGTAAAGAGATCCAGTTCTTCGGAGCAAGAGCAAACCTGGCAAAATGTCTGCTGTATGCGATTAACGGCGGTGTAGATGAGAAGACAAGAGATCAGGTAGCACCGAAATATCAGGCGATCACATCCGAATATCTGGATTATGATGAAGTTATGGATAAATATGACACCATGCTTGACTGGCTGGCACATCTGTATGTAGGAACTCTGAACATGATCCATTACATGCATGATAAATACTACTATGAAGCAGCAGAGATGGCTCTGATCGATACAGACGTAAGACGTACATTTGCTACTGGTATCGCAGGATTCTCACATGTAGTAGACTCTCTGTCCGCAATCAAGTATGCAAAAGTAAAAACGGTTCGTGATGAAAGCGGAATCGTTACCGATTATGAGATCGAAGGAGACTTCCCAAGATACGGTAATGACGATGACAGAGCTGACGAGATCGCTGTATGGCTGCTGCGTACATTCATGGATAAACTGAAATACTGCCATACCTACCGTGATTCTGAGCCGACAACTTCTATCCTGACAATCACATCAAACGTAGTATACGGTAAAGCAACCGGTTCTCTGCCAGATGGAAGAAAAGCAGGCGAGCCTCTGGCACCTGGAGCAAACCCATCTTACGGAGCAGAACAGAACGGTCTGCTGGCATCTTTGAACTCCGTTGCAAAACTTCCGTACGAAGATGCACTGGATGGTATCTCCAATACACAGACCATCAACCCGGGTGCTCTGGGACACGATGATGCAGAGCGTACCGAAAATCTGGTTCATGTACTGGATGGTTACTTCAAACAGGGTGCACATCACCTGAACGTAAACGTATTCGGAAAAGAAAAACTGATCGATGCTATGGAGCATCCGGAAAAAGAAGAATACGCAAACTTCACAATCCGTGTATCAGGATATGCTGTTAAATTTATCGACCTGACAAGAGAACAGCAGCTTGACGTTATCGCAAGAACCTGCCACGACAGAATGTAATATGGAAAACGGGGCAAAAACAGGATATGTCCATTCGCTGGAAAGCTTTGGATCGGTTGACGGTCCGGGTGTGCGTTATGTGATCTTCTTAAGCGGCTGTGCGATGCGATGCCAGTTCTGTCATAATCCGGATACTTGGAATATGACAACCGGCAAAAGCTACACAGCTGATGCCCTTCTGAAACAGGCAGTAAAATACCGCACTTATTGGGGAAATAAGGGCGGTATTACTGTCAGTGGAGGAGAACCACTGCTTCAGATTGATTTTCTGATCGAACTGTTTCGCAAGGCAAAAGAGATGGGGATCCACACAACGCTGGATACGAGCGGCAATCCTTACACGGAAAAAGAGCCATTCTATTCAAAATGGCTGGAACTGATGAAATACACCGATCTGATTCTTCTGGATATCAAGCATATTGATGAACAGGAGCATATTAAACTGACCGGTCAGACCAACAAAAATATTCTGGCTATGGCAGAAAAGTTATCGGATATGGGAAAACCGGTATGGATCCGTCATGTACTGGTTCCGGAGCGGAGCGACCGTGATGATTACTTGCACCGGCTGGCAGATTTTATTCACACGCTGAAAAATGTGGAGCGTGTGGAAGTACTGCCATACCATACTCTGGGCGTGTTCAAATGGGAAAATTTAGGGATTCCATATCAGCTTGAAGGGATCAATCCGCCAAGTGCCGAGCGGATCAAGAATGCAGAAGAGATTCTGGCGTTCAGGAAATAGAAATAACAGGAAAATTTTAAATGTGCAAAAGGAACAATGCCCTGAAGGACACGTAAAAGTGTCTTCCTGGGCATTGTTCCTTTTGCACATTTGGAAAGCGGACATTCACAATCCGCTTCTCTGCGTTCAAATTTCAATATTCCACGAGTTTTTTAAAGCAGAGAAAATTTACTCCACAACCGGAGGTACAAAATGTTCGATCGCATTTCGCAGTTTCGGATGATTAGCGGATGGTAACGCTGCGTTTTCGGCTGTTATACGTATAGACTTTTTCACCAAGATCTTTTAAAACCTTTATATTTCTTTTTACAGTATCTCGTTTTCGAAGAAAAGAGGGAGCATCGATAAAAGTGACCTTTGCATGGATATATTTGAAAAAAGATTCTCTCTTGTCGTTGTTTCCATGATGCGGAGCCTGAAGATACGTTGCCTTCAGACGTTTGTGATAAGTTTTGATAAGTCTTTTGCCAATGCTGCTCACAATATCTCCGGTGAAAAGCATACTTGTTTTTTTACCAGAAATTTTAAAAACCAGAGAAGAACCATTGCAGATATCTTTGGTCGTATCTTTCAAATTACGGCTGTAACCATTAAAAAATTCAAAATTCAGACCGGCGAAGGAAAAAGTATCATCTGCTTTTGCCCACCGGATCTTGGGATTTTTTCTTACAAGACGTGAAAACTTCTGAAATACCTGATATTCATCCCATGGATATTGATAGTGTCTGTAACGGGAAGCGTTGATCTTTGGTGTAATAACCTGATCAATCTGTATGCCGTCCGGATTGGCAAAAATCTGATTAAAAGCTCCGACATGATCCGGATGCGGATGTGTGATAATCCAGAGATTTACCTTTCCGCCCAGTTTCTTTATGGTATCGCGTACTCTTTTCGCATCATAATCCCATCCACCGTCAATTACGATCAGTTTGCCGTTGCTTCCTTTGATCGTATAAAACATGGACTGCTGAAAATCAGAATCAGAGCCATGTTGCGTGACCTTCCAGGAAGATGCATAAACTTTTTGTCCGCAGCCAAGGTGCAGGCTGAAGAATAAAAAGAGTCCGGCGAAAAAGAAAAACAAAAAAGTATGTGAGTGGAAAACCGGTGTTTTATTTCTCATTGGGATCCCTCCTTTAGTGATATATTTATCATATTGTCTTTTATACTGTTTTGCAGGAATTATCATTAACATTTCATTTTTCAGCTTCCACAACCGGTGGTATGAAATATTCGATCGCATTTCGCAATTTCGGATGATGGATCACAAAATGAATCGCCGGGGCATTCCCTTTGGAGATCATCGCCCATTTTCCTTCGTGCAGAATGATCTGCAGATTTTGAAAAGGATTAGAGGAAGATGTGGTCAAATGATAATTCGGATGTAAACAGGCAAAAGTTTCTGCCTGTTTTTTCTGCTCCAGATATTCTTCATAGCTCACTGGTATGTTATCTGGAAAAAACATACCGGACAGTGGAAGAGAAAGTGCATGAAGATAAAAATCTTTTTCGGTGAGGAGTGGAATTTCGTCTTCGATCACATCATGTTCCAGAATTTTTTCGGTGATATCACGCTGATTTTGTGCAAAGTCAAGAATGGAAGCCTGATCCTTTGCAGAAAGTCTGTGTTTCTGTAAAAAATCTTTCAGATAATCAGAATCTAGCGTGTAAAGTGGCAGGGAAGAAAGAATGCTGCGGCGTTTTCCTGGTGTGGAAGTGTCGGCAAGCAGAAAAGCATTCAGTTTTCCGGCGTGATCTTCTCGATAAATATCCATCAGAGGAGAAGCATTTAGCAGCAATGCTTCTGCACGCTTTGTATAATAAGCAATATCTTCTTTTGTCTTGGAAAGATAATAACGCCCTTCGCTGTGATGACCCGAAATTGCTTCACCGGAAAGTACGGCAGCTCCGGATACTTTCAGGAAATGATGAAAAACATTGCCGGGATCGGATTTCAGATAATAAGGAGAAATCTGTCCGGTCATATACATGGGAATCCAGCTTTCCAGTCCGAGCATCATTTCTTCAAAAGAACGGTCAAGATGATGAATCTGATCCAGATGCAGACCTTTTTTCAGGAGCAGAGCCATACCAAACATCCATTTCTTTGGAAAATCGGGGTCTTTTGCCATTTCTGTTATGGGCATATCACTGTACATGATAACTGGTCTTTTTGATCTGGAAAGGACGGTTGCCTTTAAAAAATGAAGTTCACTTGCCATCATTTCTTCCAGTCCATAGTAATATTTTGCCGTCGGAAACTGAAACGGAACACCCGGAACTTTCATTTCATCGAAATGGATGACTTTTATATATTCATTCAGATCAAATTCATCCAGTTTGGATAAAAATTTGGAAAGACTGTCTTCGCCCTTTTTCCTGTTCTGACTGTTTAAAAGCCACAGGCGGATTTTTTCGCAGACGGCAGAAGTATCGTTTAGTTCTTCTTCCGAACATTCCAGAAGCTGTGCCAGCACATAAAGATCATCGCCCTGGCAGTATTTACGTGCCACATAGGCGGAAACAGCCAGGACAAAGCCTTCCGGATCTGCAGGAGAGCGGCTGCCGTTTCGAAAGCGGAAAATCGTTGAGGTATCATAACTGATGTGCTGGCACAGTTTTGTGATATTTAGATTCAGTACGGAAATCAGCGTGTTAAAATTCTGACGCAGTTGCTCTTTGTCCGTGGACTTCATGTCTGAACAGGCGAGAAATTGCTGACGGATCTCTGTTTTTGTGAGATTTGTGCCTTCTCTTTTTAATGCGAGCGTTTCAAGGGCAGAGCAAAGCTGTTCAAACGTTTCCGAATGAACATCCGGCACACGTTCACCGGAACGATAACGACTGAGTGCAGCGGCAGAAATTCCGGAAACAGTGCAGAGTTCTTTGGCAGTACAGTTCACCACTTTCATATATTGATTCAACTGTTCATAAAAATGCATAGAAGCACCTCTTTTCATCAAATTTGCCAAAACATCAATGAAGCGTATTTCGCGTTCGGTTGCTATGTGTTTATTGTATCGGAGATTTGCAAAAAAGGAAAGATGAAAATATCAAAATTCCCGATTTGGCAATTGACGTTTCGGGAATCTTACTTGTCAAATAAGCAGAATCTTTTATACTGAGAGTAAGAGAGAACAGGTTGATTTTATACAAGATGTTTATATCTGGACAGAGCGAAAAGAAGGGGGGAGAAAGAGGTTCTGACAGATCAGGAAAGGAGAAATTTTATGAGGAAAATAAAGGAGAGACACATGGATATAACTTGGAAACGAAAATGGATATTCTGGCTGCTGCTGGCAGTGATGCTGCTGTTTTTACCGGGAAAGACATTTGCAGCAGAAAAAGAAAGCAGAGAAGCAGAGGATTCATACATTTATCATACGGATTTTGATGCAAAGGCGAGCCTTAAGATCCGTCATATGAAAGATTACGGAGTACTGGATTATGAAGAAACGGTGACAGTGGAAGATTCCTGTGATTATCTGGACGGAGATGAAAATCTGGATGAAATCCAGGCGAAAATTACAGCCTATGATGAGAAAGTTCAAAAAGTGTGTGAAGGAATGCAGGTTGTTTCCGGTACGGACACACGAGGTATTGACGGCGATACGATTAACATTGAATATGAAGATACGGAAGAAAACGGACAGACCGTTACCACCAGACATTTTTATCAGACTTACAAGATCCGGACAGACTGGGTACTGGAAAAGATGGAGATTTCGGATGTGAATATTGTGAACAGCACACTTTCCTGTTATGCCGGTGATGCTCCAAAAGCAACCGCCCAAAAAGGTGACAGTGATGCTTCAAAATATGAAATAGCCTATGAACGCTGGGAAAAGCTGGAAACAAATGCACAGGGATACCTGGAACCAGTAGCGTTCTAGTATTCTGATGAGAGCCAGTATATTGCTGCAACTCCAAAATTTACCACTTTCGAATCCGGTGCAATGTATATGTATTCTGTCTTTTTAAAAACGGTAGATGGGAATGAATTTTCAAAAGACCTGTCGCTGACATTAAATGGAAAACAGATTGACAGTCGGACCATTATTGTGGGAAATAACGGGACAACCTGTTTTGCAGATGCCCTGTACAGTGCCCGGTCCGAAGAAAAAGTAACGCCGAAGCCAATTGAAGTGATTGAAGTAAATGGAGTGGATTTTTCTTTCAAAGCGGGTGATGCTCCGAGATTCACCGGAAGTGTGTCGGAAGATGCTCTGTACTGTATCGATCACGAACGATGGAGCAATTTAAAAGAAGGATGGACTTCCTCGGACTACTGGAATGGCAAGTATGGTGATTTTGACGGAAGCTGGGGTATGCCGCTCACGAAATTCAAAGCACTGGAAACCTATTATTATGGAATTTGCCTGAGCCTGTCAGCCAGAGGATATCGGGAAGGATATTATTTTGATAAAAACATAACGAAGTTGAAGATCAATGGCCGGCTGATCCCGATACCGGATCCGGAAAACAGTTTCGATGAAACAGGGGAAACGGTATGGTTTAGCAACATCAAAAGTATTGTGATCCCGCCGCAGGGCAGCACAGCAAATGGAAGTACAACAAATCCTTCGGATACATCACAGACATTTCCGAAAACCGGAACATGGGTCAAAACAAAGGATGCACTTTATAAAGTGACAAAGGCAGATGCAACCGGATGTACCGTAACACTGGTAAAACCGCACAGGAAAACAAACAGTACGTTTACTGTACCGGCAACCATCAAAAGTGAGGATGGGAAAATCACATTCCGCGTAACGGAGATCAGTAAAAATGCATTTAAAAATCATGTGAAACTGAAAAAAGTCACCATCGGAAAAAATGTCAGCAGGGTCGGTGCGAATGCTTTTTCCGGTTGTAAAAAGCTGAAGAATATTAAGATTACATCAACACAGCTTACAAAAAAATCTATAGGAAAGAATGTGTTTAAGGGCATCGATAAAAAGGCAGTTATCAAAGTGCCGAAAAAGAAACTCAAAGTCTATAAGAGTATTTTCAAAGGAAAAGGACAGGCAAAGAGCGTGAAGATTAAGAAGTAAAAAGAAAGAGAAAACATAAAACAATAAGCTGCCAGAGATTCTGCCGGATGCACAAGTGCAGGAACTGGATGCCGGTCAGATCAGTCCACGTGCAGAAATTGTGCTGCATATGGAGTTAGAAGGAGATTATGCAGAAAAAACAGCCGGACGTATAGATCAGATTTGCGGGCATGCAATCTTTCCGAAAATCGTTATGATAATCTGCTTATCTGGTTGGAGGAAAGAGGTACTTATCCGAGCCTGGAACTGCAAAAAAAATGCCGGGGAAAAGTGCTGGGAACTGTATTATTACGGTGACGAGTCAAAAGAAGAACAAAACTTAAAAAAGCAATTGCAGGAAATCGCTGATCAGAATAAACTGGTGTGGAAAACAGAATAGAATGTGTGTCAGATCCTTGTGACAGGTGAAAATTGATAAAACTTTCTCAATCCAATGAAGAAGTCCGCCTTGATTTCATATGGCAGTTATGCTATCCTAATGATAGTTAGAAAAACCTAACTAATGTGAATAAATCATGGCAGGACTTCTTCTGTCTTTATGCGATCAGAGGCAGAAGACGAAGTGCCGATTATTTTAGGACGAGAAAGGGACTGGCAATCATGAAGAATTTAACAATTGAAAAAGTAATTGGAAGGGAAATCATCGACTCCAGAGGCAATCCAACCGTAGAAGCAGAAGTTTATCTGGCTGACGGT
>UMLO01022541.1_pt1 | contig 10556 bp, 5 predicted proteins | sample 1966551 | NCBI WGS metagenome assembly UMLO01 (sample SAMEA4836201, study PRJEB28245) | human gut metagenome | biome: gut microbiome; material: fecal sample | place: Denmark | collected 2008
TAATATTTTATTCCTTGATGACACAGTTTAAATTACAGCCTCCTGTGTCACCGAACACTTATTGTATAATATTGTTTCTTTAACAAAGATGCGTATCTTTTGTCAATTGTATTAAATCCTGGCTTTTCTCCTTGAAAAAAGGCCTTCTTGCCGTGAGGTGCATTGTTTTTTCCCACGAAGACGGTCTTCATTACTTTGACGACCGTCTTCATACATGGTGATCTCGGCATCTCACGGCAACGACGACCGTCTTCATTTCAACGACGACCGTCTTCATGGGCATAAGGGCCTGAATCCCTTTTCAAATATCCCAAGCCGCCACCAATCTTTTTTGCTACAGACAAATCTCAGGAGGTTGAGCTTTTCCAAAATGCAAGTGTTTATCCCTTTTCGATCTCTCTCGAAACAATATATTTTCATTCCCTGCCGGTCTCATATATCCGTTTATCAGCAAAACAGAAAAAACAGTATCAAAATATCAAACTAAAATACTCTGATATTTTGATCGAAAGAGAAAAAGCGGGAAATAGGGGTTGTTGTTCGGAATGTATTACAAAAAAGGACCTGTTTCGTTGAAGTTTGGATACTTTACGGAAACAGGTCCTTGAGGAATAGGTAAAAGGTTTGGTTTTAATAAGGCATTTGGTTTTTATGGAAAAAATATTTTCTTATTCTCTGCCGCCACCCAAAGCCTGATACAGATTGATCACGCTTTGTATTTCGGTGAACCGGTTAGCCGTTTGCGACAACTGTGCACTTAACAAAGACTGGCGGGCGGTCAGCACTTCCAGGTAGGTGGTCGTACCGTGTTCCATCAGTAGAGAGGTGCTCTTCAAGGCCTTTTCCAGAGACTGGATTTGTTTTTCGAACAAGACTGTTTTTGCCTTGCTTGTCTGGCAGGCGACCAACGCATCGTTGACTTCGCTGCCGGCTTTCAGCAATGTTTGCTGGAATGCCAGGCTTGCTTCTTCCTGCTGGGCTTTGGCAATGCGGTATTGGGCCATGATCTGTCCTTTGTTGAACAATGGCTGTGTGAGCGAGCCGACTGCCGAAGCCAGGAATTTGCCCGGATTGACGATCATGCCCCCTGCCGAGTTGGTCCATCCGGCGCTTCCGCTCAATACGATGGAAGGATAGAAAGCGGCGCGGGCTTGGTTGGTCACGTAAAAGGCCTGTTCCAGCGAACGTTCGGCAACACGCACGTCGGGGCGGTTCGACAACATCTGCATCGGTACGCCGACGGCCACGTCTTCCGGGAGTTGCTGGTCTGCCAATTTCCCGCGTTCGTAGCGGCGTGGGGTCTCTGCGAGCAACAGGGCGAGACTGTTTTCGACCTGGTTGATCTGCTCTTTCAGGTCGAGAATGGAAGTCTGCACGCTGTAGTAAGCCGCTTCCATCTGGGATGTGGCCGCCTCGTTGGTTAATCCGGCATCCATCAAGGCGCGGGTAGAAGCCACCGTCTCTTTCCAGGATTCTTCTGTCTGTTGCGAAATGGCCAACTGCTCATCCAGCATCAACAATGTATAGTATACGTTGGCAATCCCGGCTATCAACTGGGTACGCACGGCTTGCTGGTAGTCCTTGCTTTGGGCATACAGCGCCTTGCTCTGTTGCTTGGCATTGCGCAGACGTCCGAAAATGTCCAGTTCCCAACTGGCAGTGACAGGCAGCGTGTATGTCTTGGTCGCTTTCCCGCCGTCGAAACTGCTGATTGTTCCTTGCGGGGAAAGTGCGAACGAAGGTAGAAAAGCGAGCTTTGCCGACATTAACGCCGCTTCAGCCTCTTCGATCTGCAATTGGGCAGACCGGAGGTCGGTGTTGTTTTGTAACCCTTGTTCGATGAGAGCCTGCAATTGCGGATCCGTAAAGAGTTCCCGCCAGTTCACATTGCCGAAGTTGGTCGTATCATCGACAGCCACCTCTTCTCCGTACAGGTTGTCCGGAGTTGTCTCGGCCGGTTGATATTTGGTGTATATGCCGCAACTGCTCAACAGAGCGGTTGCGGTTGTCAATACGATTATTTTCTTCATACCTTATTTATTTTCATTGTTTAAACCGTTACGTTCGATTTGGCTTTTTTGCTTTTCCAACGCAACTTGTATATCGGTTTCCTCTTCCATCGGCGGACGGATTTTCTCTTGCAGATATTCGAAGGTGATGTAGAATACCGGCACGACAAACAGCAAAGCCAATGTCCCGACAGCCATACCGCCGACAACCCCTGTTCCCAATGAACTGTTACCGTTGGCTCCGGCTCCGGATGCGAACATAAGCGGAAGCATACCGAAGATCATCGTAAGCACGGTCATCAAAATCGGACGCAAACGGGCTTGTGCAGCCGAATAAGCAGATTCGACGATCCCCATTCCTTTACGGCGACGTTCGATGGCGAACTCGGTGATCAGAATCGCTGTCTTGGCCAAAAGTCCGATCAACATGATGACACCGGTCTGCAAGTAAATGTTATTTTCCAATCCGAACAGTTTGGCAAACAGGAACGAACCCATCAACCCGAACGGAACGGACAGGATAACGGCCCAAGGTACAAGGAAACTTTCGTACAGACAAGCTAAGATCAGGTAGATAAGCAAGATACAGACGGCATAGATAAAGAGTGTCTGCGAACCTCCGGAGTTGGCCTCTTCACGTGCCATACCGCCATATTCGTATCCGTATCCTGTCGGCAACATCTGGGCAGCCACCTCTTCGATGACCTGCTGCACTTCACCGGTAGAATAGCCCGGTGCCGGGTTTACATTGACCGTGATACTACTAAAAAGGTTGAAGCGGTTGGCCACTTCAGGTCCGAGTATCCGTTTCAAGGTTACGAACTGGCTGATCGGAGCCATTTCCGTCCCGTTGCGGACGAACATATTGTTCAAGGCTTGCTCGTCAAGACGATATTCAGGCGAGGCTTGCGACATCACGCGGTATACTTTTCCGAACTGGTTGTAGTTGGAAATGTATGCGCCACCGCAATAACTGCCCAATACTTCGAGTACTGTCGAAGGTGAAATCCCGGCCCGTTTACATTTGGCTGCATCTACATCGACCGATATCTGCGGGAAGTTCATGGCATAGGAGGTATAAGCCATCGCCACTTCGGGACGTTGGTTCAAAGCTCCGATATACTGCATGGCATTGCCATAGAACGTGTTCATATCTCCGCCTGTACGGTCCTGCAAGTTCAACTCGATAGCGTTACCCAGGCCGTAACCCGGAATCATACCCGGCTGGAAACTGAATATCTGCGCCTCTTTGATTTGGGCGAATTGTGCGTTCAGGCGGGCTATCACTGCATCGGAAATATGTTCGGCCCCTTTTCTTTCATCCCAGTTTTTCAGACGGATGATCGCCATACCGTAGGATGTGCCCTGTCCGGCCAGGAAGCCGTAACCGGCCACGCGGGAGTAGTGTTCAATCTCCGGAGTGTTCTGTAAGATGTTCTCAACCTTGTCAAGCACCTTGCCTGTCTCTTCCAGTGTGCTACCCGGTGCGATGGCTATGTTCGCCATAATGACACCTTGGTCTTCTTGCGGGACAAGCCCTGTTTTGGTATTGTTGATCAGCCAACCCAGTAGGATGACGGATGCAATCAGCCCGGCCCATACCATCCAACGGTGATGGATGAAGAACATGACGCCTTTCTTGTATTTGCCCAACACGGCATTGAAGGAGGCATTGTAGGCTGCACGTACACGTCCGTTAATGCTTTTGGCACTCTTGTTTCCATCGCTCGGACGCATCATCATCGCGCACAGGGCGGGACAGAGCGTCAAGGCGCAAATCATGGAAAGACCAACGGAAGTCGCCATCGTCACACCGAATTGCGTGTAGAAGATACCGGAAGTACCGCCCATGAAAGTTACCGGTACGAACACGGCCATGAACACGCAGGTACAGGAAATGACGGCCATCGTTACGTCGCCCATCGCATCTTTTGTCGCCTGGTAGGACGAGGTGTAGCCCGAATCGAATTTAGCCTGTACGGCTTCCACCACCACGATCGCGTCATCCACCACCGTACCGATGGCAAGCACCAATGCGAAAAGAGTCAAGATGTTGATCGTAAAACCGGCGGCAGTCAAACAGGCGAATGTACCGATCAGAGAAACGATGATCGAAATAGACGGGATCAGCGTACTCTTGAAATCCTGCAGGAAGAAATACACCACAAGGATTACGAGGATGATCGCCACGATCAGCGTTTCCACTACATTATATATAGAGGCGAAAAGGAAGTCGTTGGAACTCATCATCGTGATGAATTCTGTCCCTGTAGGCAATTCTTCTTTTATCTTTTCCAGTTCGGCGGCAATACGCTTGTTTACTTCCGTTGCATTGGAGCCGGCTACCTGGTAGATCAGGAATGTTACGGCCGGTTTGCCGTCCATCTGGCTGTCGAAACCGTAACTTAAGGTTCCCAACTCGACTTTGGCCACGTCTTTCAGGCGTAAGACGGACCCATCTTCTTGGGCACGGACAACGATATCCTGGAATTCTTCCACGCTTTTCAGACGTCCGCGGTATTTCATGGTGTACTGGAACACGTTTTTGGAATTTTCTCCTAACGAACCGGTAGGAGCCTCGATGTTCTGTTCGCCTAATACGGATGTCACGTCCGAAGGAACTAATCCGTATTGTGCCATTCGTTCGGGATTCAACCAGATACGCATACTGTAGGTGTCGCCCAACTCCATTACGTCGCCTACGCCTTCGATACGTTTGATACGCGGGATAACGTTGATGTCGAGGTAGTTTCCGAGGAATGTCTTGTCATACCGTCCATCGGAACTGACAAGTGCGTCGATCTGCAAGAAGCTGGTCTGCCGTTTTTGGGTACTGACACCGATACGGGTCACTTCGGCAGGCAACAGACCTTGTGCTTTTGTCACGCGGTTCTGTACGTTGACGGCTGCCATATCGGGGTTTGTCCCTTGGTTGAAGTATACCTCGATCGTAGCCGAACCGGCATTGGTCGCCGTAGAGGTCATGTACATCATGTTTTCCACACCGTTGATGCTTTCTTCCAGCGGCATGATGACACTGTTCATCACCGCATCGGCATCCGCTCCGGTATAAGTAGCCGATACATGGACGGTAGGCGGTGCAATATCGGGATATTGCTCGACCGGCAAAGTAAAGAGCGAAATCAATCCGATCGCCAAAATAAGAATGGAGATGGAGATGGCCATCACGGGCCGTTTGATAAATATATTTCCTTTCATACTTCGATCCTTTATTTAACTTGCGTTCCTTCACGTACCAATCCGGCTCCTTCGGAGACGATCTCTTCGCCAACCTTCAATCCGTCGAGTACGATGTATTCGCGGCCGTCGTTGATTTCAGCCACGGTAATCAATGTGGAAACTGCCTTGCCGTCTGCCACTTTATAGACAATCGTCTTGTCCTGCATACGGACAGTCGCGCCTTGAGGAATCACGATGCAGTCCTTGTAGGCCTGCGGTATGAGCACGTTGCCGGAGGCTCCGCTATGAAGCAGGCGGGATTCGTTGGGGAATACGGCACGTACGCCGACTGTCCCGGTCTTCCGGTCGATCACTCCGCTGATAGATTCGATTTTCCCTTTCTGCTCATAAACAGACTGGTCGTTAAGTTTCAACGACACTTCCGGCATGTTTGCCAACGCTTCGTCCATGCTTTTATATTGACGGCTCATAGCCAGCAATTGGTTTTCTGTCATGGAGAAGTAGACATACATGTTCGAATTGTCTGAAACCGTTGTCAGCGGTTGGGGAATACTGGCGCTGACCAAGGCTCCGGCACGGTAAGGCAACATGCCGACAACTCCGTCGGCCGGGCTTTTGACTTCTGTGTAAGACAAGTTGTTGCGGGCATTCAGCTCCTGAGCTTCAGCCTGTGCCAACTGTGCTTTGGCGGTCAGGTAATTGTTCTCGCTTGTTTTCAGGTTGAAAGCGGAAACAACTTTCTTTGCAAACAATTCTTTAGTACTGTTGTAGTTCAGTTCGGCGGTAGCCAAAGCTGCTTTTGCCACTTCGACGTTTGCCAGGGCTGTCTTCAGGGCTGCCTTGTAAGGGACTTGGTCGATGACAAAAAGTAATTGTCCTTTCTTTACAACCTGTCCTTCCGTTACACAAAGCCGTTCGATGGTTCCTGATACTTGCGGATAAATATCTATGTCCTGACGTCCTCGGATCGTGGCCGAATAGGATGTTGTCAACTCTTTGTCTGCCGTAGAAACTTTCATTGTCGCATAAGATGCTTTCATCTGTGTATCCGGTGCATGTTTACAGGATGTCATCCACATTGTCGTACAGCCGATAACTGCCATCAGCCGTATCCATTTTGCATTTGCTCTTGTCATATTGTTCATTATTTTAGAAGTGCCGCAAATGTACCTTGAAAAAGAGCTGCGTTATTTGTCTGAATGTCTATATAAATCTTCCAGATTGATACAGTATAGATATTTTAAGAAAAGAATACTTGAAAAAAATAAATAACTATAACTTATTGCGATGTGGTTTGTAAATCGGGCGTTTAGAAGAGGTGATCGGTTAATGGGTGGATATAAGGTTTCACAAAAGAGAAAGTGGCGTACCGAAATGTATTTGTTTCCACGCTTGACGCGAGGACAAATACATTTCAGCACACCACTTCTGCTGTCGTCTTTATTCTCTTATTGCAGGAATTCTACCAGTTTGGTCGGCAGATAGAATGTGTTGTTTTTGTCAACATACACGATTACCGAATTCAGGCGGATTTCTTCCTGGCCTTTCTTTCCGATCGTCACGATGTTGCTGAACGGCGTGATGTTGATTTGTTTCTTTTTGTTCTTCACGACCAAAGAAGGAGAACCTTTTTCGTCTTTTGCCGGAACGATTTCACATTTGAAGTCTTTGAATACTTCCGTGTGAGGAGCGAAGTTGCCGGCTGTCAGTTCTTCCAACGTATCGTGAGTCATTCCGAACAGGGAGCAGAGGTAATGGTTCAGCTCGATGTTCGTGTGCATACCGATCGGCAGGCTTGCACGGTCCGGATGATATGCTGCGATGAACACTTCTTCGCCCGTGTGACCGCCGGTTGTGAAACCGAAGCAAGTGCGGGATGTCAGCAATTGGGACATGAAAGAGGTCAGTGAACCGCTATACAAAGAACCTTTGCCTTTTATCGAACGTTCGTTTTCCGGTATCGGACTGTTTTTATAGTCTTTGCAATGGTTCAAGGCATCCAGTTCTTCGGGTGTCAGTTCGAAACCTGCGTATGTGCGGAATACGTTCTGTACTTCGGAAGCCGGAACACTGTTTACCTTCTTGGCGAAACCTTCGGCTGTCAGTTTGTACAAAGAGAACTGGTGGAACAGCTGATCTTTGCTCAGTTTGTCGTAGCCTGCGCAGTCGCGGCGGCCGATGCTGATACCACTGTTGCCGTGGTCGGGAACCATGATGACAGCAGTTTCGCCGTTCTGACGGGCAAATTCGAGAGCCGCACCGCAAGCACGGTCATAGGCCAGAAAATCGGTTGCCATGCCGACCGGGTCGTTCGCATGGGCTGCCCAGTCGACCTTGCTGCCTTCCACCATCAGGAAGAAGCCGTTCGGGTTCTGGGATAACTTTTCGATTGCCTTGCGTGTCATTTCTTCCAAAGAAGGCTGTTTGGCCGGGTCGCGGTCGATGTCGTAAGCCATTTCTCTGTCTCCGAACAGGGCCCACATATTGTTGCCTTTATAATTACGCATACCGTCGATGTCATTCTTGAAGACTCCGTATCCGTTACCTTTCAGATAGGCTTCGCTTTCTTCGGGAAGCAGGCTGGCACCACCGCCGATCACTACGTTCAGGTCGTTGTGAGCCATCTGCGGAGCGATCCATTCATATTTGCCGCGGTTGTAGCTGTGGGCGGAACAGTCGGCCGGAGTTGCATGCGGGAATTCGCAGGTAAAGACCAGTCCCGTTGCTTTGCCCTGTTTCATTTTGGCGGCTTCCAAGACGGTTGTCAACGGTTGGAAAGCGCGTGCCGGATCGGTCGGGTAGATGTCGTTGTCGCCGTCGTTCTCCGGATAAGTGGAAACGTAGCCCGTACGGCTGGGCTGTCCTGTCATGTAGCAAGAGGTCGTGGGTGCCGAGTCGCCGATCGGGGCATTTGAAGAATGTGTCCGGATCGTACCGCAGAGATACGGGTCGATGTTCAATTTCGGCTTGTCGGGGTTGGTGTACCATTGCAGCCAACGTGCTGTGGATACTGTAGCCAGCGATGTTCCGTCCGGGATCAGAAGAATGACGTTCTTCACCGGTTTTACGTTTTCTACATCCTGGGCTTTTACCGGCATGAAGATGACAGCCAGTAATAAGAGAAGTGAGATTGTTTTTTTCATTATGATTTATGATTTATGATTTATGATTTATGATTTATGATTTATTTGTCTAATTGTATGATATCTTCTGTGAAGTGCGTGAGCTTCTCCAGTCCGGTTTCCGTAACAAGGAAACTGTTTTCGATGCCGACGGCGCCGACCCCCGGTATCACGTATTTCGGTTCGAGTGCGAATACCATGTTCGGCTCCAACTTGTCTTTCGAGCGGGGCGTAAGTACCGGAAGCTCGTTTATTTGGAGGCCGATGCCGTGCCCTACGAATTTGGCTTGCTGCCTGGTCCCCATGAAATAAGCGCCGAGTCCTTGGCTTTCGGTTATTTTGGCGGCGATTTCATACAGCTCGGCACAGGGTGTTCCCAGTCGGGCGATATTCTCGATCTCGCTTTCGATAAGGAGAGCGGTCTGATGTGCCCGGTAAGCGAGTTCGGGCAGGCGGCCGACAGCGAACACGCGCGTCATGTCCGTCATATAAGCCGTATAGTTTCCCGCCATGTCCACCATGACGGCCGTGCCTTCTTTCAGGACCGTCCCGTTCGCTCCTAACGGGCAGGAAGCATCGATGCCGCCACCGCCCAGGGCAAAGTCGAAAGGTGAGGGGGCTTCGGCGTTTTCCCCTGCCAGGATACTTCCCATAAAGATATCCATATTGGCTCCAAAAGCACGGAACAGTCCGATGGAACCGTTCTTGCGCATCCGTTTTTCTATTTCATACTGGAATTCGAGGTCTGTCATTCCGGGGTGGAAACATTCGGGAACTTCGGCATATGTCTTGGCATGGCGTTCGGCCGAGATACGAAACATCTCGATCTCGTGCGGCGTCTTTATCCGGCGCAGTTCACGCATCATGGCAGTCGCGTTTCCCGTCTCTTTCGGATTGAAGATTTTTTGCAGACGAATGTAGTCGTTGTATGTCAGTTCGTCGGCTTCGAGCAAGAGTTTCTCCGGCATTTTCAGTCCGTGGGAAGCGAACAGTTCGGGCATCTGTTCCGGTTTGCGGATGTATTCCACGTGGTCGCCGGTCAAACCGTTCGGGCGTTTCACGAAGAACCGGGGAACTCCTTCCGCTGGAAGATAGAAATAGCCGTTATAGATATGTCCGGTTGTATAATACAGATTCACATCCACGCTGAGCAGGCATCCGTCAGCGTTTATCTTCTGCATCGCCTGCTGCATGCGGTCCCATTTCAGCTTGAGGTCGCCAATCAATTCTTTTTGTATCATTTCCAACTCTTATTTTATCCGACCCCAAAGATATTAAATTAATGTCGGGATTGGAATGATTTTAAGTATTAAATCTTGATTAAATTTAGAATTGTTCGAGCACTTGTATCCGTTTTTCAATGGGCGGATGAGTGGCGAAAAGTCCGCTTAAACCGCTCAATGCGCTTTTGGCCTGTTTGCCTGGATGTTGGATGAAAAGCTGGGCTACGTCTTCCCGTTTGACGGCTTCGATGTCGGGATCGGCGGATATTTTCCGCAGTGCGCTGGCGAGGGCGAGCGGGTTCTTGGTCATTTCGGCTGCTCCGGCATCGGCCAGGTATTCCCGTTTGCGCGAGATGGCGAAACGCATCAGCATGGAGAAGAAATAACCGATGGCTGCAACGATCATGACTAAGACGATGATGATTGCAGTGTTGTTTTTCTCGTCTCTCCTGTTCCCCATCGACGAGTAGTAGACGGAGCGCATGGCCATCTGTGCGAGCATGGCGAAGATGCCGACAAAGACAATCGAAACGATCATCAGGCGTACGTCATTGTTGCGGATATGCGACAGTTCGTGCGCAATGACCGCTTCCAGTTCTTGGTCGTCCAGCTTGTCGATGATTCCGCGCGAGAGGCTGACGGTGTATGTTTTGTCGTTGATGCCGCTTGCAAAAGCGTTCAGCGAATCGTCGTTGATGACATTGATTTTGGGCATTTTCATACCCTGGCTCATGCACAGGTTTTCCACCAGGTTATAGACCCTTTTGTTTTCCATTCTCGACAAGGGTTCGGAACCGGTTGCCGAGTTGATGATGCTTGTGTTGGCGAAATAGGCGATGATGAACCAGATGAGTACGCCGCCCAGCACGTATGGCGCCAGATGGACGAACATCCCGGTGGAATATTTGAGCAGCTCGGCTTTCGTCATGCCGTCGTCGTTCATTGCCAACAGGTGGAGCAGGTAACAGAACGCAAAAAGCAATCCCATCACCAGGCAGGGA
>UMLO01037038.1_pt1 | contig 10345 bp, 5 predicted proteins | sample 1966551 | NCBI WGS metagenome assembly UMLO01 (sample SAMEA4836201, study PRJEB28245) | human gut metagenome | biome: gut microbiome; material: fecal sample | place: Denmark | collected 2008
CGCCCTCTTTTCCACAAGGAACCTCTTTTCGGTCCGTTTTCCCTGAAAAACAGCCGCAAACCGCCCTCTCCATGGAGAAATCCATCCACAATCCCCCCAATTTCCCTGTCCGATTCCAACTTCCCCCCGTGCAATTCCGACCTCACCCCGTGCATTTTCCTACCTGCCCCCGTGCAATTCTCTCCTTTCCGCCCCTCCCATTGTTCCCATTTTCTTTCACTTTTATACCCGCATTTTTCGGAAAGTTCATGAGCAAACTCCAAATTTTTCCAACTTTTTTACACCACGACCCTTCCTCCCACATTTCCCCTTATAGATATACTAAGATATATGACTGCCCCGGACCGCTTCGCCGGTCTCCGGGGCGGTGTGCTACAATACTCCTGACCAGACCCAGAAAGGAGACCTTCCATGCCCGACACCTTCGACTCTCTCCGTCCCCGGATCATCGACTACCTCTATGACCGGGGCATTGATCCCCGCAAACGGTTCCGCTGTCTGAACCCGTCCCACCTTGACCGGGACCCCTCCATGGGCTTCGATCCCAAGCGCAACAAGGTCCACTGCTTCGCCTGCGGCGCGGACTACGACCTCTTTGACCTCCTCGCCCTTGACAACAACCTTTCCTCCCCGGCGGACGCCCTTTCCCTTGCCAGCGAACGGTACGGGGACGGCTCCGCAAGGCGCTCCGTTTCCTTCAGCGCCGCCGAATCCTCCCGCATAACGAACCGTCCCGCAGAGCGGGCCGCTCCTCACGGGGGGGAGGGGGGAGGATCTGGGGGCTGCGCCCCGTCTTTTTTCAGCGAAGAACCTCTTTCTTCCTCCTATCTTTCGGACTGCTTCGCCCACCGGGACGAAACCCCCTACTTCACCCAGCGGGGCCTGTCGGCGGACACCGTCACCCGCTTCCGCTTAGGCTACGATCCCAAGCATGACTGCGTAGTCCTTCCCTGCGAAAACGGCCGCTGCGTCCGCCGGGCCGTCTCCGAGAAGCGCTACCTCAACGAAAAGGGCCGCCCCTCGCCGCTGTTCCAGCCGGAGCTGCTGACCGGGGCAGGGGAGGGAGCCCCCATCTTCCTCCTTGAGGGCACCTTTGACGCCCTCTCCGCCGAGGAACTGGGCTACCGCGCCGCCGCCCTCAACGGCTCCGGCAACCGGGAGAAGGCCGCCGCCCTCCTGCGCGGCCTGTCCAAGCCTGCCCCCATTCTGTTGCTGACGGACAGCGATCCGGCAGGGGAGACGTGGGCCGCGGCGCTGACGGCGGAATTTCCTTGGCTCTACCGCTGTCCCCCCGTGCCCTACGGCAAGGATCTCAACGAATCCCTCTGCCATGACCGGGACGAGACCGCCCGCTTCCTCGCCCAGTGCGCCGCCGATTGGGCGGCACAGCAGCCGCCCCCCTACAAAGAGACCTCGGCGGCAGGCCGGATGGAGGACTTTCTCGCCTACATCCAGAAGCAGGCCGCCCGCCCGCCGCTGAAAACCGGCTTCCCCAAGATCGACGAGGCCTTGGACGGCGGCTTGTACGACGGCCTGTACGTCATCGGCGCGGTCAGTTCCCTGGGCAAGACCGCTTTCTGTATGCAGATGGCTGACCAGCTGGCCCAACAGGGGAGAGACGTGCTGGTGTTCTCCCTGGAAATGATGGCGTGGGAGCTGATGGCCCGCTCCATCTCCCGGGAGAGCTTCCTGCTGGACACCTCCGCCCGGCGGCGCATGGCCAAGACCGCTCGCGGCGTGCTGGACGGCAGACGGTGGAGCCAGTACACCACCCAGGAAAAGGCCCATCTGGACGCCGCCAGGGACGCCTACGCCGCTTACGCCGGACACATCTACTTCCGGGAGGGCGACCACGAGACCGGCCTTGACTACATCCAGAGCGAGGTGGCCCGCCACATCGCGGAGACCGGCGAAAAGCCGGTGGTGCTCATCGACTACCTCCAGATCATCGCCCCGGTGGACGTCCACTTCACCGATAAGCAGAACCTGGACCGCATCGTCTGCGCCCTGAAAAAAATGTCCCGGCAGTACGAGCTGACCGTGTTCGCCATCTCCTCCTTCAACCGGGAGAACTACAACCTTGAGGTCTCCATGAACGCCTTCAAGGAATCCGGCGGCATCGACTACTCCGCCGACGTGCTGCTGGGTCTGCAAGCCCGTGGCGCGGGCCGACCCGGTTTCCAGATCGACGAGGAAAAGCGGAAGGACCCCCGGGAACTGGAGCTGAAGATCCTCAAAAACCGCTCCGCCGCCTTGGGCCAGCCCATTTCCCTCCGCTACTATCCGGCCTTCTCCTGCTTTATGGAAGGCTGATTTCGGACAAAACTCACGTGAGACTCACGCCGACTTTCCCTCGGCGCAACAGGAGGTATCCATGCCAGCAGAAGAACTGAAAAAACCGGACGAAGCGGCTATGTTCCGCATCCTCGCCCGTCACCCATACAGCCCCGAGGGCGTCATCCTCCGCCTTGCGTGGCAGGAGGGCCTGAGCCGCAAGGAGCTGAACGAACTCACCTGGGATCAGGTGGACTTGGACGGCGGCAACATCCTGCTCCCGGACCGCACCGTCCCCTTGGAGCCCTCCGTGGCGGACTGCCTCCGGGAGCGCTACGCCCGGTATCGCAAGCTGTCCAACCGGGTCCTCATCGCGGACCGGGGCAAAAAGCCCATGACGCCGGAAAACGTCTCCCGTCTGGCGAAGAACGCATTGGACAGCGAGGGGCAGGACGTGTCCCTGAAAGATCTCCGCCGGGATTGGATCGTCCGCCAGATCAAGGCCAACGGCTGGGCCTGCGCCGCCCGTGTCAGCGGCATGGCGGTGGGCAGTCTCCGGGGCATTTTCCCCGCCGCCCTCTGGGAGGACGCCCCCCAGCCGGACGTTCCGCAAACCGGCGGCGATGATACGGAATACAGCCTTTGGCGCATCGTCCAGCAGGAGGGCAGCTCCACCGCGGGCCTTGCCATCTGGATGTGCTGGAAGCTCCAAATGCAGCCGGGGGAGATCCTCTCCCTGACGTGGGATCAGATCGACCTGCAAACCGGCCTGATCCGCTTTCCCGACCACGACATCGACATGGGCGCCCGGACACAGCGCCTGTTGTCCGACGTCCTGGCCCGGCAGAAGGACGCCCCCACCAACCGCGTGTTCATCGCCCCCGCCACCGGCAACCCCATCGACCAGTCCCGCCTGTCCGTCCTGTGCCGCACCGCCATGATCCGGGGCGGACTGGAGGGCTTCAGCCTCCGTTCTCTCTCCGTCTGGGCGCATAATAAGCAGATGGAGGACGTCCTCCTCCGGGGCGCGGAAGAACAGGGCTATCTCCTCCGGGACACGGCGGCCGCCCTGCTCCATGTCTCTCCCGGAACGGTGTGGGAGCACCTGAACCGCCTGAGCAAGGCTGGGCGGCTCACCCGCGTGGGCGTGCGCTACTACCCCGCCGGAAACACCGTGGCGGAGGCGGATTACCTGCCAATTCTCCGGGCCTACCTCCAAAAGGAGGGCACGGCGGGCCGTCAGGCCCTTGCGGAGCAGCTGCGGATCGACCCCAAGCAGGCTACACATATATTAAAAGGAATGGTGGACAGGGGAGAGCTGGTGCTGACCGGTAAACGTTACAGACTGCCGGAAAACACCCCATAACGTCACGCTTCTGCCACAATTCACCGCTATCTTTTCGCAAAACAGCCATTCTCATTACGGTTTTGTTACAGAACCCCAAAACCTATTTACAGTCGAAAAAGGCCGTGCTAAAGTATATCCTGCAAGAAGGGTTATAGCCCCAAGTCCCGATTCAGATATTGGGTAGGCTAGCCACGATATGTAAATCGGGGCGGAACGCGAAAGCCTGACTTGCAAAATTTACCACTCCCGCAAAGGGAGAATTTCAAAAGGAGGAAACCCCATGAAGAAGTTCCTTTCTCTGGTACTGGCTCTGGTGATGACCATGTCTCTGGTCACCGTCTCTGCCGGTGCTAAGGACTTCAGCGACAGCACCAAGATCCAGTACAAAGAAGCTGTCGACGTGATGTCCGCCGTGAATGTCATCTCCGGTTATGCCGAAGGTGACTTCCGTCCCACCGCCACCCTGACCCGTGGCGCTGCCGCCAAGATCATCTGCAACCTGATCCTTGGCCCCACCACCGCTGGCGCTCTGGTGGCTGACGCCGCTCCCTACAAGGACGTTCCCACCAACAACACTTTCGCTGGCTACATCGCTTACTGCCAGAAGGCCGGCATCATCTCCGGCTATGCTGACGGCACCTTCAAGCCCGCCAACTCCCTGACCGGCTATGCGTTCATGAAGATGCTGCTGGGCGCTCTGGGCTATGATGCTTCCCGCGAGGGTTACACCGGCCCCAACTGGTCCATCGCTGTCGGCAAGCGCGCTCTGAACGCTGGCCTGGCTGACGGCCTGTCCGGCGACTTCAACGGCGTCAAGGCTGTCACCCGTGAAGAGGCCTGCCTGTATGCCTTCAACATGCTGCAGGCTGACATGGTCGAGTACGAGAAGAACTCCACCGTCATCGTCGGCAACATCACCATCAAGGACACCTCCGACGCTAAGTCCAAGCGTTGGGGCAGTTCTGCCATCAACGATGGCAACATCGACGGCAAGAAGGGCGGCGACGGCTATGTCCAGTTCGCTGAGGAGTACTTCAACAAGCTGGTCAAGTCCGAGACCACCGATGATATGGGCCGTCCCGCTACCAAGTGGACCAACAAGGGCGACAAGATCGGCACCTATGCTGATAAGGCCAACCAGACCTACTACAAGAACGTCAAGCTGGGCAACATCTACTCCGATCTGGGCATGACCCAGAAGGACGAGCACGCCACCGTGATCGTCAACGGTGTCGAGGCGACCGACGTTGTTGTTTCCAAGAACAACGATCGTAAGATCTCCTCTTCCTCTGCTAATGACGGGCTGGTGGGCGATGGCTCCATCGTTGAGGTCTACTATGACGAGGATGACAACCATGTCACCATCGTTGTTGCTGACGTGTATGTCGGCGAGATCACCTCTAAGGAGACCAAGGCTGCCGATCCCTATGTTGTGGTTGATAGCAAGCTTCAGATGAAGACGGTTGACGGCACCAACTACACTGGCTACACTGGCAACGCCACTCACTTCGAGTGCGACACCTCCGCTTTCGCTGAGGACGACATCGTTCTGTTCACCTATTCTCAGGCTGAAAAGTCCATCCAGACTGTTGTCAAGGCTGAGTCCACCGAGGGCATTGTCTCTGAGTACACCCTCACCCAGAGCCTGACCCTGGCTGACAAGGAGTACAAGTACGCCAAGAACATCGTGTTTGATTTCGGTGCCGAGAACACGATGAGAACCAAGAACACCTACACCATCTATACCGACGCCAACGGTCTGGTGATCTTTGTCACTGAGGCTGAGTTCAAGCCCACCGACTATGCCTTCGTTCTGGATGCCGAGGCCTCTTCTCAGACTGGCTTCAAGTTCGACCGTGCGAAGCTGGTTCTGGCTGACGGCTCTGTCAAGACCGTCTACACCGACGACAACTACGCCGGTTACAAGGGTTACATTGTGACCTATCGCGCCAACGGTGACAACGAGTATGTCCTGCGCAAGGCTCCCAACACCACCTTCAACGGCGGTACCATCAGCGATTCTATGTTCAACGCCGATAGCGATATCCCGGACCAAGGCGTTCTGACCGGCGGCAAGACTCCCGTGCGGACCAACGCCACCACCTCTGATTTCTTCATGCAGAACGGCAACGCCAAGGTCTACCCCGGTAACGGTAAGACCCTGTATGCCAACAGCGAGACCGTGTTCGTGGTTGCTGAGTCCGACAGAACCGGCACCACTTACACTTCCTACACCGGCATCAAGAACGCTCCCTCCATCGATCCCAAGAACACCGCTGTGGCTGAGACCCCTGTGGCTGAGATGGTCTACTATGTCCGCGGCAACAACCTGCTGGGCTTCGTCTTCGTCGACGCCACTGGCTGCGATGTGGTCAATGGCCGCAACGACATCACCTTCCTGGCTGGTAAGGAAGGCATGAGCAAGCTGAAGACCGACTCCGACAACAACAGCTACTACGTGTACAACGCTGTGGTGGACGGCAAGATCACCACTGTGAAGGTCAGCTATGACGCCACCACTCTGGACGCTGGCGTTGAGACCAACCGCGTGTACCAGAACGTGAAGTACAACAACAAGGGCACCATCGCCACTGGCGGCGCCGATGTCACTGGCTATGATGTTGTTGAGAACAACACCACCGGTATCTGGAAGCTCAGCGGTGAGTACACCATCGGTCTGCACAGCAGCACCACCGCTTCTGCCTCCACTCGTTACACCGTGGCTTCCGACGCTAAGATGTACCTGATCGACACCGACGGTGTCATCACCAAGGTCGACGACGTGAAGGACTTCAAGTCTGACGCCACCGCTAAGGTCATCGCTCTGCTGGATAAGGCCGACGGTGACATCGCTTACCTGTTCGTTCAGGAGACTGACAACGGCAAGAAGGAAGACGCTGGCGCGGCCGCTACTCCCGTCACCAGCCTGGTTCTGGGCAAGGACGGCAGCAAGCTGAAGGCTACCGTGACTGGCACCACCGAGGGCAAGGAGTACGAGATCAAGGTTTCCATGATCGTTAGCGGTGTGGAGAAGGCAATCGGGACTTATGAGTTCACCGGTGCTGACGGTAACACTGTTGTGACCCTGCCCATCGCTTGGGGTGCGGGTGTGACCTACACTGCTACCTGCGGTGACCAGTTTGCGACCTACACCGCGACTGTCTGATATCTCCCGCTAAACGTATATAGACCCTAAGGTTTACGTTACGTCTGTTCCCCCCGGACTTCGGTCCGGGGGGACTTTTTATGTCTCGCCCTTTGCGTTGTACAAGTGTCAGATCCCGCTGCGTTGTACAAACAACAAGCCCCTTCGTTGTACAACTAACAAACCCCGCACCGAACGGTGGGGGGGGTCTTGTGTTGATTGGGGCCGTCCCGCTCCGTCCAGAGAGTATGCCCCTCGCCCTTGTCCCCCTGAAAACCACCCGTCTTTCCCCGAAAAAACACGGGAAAAACGTTGAAAACCCTTGTATTATCAGTCATATAGGACTATAATGAAAAATATCTATGACCAGACGGGCCTTGCGCCTGTGTCCGTTTCCATCCGCGGGGGAGCGCCCCGCCTGATTATGAAACTTCCCTGTCTGCTCCGGGATCATAACTTTAGAACAATCGGCGGTTGTAGCAGACCGTTTTTTAGCGGCTGTGCTCCGCTTTTGACCGTGAACTCTCATATAGGAGGCTTCTGCTTTGAGCGCGAAAAAATCAAGAAGAGACAACATTCCCGCCCCGGCGGCCCAACCCTCCGTCCCGGCTGAACATACGGAAAAGACCCCCGTTCCCGCCGCTCCCTGGCAGGGCTGCTGCGGAGAGGGCGTGTTCTCCCGGAAGGATACCCTCATGGTGGTGCTCTATTCCGTTCTGCTCTTGCTCTCCATGACCGTCCAGACCGGCACCGTGAGCATGATCCTCTGTGTTCTGGCCCTCCTGAGTTTACTTGGCAAAAAGCCGCTGTCACGCTTTGAGCAGCGGCTGTCCGTGCCTGTATTGGGTCTTTTGGTCTTCGCCATCGTCTACGGCGCGTCGGCCATCTATTCTCCCTTCGGAGCCAACGCCCAGTCCGAGTTCTATAAATTCATCGCTGCCTTCTCTTTGGCGGTGATCCTGCTGGCTCGCTTTGATCGGAAGCACGTTCCCGGCCTGCTGTGGGGCGGCGCGTCCGTTTCCACCGTCATTGCCCTGATTTCTCTGGACATGAGCTGCGGTCAGGGGCTGTTCGGGCCTTTCAACGCTCTGATGAACGCCTTGGGCACGGATTATACCGGTGCTTTGCAGGAAAGTGTCGCCGCCCGTGTCGGCGGCCTGTATAGCGATGCCAACGTAACGGCCTGCCTCTTTTCTCTGGCGCTGTTCATGGCGCTGTACCTGCTGAAAAATTCCACCTGCATCTGGCGTCGCTTGGCCGCGTCCCTGCTGGCGGGCGTTAACGCTGTGAGTCTGCTGCTCACTGGCAGCCGCGGCGCTCTGCTCTGCTTCGCCGTCGCCTGCCTTGTGTGGCTGCTGTTGGAGCGGGCGGATCGGGTTGGCCTGCTGCTCCTGCTGCTGGAAACGGCGGTGACCATGCTGGCAGCCGGTATTCCTGCTTCCTCCATGGTCAGCAGCGCCGATGAAACGGTGGTCTTGCTGTGCCTGTTCAGCGGCTTGATACTCTTTGCGCTGGACGCGGTGGCCGGACGGCGGCTGGATTCGGTGCTGTCCACCCACAAAAAGGCGGCGCTGGTATCTGTGGGCGCACTCTGCGCTGTGCTCGTGGTCGGCTGCGTCGCTGTGTTTCTCCATACCGGCCCCTACACCTTTAAAACAGATGATTCTTACGTTACGTATCTCCTTCCGGAAGGCGCTACGGGTGAGGTGACGATCACCGGTGATCTGGATGCCGACCCCAGAACCGAAATATATTCGCAATCGAAATTGGATGGTATTTACGGCAATATAACATATCTGTATGAAGGGCCCTTTTCCAAGTGCACCTTTACCGTGCCGGAGGATGCAGAAAATGTATATATCGCGATCGAGGGGCAAGCGGGGGAGACCATCCGGAGCCTTTCGGTCAACGGTGGAGACTCCATCACCCTCAGCTATCCCTGGCTGCCGGAGGTCATTTCCACTCGTTTATTGCGGGACAGCCTGCTGAGAAGCAAAAGCTTCACGCTGCGGGCGGAGTATGATAAGGACGCATGGAAGATCTTCTCCACAGCGCCGCTGCTGGGCCGGGGACTGGGTTCTACGGAAAACGTGACCCGCTCCGTCCAGTCCTTCCAGTATGAGTCCAGGTACGCCCATAACCACCTGCTGCAAACCATGGCCGACACCGGCTTGGTTGGGACGGTATTCGCGCTGGCCTTTGTGCTGGGGGCGGCGTGGCTGTGCCTGTGCGCCGTCCGGAAAGAGAAGGACAGCCTGGCCGCCGCACTGCTGACGGCGTGGGTCATGATGAACCTCCACAGCCTGATGGAGATCAATTTCTCCGTTCGGGGCTTCAAGTGCTTCGCCTATGTGCTGCTTGCCCTGCCGATCCTGCTTTATGCCAAACCGTTGGCAGCAGGGGAGACTGTCAAGGCACGGAAGCAGACGAGAACAGCAGGAGTTGTCCTGTTGGCCAGCTTTGCCGTGTATCTGGCCGTGTTCGGCGGCCTGCTGGAAAGCGCCCGCATGACGGACCGGAAGGCGGAGCGGTTTGAGACCAGCGACGTGTATGAATATCTGGATTTCCTCCGGGGCTGTGTCCGGGGCGATGTGTTCGACCATGACAGCTATCAGCGGAATTATGTGGCCACTGCCGTGCAGATGGATGACTGGAAGTACAACGGCGATATGCTGAAATATGTGAAGCAGCTGCGTGCCTCCGGCACCTATGAGAATGACAGTGCGCTAGCCCGGTATTACTACCTGCCCCGGCAGGAGTGGAGTGAGCTGTTTGACTGCTCTCTGAAGGGCATCTATCAGGTGCGCTCCAGCCCGGACGGCTGGAATCTGCAAATGGATTTCTACCGCGAGGAAGTTCTCCCCGCCATGGGAGCGGACAATGCGGACGACTTTGTGGACGGCGTTCTGGAGCTCGGCGACGCGCTGGACGCCATGAACGCCGAGGGCCGTCTGGAAACGGTGGAGCTGAATGAAACGAATCAGTCGTTTTTGACGCTGTGCCGCTCCGTGAAGGAGCAAGAGCTATCTGGTCAGGACGCTTACACCGTGCTGTCCCTGATGGCCCGGAGCGGAGAAGGGGAGGCGGAGGAAGCCGCCCAATAAAAAGAGACACCGGTTCGCCGGTGAAGGAGTACCTATATGAGCCGATTTCGGAAACAGCTGCTGTTCCTCTGCGATGCGCTTTTGTTCGCAGTGGCAGTGGCAGGTTACAAGTTCATCACAGTACTGCTGCCTTATACCGAGGTCGGCGCCAAAGGCAGCTTCCCGAAAAATGTGCTGCTGCTGTATGGGTGCACCGTCATTGCTCAGCTTTTGTTCAAGACCTATGACAGTCTGTGGCGCTACGCCGAGAGCCGGGAGTATCTGGTGCTGATGTGTGCAGCCGTCTGTGGATTCGGCGCCTATGAGATTTTCAGCCGGGCGCTGCTCCATGAGACCATTTCCTTCGTCCTGCTGGCAGCCATCGCCAGCCTGTGGGTGCTGGAAATGCTGGCTGTCCGGTTTGGCTACCGGATGTACCGTACCTTCAGCATCCAACGGGATCAGCCGGGAGCGGTGCCTGTGGCTATTATCGGC
>UMLO01053437.1_pt1 | contig 10322 bp, 9 predicted proteins | sample 1966551 | NCBI WGS metagenome assembly UMLO01 (sample SAMEA4836201, study PRJEB28245) | human gut metagenome | biome: gut microbiome; material: fecal sample | place: Denmark | collected 2008
TATCCTCCTTAATAAATTCCGATTGAGATTTCACCTGTTTTAAAAGATTTAATAGCTGTTATATTTTGTTATTAAATTCTCCGCAAATCCTTGAAAACACTGGATTTATCGCAGGTGAGCTTTCCCTTATTGTTTCCCTTGTGTTATATCGTCCCATCAGTGTTTACGAACTCTGATAAGGGCAAATACAAGGGCAAGAAAATCATATAAAACAGTATAACACAAAATAAAAGTGACATGGTGAACTGATTGAAATGCTTCTGAGTTTTTAATTAGGGATTAATTGAATGATATTAAGGGGCTGTCGGTTAATAGCAAATTCCGGCATCCCCAGTAGTAATTGAAAGGATCCCAGCAAGGGCAAGGCTTGTTAGCTTTCTACCTTGCGAGGGATCCTTTTTTTCTATAAAAGATGAAATTTATTTTTGGCCGCAAAAATCCCTTGTCTGGATTTTTACAGCCGCACTTTTGATCAGGCTGTTTTTTCCGTTGTTTTTCCCTCAAACTTCTTTAGTTTTTCATTGAGAAAACGACAGTATTTATTTATATTCCTTCCGATTGCATACAACATGAATTCTTTGTACACTTTATCTGCGGAACGGTAATTAAAACGGCGGAAATTTTCGTTTTCTTTGATATCACCGAAATGTCCTTCTGTCTGGATCGAACGTGTCTGCCGTTTCAGAATTACACGCTCACTTTGGATGTTTGCATGGGATTTTTCACGCTGTTCTTCCCACTGCTCATTGATCTTCATTACCTTGTTTTTCTCAGCATCCTTTTCGGCATTATATTTATACAGACAGCGGGCTTTATGTTCGCATCCACTGCAGTCGGCGCAGGCGTACACCTCAAAGGTCTGGGTATAACCATTCTGCTCTTTGGTTTCCGTTCTTATGTGACGCAGTTCACGTCCGTCATGGCAGATATAGAACTGCTCATCTTCAAATACTTCGACCTTCATGTTGTAATATTTACTGATATTTTCGGCATATGCGCGTGTTTTGCGTTTTTCATGATCCTGCAGTTTTATATAGCTTTCTATCCCTTTTTCTTTTAAATAAAGCAGATTTTTCTCACTACAGTATCCGCTGTCAGCAGTTACCTCTTCCAGGATGCTGCCAAAAACCTGCTGGTGCTTTTCCAGGACTGGGATCAGGGTATTGTAATCCGTCCGGTCATTACTTACGTAACCGTGAATGATGAAATAATTTTCCACGGCAATCTGTACGTTGTACGCCGGCTTTAACTGTCCGTTCAGCATATGATCCTCTTTCATCCGCATAAAAGTAGCTTCCAGGTCTGTCTTGGAATAGCTGTTCCGGTCTTTTCCCATGATCTCGAAGCATTCTTTATATCCCATCAGACGCTGGCCGAGATGCTCCAGTTCCTCATACAGCTGCTGGATCTCAGGTTTTCTTTTTCCTTTTCCATAAACGAACTCTATCCCTTCTCCAGTGGCAATCGTATTAAGGTTCTTCTGCAGCTTCAGGATTTCAAGGGGAGAGCAGTTATCAATCTCAATGACTGTATTATTTGCAAGTTTCTTATGCTTTGACAGCTTCCGTTTACGGTTCTTTTCTATTACACTGCGGACTTTATCCATTCCCTCGATCACTAACATCTGTGCATTCCCTATATCATACTTTTGCCCATAACCATTCTCTTGCAAAAATATATTATACCTGGCAAAGTTCAGTTCAATAGAATCTAGCAGACCAGCCAGATGGTAATTGATCGTACCACGCCAGACAAATGTATAACGGTTTGCATTGGCTTCAATCTTAGTCCCATCAATAAAAAGTTCTTTCAGTGTAACAAGGCCTTCTTTTTGAAGCCGGCGCAAAAACTGGTAATTAAGGTCATCCAGTATTTCAGAGGTCAGCTTTTTCCCTTTAAACTCATAAAAAGCGTCCCGTTTTGGTTTCTGCCCACGGGTCAGCCAGATAAAAGCCAGATCTCTTTCACATAATTCTACAATACGGTCAACAGAACGTACCCCGCGCATGTTTGCGTAAGTAACTACAGCATACATCATAATTGGGTTATACCCGGTTCTTCCCTTATCTGAACAATTGGCCAGCAGGCCAGAAAAATCTAAATCCTCCATCACTTTTTTCAGGGTATAGACTGGATCGTCGTCGGGTAAATTCAATTCGAAGAAACTAAAGTTCATTTTCTGTTGCCCAAGCTCAAAAAAGTCGTTATATAATAATTAGTCGATACTTACTATTTTTGCTTGGCTACATAATTCTTTTTCCTACAAAGTCCTGCTATAGATGTAGTTATCAAGCCCACAAACAATAAAACCATATATAATTCCAACGGTGTGTCATCTCCTGTTTTTGCCCCAGAAGCCGCTCCACTTCCAGCATGATTCACATCTGTGCTATTATCTGCACCTGTTTGTGTTGGCTGTGTTGTTGGTTCATTTGGAATATCCTGCTCTGTTTTTTCTGCCAGCACATAATAGTAACTGCCATCCGCCTGAAAACTTATCTGTCCATCTCTGCTTTGCACAGATAATGTCTTCAAAGTCCCATTGCTGTTTAAAGAAAAAGCAGAAGAATTCTTCAACGCATCCGATAAAGAAATTGTCACTCCATCCACCGCTATTCTGTTTCCCTTTTTATCTGTAAAATAGATTTCAAATGGTGAAATGTTTTTCCCCTTTCCTTCCAGACATGCAGCAAACCACTCCCATGCCTCTGTATCCTGACTGGTTATCGGATAGACCACCAGCGTCAGGCTATTGTCTGTAACTCCACTGACCACAATCCTTCTGCCATCCGGTAACTGAATCTCAGCTTTCCCTTTTTTGACAGGTGATGTTAAATATTCTGTTTCTCCTGCAATATAAATTGCATAAATGCCAAAATCTGTCTGACTCTGTTCTCCTGTCAGGGCAGAGTTCCAGGCATAGCATATCGTAGTTGAATATACTGTAAGTATGCAGATCAGAAAAAATGTTACGAACCGTTTCATTCTGCCCCTTCTTCCCTGAGTATTGTATTTAGAGTAACCGAACCGGCACTGTAATATGTATCTGGCTCATAAGCCATAATCTTTAATTTAATTGCAGTACCATCTTCCACTTCGGAAGTAAGTGATACAGATTTTACATATTCTCCAGGCCTGATAAGTCCTGTCTCTCCCAAAAGAGTTCCATTTGCAGTCAGGACACGAAGCTTCAGCCATACATCAAATTCTTCTGAATTCGTAAAATAAACATCTGCTGCATCGTCTTTCACAATCACATTTCCACAGATATATGCCCTGAATTCCATTCCATCCTGATAGATTTCCGACCATCCAAGGTCCTCCGGTACTGTCGGCATGCCACTGACCGCCGCTTTTTCGAAAGGCGGTGGTGAGAACGAGCGAACATCATCCTGTTTCCCATTGTTTATCAATGCCAGTACCATAGCACACAATGACAACACACATACCATACAGGCAACAGGCAAGCTCCAATTTTTATTCATTAAAATCCCTCATTTACATTATCATCTGTCATATTTGCCTCAAACAATGCGGTTTGGAGTAAATATCACAGATGATCTGCACAGACCGTTCAGCCTGCACAGATCTCTGCCTATTTTAATTTGCTTTCTATCCAGCAAACACACTCCAACATATTGTCTAAATAACTTTTACTGTCAATGTTGGATTATTTTCATTTCTCAAATCAACCGTGAGACGGATAGTTTTGCCAGTCAAAGCCATTGTACTCGGTAAAGAAACACCATAACTTCCGTTTCCACTATTTACCTTCTGCAGGGAATATGTACCCTCTGCCTTTATGGTTCCATCTTTAATGACATATTTTTCTTGTGAATTTACTTTATTATAAATATAGAAGATGCTAGCCGAATAATTATCCGCTGTACATTCTTTCTCTACAGTGTATACACCATCTGTCAATGTAGTTTTTAAAAATCCCCAGCTTATATCGCCATTTCCATCCCACTTATAATTCGAGGAGGTACCAACATAATCCGAAATAGTCACCGTCACATTGCCAATCTCTTTCTTTTCGGCTTTTGTATCTGAAAGAGCCCCCTCCAAGGACAAGATCGTTGTTTCACTTGGACTTTCCCCAACGTTTGTTCCTTCTGCTGATTTTAATCCTATTTTAGAATTCGTAAAAGTTCCGGTAATGTTGCTGCCAGTTTCAGCATAAGCCAGAGAAGCTGTAATATCCGCATTCGAATTATTCGTTACAGTAATCTGATCAGCCCCATCCTGACAAGTCCATGAACTTGTACCGGATGTTTCCTTATATTTTAAAGTTGTTGGATCCCAGCTTTTTGTAACGCCCGAACTATATGTATATTCCAGACTTCCCCATTTCACATCAACACTATATACAGTATCTGTGTTTTCTTTTCCGGCTTGATAAGTAGCTTTAATATCCGCTGAACTATCCTCTGCTGCATATACAAAATTTCCCATAGACATGCTCAAAGTAAGAGCGAGTGTTGCTGCAATTATTTTTTTCTTCATTCTTTCCGCCCTCCTTCTTATTCCTGTGATGCTGCATCTGCGATTTTTACTGTTACACTACCGATTGTTGCTTTATTTGCATTTTTATCTGTTAATGCCCCTGACAAAGAAATCGTAGTTGACTCAGTAGATGCAGTACCCGCTACTGTGGTTGTCGCACCAATAGACGCATCCGCAAGACTCAAAGAAGCCTTATCAACTTTCGCAGTGATACCTGCATACGAACCCGACGTTGCTGCTTCAACAGTTGCAGTCAATGCCTTATTAGAGCGATTGGTAACTGTCACCTTGTTCGCTCCATCCTGGTTCGACCAGCTTCCTTCGCCGACAGATTCCGTATACTGGTGTGTTGATGGATTCCATTTTTTGGATACAGCTCCATCCGTATACGTGAATTCCATGCTTCCCCACGATACATCAACGGAATACACCGTTGCTACTGCGCCTTCAGGTTGATAAGTTCCGTATACTGCATGGCTGTCTGTTTCTCCGGCTGAATCTATTGTTGCCGCCATTGCTACTGTTCCTGAGGATAACCCAAGTATAGTCGCCACACAAAGAGTTAATGCTTTTTTCTTCATCGCTTTTCTTCCTTTCTGCAAAACATTTTATTACATCTTCTTTTTGAAGTATGTTTTCTCTTAATCAGTCACTGTAATTTTAATTCCTTCGATATTTCCATTCAGGACTGCTTTCTCCCCTGAATCCGGATCATAATACAGAACATTGTATCTTCCTGTATAATCTCCCACAGAGAGTTTTGCTGCATCTTTTATCAGATCCAGCTGTTCAATTTTATATCCGGGTGACAGAGTTCCGGACTGGGCAATCACAGTTTCTGTTCCATCTTCACTGATAATGACAAGTTGAAGCACAATATCATTTACTGATTTCGATGGATTTTGAAACATCAGATTTGCCTTATTATCAGAAAGTGAAATATGTACTTCCTTCTGATAAACCATACTGACTGCTCCCCCGCCCTTAGATACCTCCATCTTTTCTTCTGAATCACCTGTTACAGGTTCTGCATATTCTTCTTCTTTCTGTGGTGCATAGTCAGGAGCAAGTGCCGGACCGGTATTCCTGAAAAATAACGCCCAGATCGTCACTGCTAATGCAACAAATGTAACAACAAGAAGTACAGTAATGATTATTTTTGTCCTATTTGCAGATATCTTTTTTTCGGACTGTTTTCCCACTTGATCACCTCCTTACCCGGCCTGTTCATAGGATATCGTTCCGATCACCTCACCGTTTATTCCCGGATCTGGTTCCCCGTAAAGGTTAAGATATACCGTAGCCGTATTCCCGGCAGAAATGGAAAGTTTCTGAACTGTTTCTCCTTTCTGGTCCTTGAATACTCCGGTAATTTCCTTGTGTGATTCTGACGGCTTATAAGACAGAATAAGTGTCACATCCTCATTTCCTTTATTTGTGAAACTCACTTTCCCTTCTCCCTCTTCATAAGTCCATTGCCCGGACGTCGCATTTTCATAGCAATGTGTATCTGGATTCCACTGACCTCTGGAACCCGGATGATAAACAGCATTTAGCCCAGACAATTCCATTACAATGGAATCCTCACTTTCTGTATCCGGTTCCGGTATCAGAGAACGGGAAGCAAGAGCATAGGTTCCAAACATTCCGGTATCAAAGGCAATGATATTTTCACGGCTGTCTGCATCACCACAGATTACTGCCTGCCCATCCCTGACACAGACAAGTACCCTGTCTTCCATCTGCGCCTGTACATCGGTTGTTTCCATAATCATTGAAAGCATTTCCTGGCTTTCTGCAATTCTCAAAGGTTCCTCATCATTTTTCTGCCTGAACAGACGCAGAGAAAAATACTGCTCCACAGTGTATCCATTACTTTCTGCCCACTGTTCCAGAATAGCATTCTCCGCTTTCAGGGAATTTCTTTCTTCTTCTGAGAGTTTTTGTTCTTCTGCTTTCTCCTGCTCATCCTTCAAAAGATCATCCAGCAGGTCAGCGTATATCAGCACATTTCCATGTCCCCCCTGCCTGATCTCATCCTCCGAAAATAATGATCGTGCGAACGGTTGCTGCCCGTCTTTGAGTTTCAGCTGATTCACTCTCAAAGAAACTCTTGTAGCCAGGTCAAATGTCATTTCTGCCGGGGTTTGTGTGGAATCTTCCGTAACCGGCTCCGTAAATGTTTCATTTTCATCCCCATTTGGTTCCTTCATCTCTGTTTCGTTCTCATTCGGAACTGCCACAAAGTCCTCTGTTATAACTTCAATCGGAGTTTCCACTGGAGCCTCTGTTATAGCTTCAGTCGGAGCTTCCACTGGCGTCTCTGTTATAGCTTCAGTCGGAGTTTCCACTGGAGCCTCTGTTTCTTCCTCAACCGGCAGCTCTGTTGATGACTGGAAAGGTTCCGCTTCCGAAGTCTGTGTTTCCGACTCTGTTGATTGCTTCGTCATTTCAGTCTCGGCTGCAGACACTGTACCGGAAATCAGGCTAAGTGCTGCTGCAGCCGCAAGTATCCATCTGGCTTTTTTGAAGCAAAACCGATTTTTGCTTTCTTTTTTCATATCGTTATCCTCTTTTCGCCATTTGCGCTAAAGCGGGCATTGACTCAGATCAGCTTCCGCTTTCTGGCCTCTGTAATTGCTGCTGCTTTATTCCTGACACCAAATTTCCGATAAGTTTCTTTATTATGGTATTTCACCGTTGCCTCTGAAATCTTCAGCTCTTTTGCAATATCCGCAGATGACTTACCTTCTGACTGCAGTTTTAATATCTGTAAGGCATTTTCACCTAAAACAATATTATTTCTGGAAACCAGATAAGAAGGATACTCCTTTGCCATCTGTTTGCATTCTGTTATGATCTGATTTCGGTAATTATTATCTTTCCAGGTGAATTCTCCTTTTTCGATCATTGGAAGAAGTGCTGTTCCTTCTCTTGTAAATATCCTTACAAAATGATATCCTTCCGCCTGGCTGATGCAGTTTTGGAGACTGTCCTTCCACTGCTCCTGTCCAAGTCTATACTGTACGATTGAAAGCAAGATCCTGGCTTCCATATGAATATAGGTACGTTTCATAATCTCCGCATAATGCAGAATCTGCTGTAGTAGACAATAAGCTGCTTCCAATTTCCCAAGAAAAATATATACTCTCACTTTTGTCAGATATCGAAAACGTTCCATTGTGCAAAATTCCGCATTCTCATCTGGTACCTGTTTCATCCAGTCTGAAACATCTTCACCCTGATACAGCTTAATTCGGCAAATAAAAGCATCAATATTCGAAGTCAGATTCGGTGCTTCCTCTTCCGCACGATCATGAAATGCTGCAAGAGATGCAAGTGCGCCATCTGCATCATTTTTCAAAACAGACAGCCATGCAAGGATTCCTGTTCCTACAAAAACCTGTTCCAGCATGCCCCCCCGTCCTGCATCCATACGGCCTTTTTCCACCTTTGAAAAAATCTCAAAAATATCTTTTCCTTTTTCCAGATAGCTCTCTGCAAGAGCAAGGGATACAAGACCTTTTCCATATTTTCCAAGAACAAATTCTACCGATTTACCGATCATAAGTGCCAGTTCTGTGTCACGCTTCGACCATTCACAGAAATCTTTTCCTCCGTTCATTATAGAAGGAAGATTGCTGGTCACAGACAGCTCTGGAAGAACTACTTTTTTATTATGAATTAACAGGTCGGCATTTTTCAGCAGATCGATCATGTTCGCTGTACCAGTATGAGGAAGTGATATTTTTAAATAAAGCAGCCTGCTGCGAGCTTCTTTTCCCATGCTGCCTGAGTGCTCTTCTGCAAATTTTTCCAGTTGATGATACCAGCGATTGCTTTCTTCTATATTCATCAGCATGGATTGCAGCAAGCTGATCCCTGCCATAAGTACCGGACTCCTTGAGATAAGTTCTTCCGGCAGTTTCAGATAATATTTCCTCAGTTCATAAAAATGTCCGACTGAAGGATTCTTCCGTGCATTAGAGATCAAAAGTCTGGAAATACTTTCCATGTCGTTGTATTTTTCATACATAGAAAGTGCCTCAAGAGGTTTTTCCTCCAATTCATAATATAAACCAGCTGTATAATAAAGATGGTTGATCTGCTCAATGCTTCTCTTCCTCCGTAGTCTCTGCTGCATGGATTTCCTCATAGGCCATCTGCATTTCCAGATTCCATCGGTTCCTCTTATGTCAAAAAAATTTCCGACTTCTTCAGCCCGAAAGATCAGTTTCTCCACATCACTTCGTCCTGTAAGCATGGATGCAAGTCCGACCGTAAATGTTTCTACAATGGAAATGTCCATAAAAAACTCCTGCAGCTCCAGATCCCACCGATCGTATACATGGGTTTCCAGATAATCCCACTGCCGTCTCTGTGTCAGTTCCAGATTTCCTTTTTCCATTACAAAAAATAAAAGAGATAACGCATTTCCACCGCCCAGATTCCATGCCTTCTGATGTTCTTCCAAGGTAAGATGAATATCATATTGTTCTAAATATGTAATCTGCTCATCTAATGAAAAAAGGAAATCACTTTCTTCAATTTCTGCAAATATATATTTCGTCCGAAGTGGAAGAAGCCATCTCGGAAACGGACATCTGGCAATCAGGATCAGCCATACATTATTTAAGCTCAGTAACTTACGGATTACTTCAAAATAGTTTTCTCTTTCCGTTGTATCTGTGAGATTTTGAAGATCATCAAGAACCACCGTGTATTCAGCAGATTGTTCTTTTATTTTAATCTGGTCTGCACTTGTTTCTGATGCACTGTAATAGCTGCAGCATTTCATATTTAGATTGTGCATAACCAGAGAAGTCTTCCCGATACCTGTAACTCCATATAGGTATAGCGGCGTGCAAAGTTTTTTGGCAGAGCGAAATTTGCGAATAGCTTTTTGCGGGCATATATATTTATCGTCAGTAAATTTAACTATTTTCTGCATATTTCCCTCCTTTTTCATCATATTCATATTAGTATTTTAGCAAATTGAAAGTTGAAATGGAACTATCCGAACGGATAGTTCCTGAAAATATAATAACTATTTGCAGATCTTATAAAATAGCGAAAGCCCGCACATATTTTTTTAATACGTAAGGGCCTCTCTGGGTTCATATTATAGTATCTATAAATGAGCAAAGTTCGTGATTTTGCAGAAAAAAAGATACCTCGATTCCGGATGTTATATAATGAAAGCGACCAAAAGCTCCGTTTTTCGAATCAACGAAAAACTCCACAATGGCAAACAGGGCTTTGCCCTAACAAAAAAGAGGCTTCACACCACGACCACCGCCGCAATGCAAAGCCCACCCACACTTATCTAATCTTCGTTACATAATCCAGCGAGATCCACCCATCCCGCTCCTTCTCATACGCTTTCAGCAGTCCCCACTTCGATGCCCCGACACCATCAGCCTCATCAACAATAGTAAAACTACCCACACCCGTATATTTCCCGGTCTTCTCCTGATCCGTCCCCGGCTTCTTCCTGATATTCAGATCCGGAATCTCCACACGAACCAGATACGGACGAAACACCTTTTCCGGCTTATTATCCCCGGAAACATACACAGCCTTCCCACTCTCATCAAACACAGAAAATCCCGGATGCTCGTCTGCACATTTCTTTGCATTATCCAACACCTTAAATGCCCCCACCTGACTCTCCGCAGAGCTTCCCTTCAGCGCCATGCCTCATTATACCCCAGATTTATCTGACGCCCTTCCCTCCGCAGCACATCCGCGGATACCCAAACAGCTACACCTTAAGGATCATATAAAACTGATCACACGTCATGTATGGGAAGAAT
>UMLO01009070.1_pt1 | contig 10160 bp, 9 predicted proteins | sample 1966551 | NCBI WGS metagenome assembly UMLO01 (sample SAMEA4836201, study PRJEB28245) | human gut metagenome | biome: gut microbiome; material: fecal sample | place: Denmark | collected 2008
TGCTTCTGCAGGACACCATTGGAGAGCATCTTCTGGAAGTAGACAAGGCAGCCAGAGAACGGGAAGAAGTGATTCTGAAACAGCTAGAGAAAAAAGAGCCTTTGCCGGATAAAGAGAAAGATCAGATTGTCTGGGTATGATCTGGTTACGGACAGTCCGACAAAGAGAATCTATGAAGCAGTGAAGCGTATTCCGAAAGGACATGTGGCAACTTATGGGAAGATCGCAGAGATGGCGGGAGACCACAGAATGGCAAGAGCCGTGGGCAATGCACTGCATAAGAATCCGGATCCGGAACATATTCCGTGCTTCAGAGTGGTCAATGCGAAAGGTGAACTGGCCGGGGCATTTGCGTTTGGTGGAGAGGATGTACAGGCAGAACTTCTTCGAGCGGATGGAGTTGAAGTGATAAATGGAAGGGTAGATTTGGAAAAATATGGAATATGTGTCTGCGGAAATCTGGGAAAAAATTCCGGAAGATATTAAGAAGATGATAAATTTTCAGCGGATCAGCTGTTAACAATGGAATAAAAGCTTGACAAATTTCTAAATTTTTATATAATTATCAAAGGTAATTAACTGTGATAATTACTAGAAGTGCCATGAATGCAAAAGAAAGTATAAGTGGTGATTTTACTGATAATATATAAGGAGGACAGAATATGACAAGTGAAATAATAAAAAGGATGTTCGATGCATGTTATCAGGCAAAGCGGACCCGGGAGATGCTCCCACCGTTGCCCGAAGGTGTTCGTTCATCCTTTATTCAATATCTGGATACGATACAGTCTTTGGAAGGACAGGGCGTACAGGTAAAGGTGTCGGATATCAGTGATGCAATGGAGCTTCCAAGACCGGGAGTTACAAGAACTGTCAAAGAGATGGAAGAAAAAGGATACCTTAAGAAAATGGCTTCTGAAGCAGATGGACGTGTCACATACATAGCTGTTACAAGAAAGGGAACAAATCTTTCGCAGAAATATGACGAACAATATTTTAAAAGTCTGCTCCCTTACATGGAAGAAATCTCGGACGAAGATGCAGAATGTATGATACGGACGATAGAGAAATTTTATCAGATCATGTGCGAAAGGAGAAAACATTACGATGAACGATAAGGCAGATTTTACACAAGGAAGCATACTTAAAAAACTGATTGCATTTATGATACCGGTGCTGGGAGCATTGATCCTGCAGGCGGCATACGGTGCAGTGGATCTTCTGGTAGTTGGAAGATTCGGTTCTACATCCGGGCTTTCAGCGGTTTCTACGGGAAGTCAGGTATTGAATCTTGTAACTTTTGTAGTGACACAGTTTGCAATGGGTATTACGGTACTGATTGCGAGATATCTCGGTGAAAAGAGACCAGAGCAGATTGGATCGGTCATTGGCGGATCAGCAGTTGTATTTACGATGATTGCAGTCGGATTATTTATCGTTATGGTTGGATTTGCACATCCAATCTCAGTCCTGATGCAGGCTCCGAAAGAGGCGGTTGAGCTGACCTCGGTATATGTGCGTATCTGCGGAGGCGGTATTTTCTTTATTGTTGCATACAATCTTTTATCAGCAATTTTCCGTGGACTGGGGGACAGTAAATCACCGTTGCTATTTGTATTTGTTGCATGTATTGTAAATGTGATCGGAGATATAGTACTTGTGGCAGGATTTCATATGGACGCAGCAGGTGCGGCGATTGCAACTGTTGCAGCGCAGGCACTCAGCGTAGTATTTGCTATTGTTATTCTGATCAAAAAGGAACTTCCATTTAAGATTACCAGAAAAGATTTCGGGTTGAATAGTCAGTGTAAGAAATTCCTAAAGATCGGACTTCCGCTTGCACTGCAGGAGTTCCTGACACAGATGTCCTTCCTGGCACTTTGTGCATTTGTGAACCGGCTTGGCCTGGAAGCTTCTTCGGGTTACGGTGTTGCATGTAAGATTGTCAACTTTGCGATGCTGGTTCCAAGTGCGCTGATGCAGTCGATGGCATCCTTTGTATCTCAGAACATCGGAGCAGGCAAGGCAAAGCGTGCGAAGAAATCCATGTTTACCGGAATCGGTGTTGGCCTGGTTGTGGGATGTATAGTATTTTTATTGGTGATGTTTGGAGGCGATATACTGGCAGGGGTCTTCACAACGGATGTAGCCGTTATCCAGAAAGGGTATGCATATCTGAAAGGATTCGCACTGGAAACAATCGTGACAGCAATTCTGTTCAGTATGGTCGGATATTTCAATGGTAATAACAAGACGGTATGGGTAATGACACAGGGATTAATCCAGACATTGCTGGTACGTCTTCCATTTGCCTATGTGATGAGTATCCAGCCGAATGCAAGCCTGACGAAGATCGGTCTTGCGGCACCAGTATCGACAATGGTGGGAATCGTGCTAAATGTTGGATTTTATATTTATCTTGACCGTGCAGAGAAAAAAAGTAACGCTTTATAAATCATTATATGTTTAAAAAAGGGAGCGGGAGAGACACTGCAGGTAATTGCTTGAGACCAAGGGAATGCTTCTGGATGATGCATACAGCGTATCAGCCGGTTATATAATGTCAGTGACCAGGAAGCAGCAAAGCTGATAGAGGATACAGATAAAAGGCGTATGACAAATTATAACTTTTATACCGGGCAGAAGTGGGGAAAGGCCAGCAATTACACGTTGTGTCTGAACAGTTCACAGCTTGGATATGGCAGATGTGAAGCGGTTATTATGGAGTGCGCGAAATAAAAAATCCGGTTATAGTAAAATCCCATCTTTGGCAGTTGGAAAGAAAAAATGGCTGCATACCAAGCAAAATCAAGGTGTGCAAAAAAAAAACTCAAAAAATTAGCACTCACCTATTGACAGTGCTAACAAACAGTGCTATAACATAGGCAAGAACAAAGGAAGGGAACCAAAAGAGAACGAAAGGTTCCTGAAACATCCCGGTTCCAAAGAAACAAGGTAAACAAGCATGAGAGGTCCACAGACCGTGGACGCAGAAAGAAAAGGAGAGATGACTTATGTTAATGCCTAGTATTTTTGGAGAGAATTTATTTGATGACTGGTTTGATGAGTTTCCATTTTATGATATGGATAAAGAAATGAATAATACCGAAAAGAAACTTTACGGTAAGAAAGCCGGAAGGATTATGAAGACCGATATTAAAGAGCAGAAGGATGGATATGAGCTGATGATTGATCTTCCGGGATTTACCAAGGATGAGATTAAGGCTTCTGTTTCCGATGGCTACCTGACCATCAGTGCTGCAAAGGGACTGGATAAGGACGAGAAAGAAAAAGACAGCGGTCACTACATCCGCAGGGAACGTTATGCCGGTGCCTGCCAGAGAAGCTTTTATGTCGGTGCCTGCCAGAGAAGCTTTTATGTCGGTGAAGATATTGAGCAGGAGGATGTCAAAGCAGAATTTAAGCATGGTATCTTAAAGCTGTTCGTGCCGAAGAAAGAGGCAAAGAAAGCGGTAGAAGAAAACAAATATATTGCGATTGAAGGATAATGAAATATCGAAGGAGCCACACAGCAGGAGTGCTGTGTGGCTCCTTTTTTGTGGCATGAGTATCGATGCTGGCATCGCTCTTGGGATTTTTCGTCATAAATTAATGATAAACATTAAAAATGTATTGACAAACATAAAAAGTGAAATTATGATATACAAGAAAGGAGAATAAACAATGTTTGAAAGAAAGAACGGAAATAAAGTAAAAAAACAATTTGAAAATGTAGGGGGATAGCCTTATGTTTTGTAATCGGATATCCGGTTATTAAATGCCTGAAATATTTAAGTTTAGCAGCATGCCAGATTATAAAAGGGGTAGAATGGAAAGGAACGGATCATTTTATTGGAGCAGCTGTTATAGTAGGAATCTGTATTTATTTCATTGGTGTTTCTTTTCAACATGGGTACGAATTGCAGAAAGAGGTTGATGAAATATTATAGATAAAGTAAAGGAAATATAAGATGCCAATTGTATTACGGTTAGATCGGGTGATGGCCGATAGAAAAATTTCCCTGCAAGAACTTGCAGAAGAAGTGGGAATATCGAATGTAAATTTGTCGAATATAAAAACTGGAAAGGTTAGGGCGATTCGGTTTTCTACATTGGAAGCGATTTGTAGAGTATTACAGTGTCAGCCGGGTGACATTTTGGAATATGAAGAAACGAAGGAAGTGTAAAGGAGGTGATGAAATGGAATGGATAAGAGAACCGATGGAAGTAAATATGACGAAAAGTGTATCGTGGTGCCCATGTATGGGAGCAAAGTGTAGGGGCAATAATCCACCATTTTGCAGTATAAAAACATCAAACTGCAAAAGTGTACAAACAGAGCGTCTGAAACAGGCACTGCAGAAAGCGGAGGCCGTGATCATTGGCGTGGGTGCGGGATTATCCACTTCTGCAGGATTTACCTATTCCGGGGAACGTTTTGAAAAGTGGTTTGGCGATTTCCGACAGGTGCATGGATTTTCGGATATGTATTCCGGGGGCTTTTTCCCTTATAAAACATTGGAAGAATATTGGGCGTACTGGAGCCGATATATCTATATGCAACCTGGCCGGATGCAGTTTATGCCTGCATAAATAAGAAGGAAGCCTGTGCGCCGGAGGAAATCCGAAAGAAATCCATTTGCGTGGAAGCGGATATTGGAGCAGTTTTGGAAAAACTGTATGATAGGAAAAATAGTCAGGGAGACGTTGCGGTACCCGAAGAGATATGCTAAAATATTAGATAATATATTATATAAAAATAAGTAAAATCGCGTGAAATGGATAAAATATTATCTGACAAGATGGGGCATGATATGGAAGCACTGGTATGGGAAACAGCAGAAGAACTGGATAAAAAACTGGCAGAACGTATGCGCCGTATTCGCAGACGGCGGAAAGTTTCGCAACAGAAACTTTCGGATATGAGCGGAGTAAGTTACGGTTCTATTAAACGATTTGAGACAACAGGACAGATTTCGCTTTTGTCACTGACAAAACTTGCTATGGCGTTGGAACTTGCAGATGAACTGCGGGACCTTTTTACACAGGTACCATATCGAAATATTCAGGAGGTAATCAATGAGTCAAAGGGAAAGTCTTGAGGTTCGGATGGATGACCGGCTTGTGGGAACGCTTGCATTGACCGCGAATCATAAGGTGGCATTTTCTTATAGTGAAGAATGGCTGGAGCATGGATTTTCAGTCAGTCCATTTTCGCTTCCGCTAAAAAATGAAGTGTTTGTGCCAAAAAAAGATTATTTTGACGGATTGTTCGGAGTATTTGCAGATAGTTTACCGGATGCATGGGGACAGCTTTTATTGGAGCGTTTGCTGAAAGAACGTGGAAAAAAGGAAGCACAATATTCGGTATTGGATCGTCTTGCCATCGTGGGAAAATCTGGAATGGGAGCTTTGACCTATCATCCGCAGAAGGAGATTGGGATGGGACAACAGATGGATGATCTGGACGAACTATCTGTGCATTGCCAGAAAATATTAAGCACGCAATATTCGGAGAAATTAGATGAATTGTACCGGCTGGGAGGAACCAGTGGTGGTGCAAGACCTAAGATTATGACGGAAATAGATGGAGAAAACTGGATTATTAAATTTCCGGCACATGTGGACAAAAAAGATGTGGGAAAAATGGAATACGATTATTCTCTGTGTGCAAAAGCCTGTGGAATTGTAATGAGTGAAACACGGCTTTTTTCATCAGATATATGTCCGGGATATTTTGGAACAAAGAGATTTGATCGAAGAATAGAAAAGAATGAAATAAAAAGGGCACATATGTTAACTGCGGCTGCCTTATTGGAGTTAGATTTTAATCAACCAAGTCTGGACTATCATGAATTGATGAAGTTGACAAAAATTCTGACAAGGGATTGTACAGAGGATGTGGAAAATATGTATCGTCGTATGTGTTTTAATGTATTCGCACATAATCGTGATGATCATTCTAAAAACTTTACCTACATTTATAATGAAAAGGATGATATGTGGCGTTTAAGTCCTGCCTATGATCTCACATACAGTAATACGTATTATAGTGAGCACACAACCACTGTAGATGGAAATGGCAAAAATCCGGGGAAAAAGGAATTAGTAGCAGTTGGTGTGCAGGCGGGTATGAAAAAGACATACTGTGAACGTGTTGCAGAGGAAATCCGTCTGTGTGTAAATGAAAAGCTGGAACACTACTTGAAATAATAATGTTCCAGCTATATAAGCCTAGCCCTGACATTCTAGTGTTGGAGCCGCATCAATAATTTCCTGAAGCGGGGTCCATGACAGGAGATCATCCGTATCGTCATTCGTGTCCTCATCATCGGAAAAATGAGCATTCGGATTGTTCGTTTTTCTTTTTTTGGCATCTTCCGGAGTGTTTGGCAGACGCTGATAAGCCGGTGATTTATGAAAATTTTTGGAAACCTCATTGTAAGCAGCCAGCAGATATTCTTTGTCCGGATCTTTGTCCGAGACCCCGGCAATCGCGGATGTAATCATATCATTTGCTTCCTGTTTGCTTTTTGCATGGGAGAGCTGCTGTTTTAAAGCCTCCGCCATTCGTTGGACGCGTAGGGCGTGGGCATACAGAATTGGATCGGTACGCCGCAGAAAATCCAGTTCTTTGGCAGAAAGTTTCTTCCCACTTTTTAATTTTCCCATAATGCGGGAGAGCATTTCCTGTTTTTTTTCTTCCTGCGTATCAGGGTCCTGTCTTTGCAGGGGAGAAGTCCAGGAAGAAAATGCGGCATTGGTTGTTTCTCTCACATAGAGCATGCGTCCCTGAGGAGAAGAAAGATCATAGGATGAGGAATCGGATGAGGGATTCTTCTGGGACATCAGTGATAAATAAATCTGCATGAAAAGTTCCTTTCTGTAATAGATCATCGTTTGTGTTGTCTATTATATCGGCAAAACATCCGTTACAATTAATAACGGATGTTTCTGGAGAAAGAGAATATCCCCCTTCTTCCGTCACATTGAAAAAACTTATGTCTAAAACAATTTTCAGACAATTCGACAATATATTCCAATGTTTATAAAAACTTTAGAATTTTTGTTAGCACTCCTACTTGACGAGTGCTAAAAACGGGTGTATAACAATATCGTAATCGAGAAAAATAGTAACTGGGATGAAAAAAACAGCACAGTTACATGATGATAGTTAAGAGGAGGGCTTGCTATGAACATACAGAAATTTACACAAAAGTCGGTAGAAGCGATCAATAACTGCGAAAAGCTTGCCTACGACTATGGAAATCAGGAGATTGAGCAGGAGCACCTGTTAGTTGCCCTGTTACAGCAGGAAGAGGGACTGATCCCGAAACTGATAGAGAAAATGGAAATTGACGTACAGCATTTCACCCAGAATGCGATCAGCAAACTGGATGCGCGCGTCAAAGTATCCGGCAGCAACAGCAATGTCTATGTCGGAAAAGATTTAAACAATGTGCTGATCCATGCAGAGGATGAGGCAAAGGCAATGGGAGATGAATATGTCTCTGTCGAGCATATTTTCCTTGCAATGCTCAAATATCCAAATCCAGCGATGAAAGCACTGATGAAAGAATATGGGCTGACAAGGGAACGGTTTCTGCAGGCACTGTCTACCGTCCGCGGCAATCAGCGTGTCACTTCCGATAATCCGGAAGCAACATATGATACACTGGAAAAGTACGGTTATGATATGGTGGAGCGTGCAAGACAGCAGAAACTTGATCCGGTGATCGGCCGTGACGAGGAGATCCGGAATGTGGTTCGGATTCTTTCCCGGAAGACCAAAAATAACCCGGTGCTCATCGGCGAACCCGGTGTAGGTAAGACTGCCGTTGTCGAGGGCCTGGCACAGCGTATCGTAAAAGGCGATGTACCGGAAGGCTTAAAAGACAAGAAGCTGTTTGCCCTGGATATGGGTGCCCTGGTTGCCGGTGCAAAGTATCGTGGTGAATTTGAGGAACGTTTGAAAGCGGTTCTTGACGATGTCAAAAATTCGGATGGACAGATCATTCTGTTTATTGATGAACTGCACACAATCGTCGGTGCCGGAAAAACCGATGGTGCCATGGATGCCGGACAGTTGTTAAAACCAATGCTTGCCAGAGGCGAACTGCACTGTGTCGGTGCCACAACCTTAAATGAATATCGTGAGTATATCGAAAAAGATGCTGCCCTGGAGCGTCGTTTCCAGCCGGTTATGGTAGATGAGCCAACGGTGGAAGATACGATTTCCATCCTGCGTGGCTTAAAGGAGCGCTACGAAGTATTCCACGGCGTTAAGATTACGGACTCTGCACTTGTTACAGCAGCAGTTCTTTCCAACCGTTATATTACAGACCGGTTCCTGCCGGATAAAGCAATCGATCTGGTCGACGAGGCCTGTGCGATGATCAAGACGGAACTGGATTCCATGCCGGCAGAACTTGATGAGATGAACCGGAAGATCATGCAGATGCAGATCGAGGAGACGGCATTAAAGAAAGAGACGGATCATCTGAGTCAGGAGCGTCTGGCAGATCTGCAGAAAGAACTTGCAGAATTGCGTGATGAGTTTAATACCAGAAAAGCGCAGTGGAGCACCGAAAAGGATGCAGTTGACAATGTCAGCAAGGTCAGAGAGCAGATTGAGAGCACAAAGAAGGAGATCGAGGCAGCACAGCGTGACGCAGATTATGAAAAAGCTGCGGAATTGCAGTACAGTAAACTGCCTGGATTACAGAAAGAACTGGAAATAGAGGAAGATAAACTCAAAGACCGTGATCTGTCTCTGGTACACGAAAATGTCACCGATGAAGAGATTGCAAAGATCATTTCCCGCTGGACGGGAATCCCGGTTGCGAAGTTAAGCGAAAGCGAGCGGAATAAGACACTGCACCTGGATGAGGAACTCCACAAACGTGTGGTAGGCCAGGACGATGGTGTTACCAAAGTGACCGAGGCGATTATCCGTTCCAAAGCCGGAATCAAAGATCCGACCAAACCAATTGGTTCGTTCCTGTTTTTGGGACCAACCGGTGTCGGCAAGACCGAGCTTGCAAAAGCACTTGCTGCCAGCCTGTTTGACGATGAATCCAACATGGTGCGTCTTGATATGAGTGAGTACATGGAGAAATACTCCGTGTCTCGTCTGATCGGAGCGCCTCCAGGATATGTCGGATACGATGAAGGCGGCCAGCTGACAGAAGCCGTGCGGAGAAAACCGTATTCTGTTGTCCTGTTTGATGAGGTGGAAAAGGCACATCCGGATGTCTTTAACGTACTGTTACAGGTACTTGATGACGGGCGGATCACAGATTCACAGGGACGTACCGTAGATTTCAAGAACACGATCATTATTATGACCAGTAACCTTGGATCGCAGTATCTGCTGGATGGCATTGATGCAGACGGCAACATTTCGCCGGAGGCAGAAAAAGAAGTCATGGAAGATCTGCAGGGACATTTCCGACCGGAATTTTTGAACCGTCTGGATGAGATTATTATGTTTAAGCCACTGTCAAAAGAAAATATTGGTGGCATCATCCGTCTGCTGATGGATGATCTGAACAAACGTCTTTCTGATCGTGAGATCAAGGTGGCATTGTCACCGGAAGCGGAGCACTTTGTGGTTGAACATGGTTACGATCCGGTTTATGGTGCAAGACCATTGAAGCGGTTCCTGCAAAAGCATGTAGAGACCCTCTCTGCAAAACTGATTCTCGAAGATCAGGTACGGCAGGGAGATACGATCCTCATTGACGTGAAGGATGGTGCACTTACAGCATCTGTACAAAAATAAAAGCAATATTTATGTAAAAAAATCTCAATAATAACTTGTCAAGCGTCAGGAAATCATGTATCCTTATAAGGATGAAATGAATTTCCTGACGCTTTTTCTTTCAAAATGAGATAAGCGGGAAATGAAAGAATAATAGAAATTACATAGAAATATCGCAAAGAACAAAGCGTAAAGAAGTTTGTGGAAAAATTCCTGCAAAGAATAAAAATGCAGGATACACACAAAAATTATTCAAAAAGATCTTGAATGATATTCATATGGGGATTGGATACGAATGGATTTATTTGAGTATATGAGACAACAGAATATGAAGGATGAGTCACCGCTTGCCTCACGGCTGCGTCCGACCACACTTGATGAGGTTGTCGGGCAGCAG
>UMLO01056730.1_pt1 | contig 10077 bp, 6 predicted proteins | sample 1966551 | NCBI WGS metagenome assembly UMLO01 (sample SAMEA4836201, study PRJEB28245) | human gut metagenome | biome: gut microbiome; material: fecal sample | place: Denmark | collected 2008
TTCCTCTGGACTCTCGTAAAGAATACACAAAATCCGACTGGATAATGTGGACGGCAGCTATGTCTCCGGATCAAGTAACCTTTGAAAAGTTCTCTGATCCTGTCTATAAATACATTAACGAGACCGTGTCACGTGTGCCTATCAGTGATTGGCACCATACCGACAGCGGTAAATGGGTAGGCTTCAGAGCGCGTTCGGTGATCGGAGGATACTGGATGAAAGTGTTAATGGATAAAGTTCAGAATAATCAATAATTTTAAATCTAGTGTATTATGAAATGTAAAACTATGAAACATGGGAACATAGGACTACAATGCATGATGTTGGCATTCATCTTTACAGTCTGTTTCAGCAGTTGTAAAGACGACAAAGATACAACTGCAGCCCCTTATGATCCAAGTCAACCAGTAGAGGTAACGGACTTTACCCCTAAATCAGGAGGAACAAAAGTACGTATGATTATTTATGGTAGTAATTTTGGCATTGATCCCTCTATTATTTCAGTTAGGGTAGGTGGAAAAGAAGCTAAGGTTATTAGTGTAGAAGGCAATTGTTTATATTGCATTACTCCAGACCAGTGTTATGAAGGTACGATAGAACTAACAGTCGGCGAAACCCCAACTGTAACTATACCACAGAAATATAAATATGTCCAACAGATGCTTGTCACTACTTTATGTGGCTATGTGGATGAACTAGGAAATGGAGAAATAAAAAAAGAAGGTCCATTTAATGATTGTGGAAAGATAGATTCTCCTACGTGGTTTTCATTTGATCCAAAATTTCCGAATCTTCTTTATTTAACCCAAGACAATGGTGATCAAGGTAAAAAGCCTATACGAATTTTAGATTTAGAAAGAGAATACATAACGACTGGATTGGCTGCCGGAAGTGATGGAGTAGGACGTTTTCGCAGTATTACCTGGACATTAGATGGTGATACAATGATAATTGCATGCTCAAAAGGAGATGTTAATGGTGCAAGTAACATCTTCATGACTCGCCAAGGTAACTTTTTGGATCAGAAACGATTGACTACCGGTAATGGATGCCAAGCTTCTGCTGTGCATCCCAGAAATGGAGAATTATATTATAATAACTTCGGAGAAGGTATGGTGATAAGATATGATTATCACAAGTGGGGAATAAACAATAATAAGGAACATCAAGAAAAGCTGTACGCTATTCAAGATATAGATTGGGAATTCAATTATATCATTCACCCATCCGGAAAGTATGCATATATAGTGGTAATAAACCGTCACTATATCCTCCGTGCAAACTATGATGAAGACAAGAAAACATTTACCAATCCGTATGTCGTATGCGGAGCACCAGGTCAAGCTGGCTATGATGATAAAATTGGAGCTAAGGCGCGATTAAGCAGACCCTACCAAGGAGTGTTTGTCAAGAATCCAGAGTATAAGGCAGCCGGAAAAGATGAAATTTACGATTTTTACTTTACTGATCGTGATAATCATTGTATTCGAAAGCTGACACCAGACGGAATTACTTCAACTTTTGCAGGACGAGGAAGCGTTGGTATGAATATACATGCCAATGGTTATGTAGATGGGGCATTACGCGAAGAGGCTCGTTTTGATTCTCCAGCCGCATTGGCATACGATGAAGTAAACAATATATTTTATGTGGGAGATGTAAATAATCATCGTATCCGTAAAATTGCTTTGGAAAAAATACCGGAAGACCTCATTAGAGACCAATCAGATAAAAGAATATCGGATGAAGTTAAATAATAACCGAATAATATGGAATGCATAAATATTAAGAAATTGATAACTTTCTGTCTATTATTGATTTCTATAAGCGTTTTTGCGCAAAAAAAGATAGAAGTTACAGGAATTGTAACAGATGAGAATAAGGAACCACTGATTGGTGTGAATGTAACAGTAAAAGACCAGGCTGGCTTGGGAGCTATCACAGATATTAACGGACGTTACAAAATAAATGTTGAAGAATATTCAAGGCTGCTCTTTTCATATATTGGATTTGATAAACAGGAAGTGCTGATAAAGCAGCAACGTATAGTGAATATTACAATGAAAGAAGCCAATGCAAGAGAGATTGATGAAGTTGTCATCACCGGAACAGGCGTGCAGAAAAAACTGACGGTGACAGGAGCGGTAACGACTGTAAATGTAGACGACCTGAAATCAAATCCTTCAGCAAACCTCTCAAATGCTTTGGCAGGTAATGTAGCAGGTATTCTCGCCATGCAGACATCAGGGCAGCCGGGAGTGAATACTTCTGAATTCTGGATTCGGGGTATCTCCACTTTCGGAGCAAACAATTCTGCGCTGGTATTAGTTGATGGATTTGAACGTAGCCTGGACGAAATGAATATAGAGGACATTGAGTCTTTCACTGTATTGAAAGATGCTTCTACGACAGCTATATATGGTCCCCGTGGTGCTAACGGGGTAATCTTGATTACCTCCAAACACGGTAAAGCCGGTAAAATCAATATAAACGCAAAAGTTGAAACGTCTTACAACACACGCACCATTACACCCGAATTTGCAGACGGTTACACTTACGCACGCATGATGAATGAATCACGCATTACTCGTAATAAAGAACCTATATACCAAGATGATGAATTGGAGCTTTTACGATTAGGACTTGATCCTGATCTTTATCCGAATGTGGATTGGAAGGATGTGTTGCTGAAAGATGGAGCGATGACTTATCGTGCTAATGTGAACATGAATGGTGGTGGGGCTACTGCACGCTATTTTGTTTCACTTAGTTATATCAGCGAAGGAGGAATGTATAAAACAGACGACGCTATGCGTGAGGATTATAATAGCAACCCAAGTAGTCAACGTTGGAATTATCGATTGAACACGGACATTGATATAACTAAAAGTACTCTCCTGAAAGTTGGAGTTTCCGGTTCTTTAAAGAAACGAAATGCACCGGGACAAGGGGAAAATGTATGGAAATCATTGATGAATCAAAATCCGATTAGTGTTCCATTGATGTATTCTAACGGCTATATACCGGCATTTGGTAAAGAAGATGATCGCTCGAACCCATGGGTGCTTGCTACGCAAACTGGATACAAAGAGTTTTGGAATAATAAAGTACAGACAAACATTTCTTTGGAACAAAAACTGGATTTTATAACAAAAGGGCTACGCTTTGAAGGACGTTTTGGATTTGACATCAATAATGATAATGAAATCAACCACAAGAAAATGCCTGAAACATGGCGTGCACAACGTTTCCGTAATTCGGCGGGCGAAATAGTGTATGATCGACAAAGGGAAGAACAGAAGATGGAACAGACCAGTAAGTCATCAGGTAATCGCAGAGAGTTCCTCGAAGCTTTTTTACAGTATAATCGTGGATTTAAAGAACACCATGTAGGAGCAACTCTCAAATATAGCCAGGATGCTTATAAAACAACTGTTGATGTTGGTACAGATGTAAAAAACAGTATTGCCAAACGTCATATGGGAATAGCCGGACGAGCCAGTTACAACTGGAATTACCGTTATTTCGTCGATTTCAATTTTGGATACAACGGTTCGGAGAACTTTGCTGACGGACATCGGTTCGGTTTTTTTCCTGCATTTTCTGTTGCTTGGAATATAGCTGAAGAAAAATTGATCAAGGATCATCTGAAATGGATGAACATGTTTAAACTACGTTATTCATACGGAAAAGTCGGAAATGATCAGTTGGGAACACGCTTTCCTTATTTATATACCATTTCCGGTAAGTATACAGAAAAAGTGGATGACAAAGATGTAGAAAAGATATTCCCCGGATGGAATTGGGGAGATTACGGATACGATAAAAAGTTTGATGGTATGACATATAGCATGTTGGCTTCCGAAAATGTAACATGGGAAATTGCTACCAAACATGATTTTGGAGTAGATTTATCTCTATTTAATGATAAATTGACAGCTACAGTCGATTATTTCCACGAGCAACGTGATGGCATTTACATGGAGCGAAAATTTCTTCCAGGTATGGTAGGTATCGTAAGAAGTAATCCTAAAGCCAATGTCGGTAGTGTATTATCTGAAGGATTTGACGGTCATTTTGCTTACAAACAAAAGTTAGGTAAAGTAAATCTCACCATTCGAGGTAATATGACTTATAGTAAGAATGAAATTCTGGAGAGAGATGAAACAAATACTGTCTATCCTTATCAATTAGAAAAAGGATATCGTGTCAATCAGGCAAAAGGACTTATTGCGTTAGGTCTGTTCAAAGATTACGATGATATTCGTAATAGTCCTAAACAACAGTTTGGTAAAGTACAGCCAGGTGACATCAAGTATAAGGATGTGAATGGTGACGGGGTCATTAATGATGGAGATAAAGCGGCTATTGGAGCCACTACCAAACCGAACTTGATTTACGGATTTGGTATTTCGGCACAATGGAGAGGACTTGACTTCAATGTTCACTTTCAAGGAGCCGGCAAGTCTTCATTCTTTATTGAGGGCTCTACCGTATATGCTTTCAAAGACAACCAATGGGGAAACGTATTGGAGAATTTGGTGGAAAATCGCTGGGTGGATGCAGAAACTGCTGCCAGGTTTGGTATTCCTGCTAATGAAAATCCAAATGCTTCGTATCCTCGTTTAAGTTTCGGTGGAAATGATAACAATTTCCGGAAGTCTACATTTTGGTTGCGTGATGGTTCTTATTTGCGATTAAAAACTCTGGAAGTTGGCTATACTTTACCTAAAACAGTTGTAAACAAACTGAAATTTAATAAGATACGCGTATTCTTTATCGGAACGAACTTATTGACATTCGCTAAATTCAAAGAATGGGATCCTGAACTCGGTAGTTCTACAGGTACCGAGTATCCACTTTCCAAAGTCTTTTCTCTAGGTTTATCTGTTAATATCTAATTTAATATACGTGAAATGAGAAGAATATATTATATATGCATATATATCCTATTAGGAGTAGGAATTGCATCCTGTGCGGACAACTTGGATTCTGACAAGTATTTCAAAGACCGCATGTTACTTGAAGATGTGTTTACTGATGAAATACGGACAGAAAGGTGGTTAGCACATGCTTTTTCATATCTGTCAGGAGAAAATATGGATGTTTCCAGTAAAGATAATAATCTGTTCTGCTTTGCCGATGATATTTATTTCGGTGACCGTGATGATTATAAAACATTTAAGAACGGTACATATAATGAAGGCTTCCGACATTCTTGGGGAGCAAGCTATAAAGGCATTCGTCAAGCTTCTATTTTTATTCAAAATGTTGACATGAATATGAAGATTACGGAACAGGAAAAAGCAGACTTTAAAGCACAAGCGCGCTTCGTAAGAGCTTATTACTACTGGCTTTTACTTCGTAGGTATGGTCCTATACCTTTGTTGCCGGACGAAGGACTTGATTACACTGATAGTTATGAAGGTTTGGCACGGCAACGCAATACTTATGACGAATGTGCCAACTACATTGCTTCCGAAATGGCTTTAGCTGCAAAAGATTTACCATTGGAGAGAGGAACCAACCACATAGCTCGTCCAACCAGAGGAGCCGCTCTAGCTGCGCGTGCCAAAGTGTTACTGTATGCGGCAAGTCCGATAAACAATCCTCGCCCGGAAGATACAGAAAGATTTACTGACTTGGTGGACCATGATGGTAAATGTCTCATTGCGCAGGAATATGACGAATATAAATGGGCAAAAGCTGCTGCAGCTGCACTTGATGTGATGAAACTCGGGCAATATGAGTTGCATTATTCGTTAGCAAAGACAGAATCAAGTCCAGGCTTTCCTAAAACCGTTACTCCCTATCAAGATAACGATTTCTCGAAACAGGATTGGCCGGATGGGTACAAAAATATAGATCCGTTTGAGTCATACCGTTCGCTCTTTGATGGTGATTTAGCAGCCTCAGATAATAAAGAATTGATTTTTACACGTGGTAAAAATCAGGGTGACCGTGATCTGGCGGATATGGTCAGGCATCAACTCCCATCAATTTATGGTGGTTGGAATACACATGGTATGACACAAAAACAATGTGATGCCTATTATATGGCTAATGGGGATGATTGTCCGGGTAAAGAACGTGAATTAAATATTCCTGGTCGTAGTGACATGCGCGAACGTGCAAATGGATTTGTCAGCAAAACAGAAGCAGGAACTGAAGGATATGAACACTTACGTGCTGGAGTCTCCAAGCAATATGCCGGGCGTGAACCTCGCTTCTACGCTTCCGTCGGATTTAATGGAGCTATATGGCCTATGCTACAAAATTCATCCCTAACCCCTGCCCAGCCGGTAGATGTACAAATATTCTATTATCGTGGTAATGGTAATGGATATACGAATACAAATTTCTGGTTACGTAGTGGAATAGGAATTATGAAATTTGTCAGTCCGGATGATACAGCAGTAGGCAAAATAAACGACCGCATCACTAAAAAACCAGAGCCTGCAATCCGCTACGCAGAAATATTACTGATATATGCGGAAGCTTTGAATGAGCTGGAAGATGGATCCACGTATGACATTTCGTCGTGGGATGGCTCTACTAGTTATTCCATCAAGCGTGACATTAATGAAATGAAGAAGGGGATTCGACCGATTCGCTGCCGTGCCGGTGTGCCTGATTATGATCTTACTACTGTATATGGGAATAAGGATGAATTTCGTAAGAAGTTGAAACGTGAGCGCCAAATTGAATTAATGGGTGAGGGGCATCGATATTTTGATTTACGTAGATGGAAGGATGCTCCGGTGGAAGAGGCAATGAAAGTATATGGATGCAATACGTTAATGACTGATTCGGAAGATCAAAAAGTTCTATTTCATTCTCCTGTGGTTATAAACGATCTGCCTTCAACCTTCTCGCGCAAACTATATTTCTGGCCTATTAGCCATGATGAGTTAAAACGGAATAATTTGTTAACCCAGAATCCTGGATGGACATATAATGATTAATATAAAAAAGTATAATATGAAAACTATATATAATTGTTGGATTGTATTGTCCGTTTTGCTATTAGCTACATCTTGTAATGATGAATGGACAGAAGAACAGTATAAGCAATACATATCTTTTGCAGCTCCCATAAACGATCAGGGTGTCATGAACATCTATGTGCGGTATAAAACAGATGGTAAAGTAACGTATAAGTTACCTCTAACAGTGAGTGGAACCACTATGAATTCTCAAGATCTGGATGTACATGTCGCCATAGATCCAGATACTTTGAATATTATGAATCAGGAACGTTTTAGTACACGAACTGAATTGTTCTATGAGCTATTGGATGAGAAGTTTTACAGTTTTTCTGAATCGGTTCATATCCCTGCCGACTCTTATGCGGAAACTATGAATATTGATTTTACATTAAACGGAATTGACATGGTAGAAAAATGGGTATTACCTCTGACTATAGTTGATGATGCTTCTTATAATTATATGAGTCATCCGCGTAAGAATTATGCAAAAGCACTCTTAAGGGTTATTCCGTTCAATGATTATTCAGGAAGTTATAGTACAACTACTATGGAAGTGTTTTTTCGTAATCCGGATGGAAGCATTGATAAAAAGCCAATGGTTGCCAATTCACGTACTGCATACGTAGTAGACGAAAATACAATTTTCTTTTACGCAGGTTTAGTCGGTGAGAATTTAGACAAAGAGATACGCCGTACCTACAAAATATATATGCAATTTGATCAGGAAACAAAAACATTGAAAGTATGGCCGGAAGATGATAGGATTAATTTCGAATTGTTTGGTACACCTGATTACAGTGTTGCGGTAATTAAAGATGCTACTCGTCCATACTTGGAACATCATTATGTCTCCTTTTCGATTGAGTATAATTATGATGACATTACTTCTGCTCCGGGAGCAATAGTGCCATATAAAGTAAAAGGTACATTAACGCTTGAACGTAACATCAATACCCAAATACCAGATGAAGATCAACAGATTGAGTGGTAATATTAGTCTTTACTAGAAGAGGTTAAAGAAATACGTCTGAAAGGATTTCCCCCCTGTTACAAAACAGTTGTAGCAGGGGGAAACTTCATTTTAAGGCATTTCTCGAATAGTCACTTTTAATGATTAAGACAAAAATAAGCTATTCTTTCGATGATATATTAATGGATAAAATGCCTGTTTTTAATGCAAAAGTAATCTATTTATGATTATCTTTGCATTGAATTTAGCATATCAAGAAATGACAGTAAGAGAATGGATCAGAGAAAAAGAAATCAATGGGACTTCAACTTTTAGTGTTGAAGAGCTTCGTTCTTGTTTCATTGCTTCATCAGAACAAGTAATTAAGAATGAACTTTACCGATTAAAAATGCAGGGCAAAATTTTGTCTGTTTATAAAGGATTTTATGTAATTGTTCCCATACAATATGCTGCCAAACGTATTGTACCGCCAATATATTACATTGAACAGCTAATGAGTTTTCTGAAAAAACCCTATTACATTTGCCTGTTAAATGCTGCTGAATTATTAGGTGCTGCCCATCAACGTCCACAAAAGTTTTCAGTAATGACTATTCTTCCCAAATCGTCTGTTTCAGAAAATAAAAATAGTTTTTTGAGTTGGATATATCGCAAACAGATTCCTGATAGACTTTTACAAGAAAAGAATTCAGAAACAGGAACTATTCTTTTTTCTAATCCAGAGTTAACAGCTATTGACCTTGTACAATATGAGCAATATGTAGGTGGATTATCACGAGTGTCTACTGTATTAGCTGAACTTGTTGAAAAGACAGATTTCTCTAACGCAGTGGAAGATTATTTGTTTGATAATACATCCGTAGCAACTATTCAGAGACTAGGTTATATTTTGGATTGTATTCTCAATGAATCAGAACAGGCAGATACACTATATGAACAGTTACGGATTTATGATAAACGTTTGAATTATATACCTTTGAGTTCACGCCATCCTCGAATTTTGAAGGGTGCGAATAGACGTTGGAAAATAAATATAAATATTGATATAGAAATAGACGAACTATGATAAACAGAGCTGCTATAATGCAATGGAGAACACATGTTCCATGGAATGCAAACGAACAAGTTGAGCAAGATCTTATTATTAGTCGGGCATTAGTTGCCATCTTCAGTGATGATTTTTTAGCTTCCAAACTTGCTTTTAGGGGTGGAACTGCATTACACAAATTATATCTTTCTCCGCAGCCTAGATATAGTGAGGATATTGATCTTGTACAAATCGATGCAGAACCAATTAAATCTACTATGTATAGACTAGGTGAAGTCTTGAATTTCTTGCCAGACCGAGTCACAAAACAGAAAAGATTTAATAACACAATGCTTTTTCGTATGGAATCGGAGATACCACCGACTGTGCAAATTCGATTGAAAGTGGAGATTAACTGTTTTGAACACTTCAACGAATTAGGGCTAGTCAAGATTCCTTTTTCTGTAGACAATAGTTGGTTTACAGGACAATGTGAATTAACGACTTATAGACTGAATGAACTGTTAGGCACTAAGTTACGCGCATTATATCAGCGTAAAAAAGGTCGTGACTTATTTGATTTATACAAAGCTCTCACTTTACATGAAGTAAATCCGGATGAAATTATTCGCTGCTATAAACGATATATGGACTTTGTTGCCGGACAACCACCTACTTACAAACAGTTCATTTTGAACATGGAAGAAAAGATGAACGATATGGATTTCTTAGGGGATATCCAAAATCTAATACGTCCTAATGAGATGTTCAATCCTCAAGAAGGGTATGAGCTTATTAAAGAAGTATTGATTGAGCGTTTGAAAAAAGACTTTTAAATTCATATACTTTATTACATACACTTATCTATTTTTGATTTTGTTTTTTGGGGGAGGGAAAGACAAAATAATTCATAATTCAAGCACATTATTCATTAATATACCTGATAAAAAATAAAAGCTATTTTTTATCAGGCAAAATCTCTGGTTTTTACCTGATACATCTTCTTATAACAATACAAAAACAACACAATAATGAATAATACACTAAATTACAGCAGGTTACATACTTATATCTTAGTTTGGACAGGACCC
>UMLO01009822.1_pt1 | contig 10038 bp, 10 predicted proteins | sample 1966551 | NCBI WGS metagenome assembly UMLO01 (sample SAMEA4836201, study PRJEB28245) | human gut metagenome | biome: gut microbiome; material: fecal sample | place: Denmark | collected 2008
ACCTGTCCTAAAATCTGGTCCTCTCCCAGCACCATGGACTCCAATCCCGCAGTCACCCGGAACAGATAGGAAATGGCATCCATTTCCTCCCGTTGTTTGAGATATTCCGAAAAATCTACTCCCGGAAACATCTCTTCATACAAGGTGCGAATCACGCCAAGCGGCTGTGCAATCTCTTCCGGTGCAAAAAAATAGACTTCGCTGCGATTGCAGGTCGAAAGCACAAAACATTGTTCAATTCCTGCTTTCCCGGCTTTCTGCAGAAAATCAATTTTCTGATTATCGGTAAAGGACACCCTGTCACGGATGTCCTGATCTGCATGTTTATAATCAATTCCTATATATCCAAATTTCATTCTGCAAAGTACTCCTGCATCACATGGATGGTCTTTTGTATATCTGCATCGGTATGCGCATCGGACACAAACATGGATTCAAACTGTGACGGTGCCACATAAATTCCATGATCAAGCATAAACCCAAAATAATCGGCATATGCTTTGGTATCCGCGGTTGTCGCAGAATCGTAATCTGTCACATCTTCTCCGGTGAAGAAAATACTCATCAGAGAGCCGATCTGATTGACATGCACACGGTTTCCTGCGGCATGGCGCACCGCATCCGCCAGCATCGCTGTATTTTCCTGCAGCCGCATATAAATATCCGTATCTGCCTCCAGAATACGAAGTGTGGCAAGCCCTGCAGCCGTAGCAATCGGATTGCCGGAAAGTGTTCCTGCCTGATAAACCGGACCGTCCGGGGAAACCATACGCATGATATCCTCTCTTCCACCATACGCGCCGACCGGCATACCTCCACCAATAATCTTTCCAAACGTGGACAAATCCGGCGTAATATGAAAATACTCCTGTGCTCCGCCCAGTGCCAGACGAAAGCCGGTGATGACCTCGTCAAAGATGAAAAGTGCCCCGTAATGTTTTGTGATCTCACGCAAAAACTCCAGGAATCCGTCTGCCGGCGGAACAACGCCCATATTTGCAGCCACCGGTTCCACGATGATTGCTGCGATCTCATCCGGATAAGCCTCAAACAGTGCCTTGACGCTGTCCGGGGAATTGTATTCTGCAACCAGTGTATGTCTGGTAAAATCTGCCGGAACACCCGCACTGTCCGGAACAGATGTTGTCAATGCCGCAGATCCTGCTTTTACCAGAAGTCCGTCCGAATGACCGTGATAACATCCACGGAATTTGATGATCTTGTCACGCTTCGTATATCCCCGCGCAACACGGATGGCACTCATCGTTGCCTCTGTTCCGGAGCTTACCAGACGGCTGACTTCCATGGATGGCACCAGCTGTGCCAGAAGTTCTGCCATCTCCACTTCCCGCTCTGTCGGGGCGCCAAACGTAAGACCTTCCTCACATGCAGCCTTTACCTTTTCGATGACACGTGGATCGGCATGCCCCAGAATCCCGGGTCCCCAGGAACATACATAGTCGATCATTTCATTTCCATCCACATCGGTAATATGGGAACCTTTTGCACTCTGAATAAAACGCGGCGTACGCCCTACAGCCTGGTACGCACGTACCGGGCTGTTCACGCCTCCCGGAAGCCGGAGTTTTGCTCTCATATAAAGTAATTCTGATGTCTGGTCTGTCATGTTATACTTCTCCCTTCTGTATCCATTCTGCCACGTCCAGTGCATGATAGGTAATGATCATGTCTGCTCCTGCACGTTTCATCCCGATCAGATTTTCCATCACGATCTTTTTCTCATCGATCCATCCGTTTGCCGCCGCTGCTTTTACCATGGAATATTCCCCGCTCACGTTATAGGCAACAATCGGAATATTATAATTTCTGCGGATCTCCGTAATGATATCCATATATGCCATTGCCGGTTTGGCGATAATCAGATCTGCTCCCTCTGCAATATCCTCTTCCACTTCCCGCATGGCTTCACGCCCGTTTGCAGGGTCCATCTGATAAGTTTTCCGGTCCCCGAATCCCGGCGCAGAATGTGCCGCATCACGAAACGGTCCGTAATATCCGGATGCAAATTTTGCGGAATATGCCATAATCGGTGTATAGGTAAATCCGGCCGCATCAAGTGCCTGACGAATCGCCCCTACACGCTTGTCCATCATATCGCTCGGCGCAATGATATCTGCCCCCGCACGCGCATAGCTGACCGCCGTCTGTGCCAGAAGCGGCAGTGTCTCATCATTTAAAATAATTCCATCTCTGATCAGGCCACAATGTCCATGCGAAGTATACTCACAGAGACATACATCTGCTATCACAAGCAGATCCGGGTAATCCTTTTTGATCCGGCGGATCGCGGTCTGTACAATGCCGTGCTCATCATAAGCCCCGCTCCCCACTTCATCCTTATGTTCCGGAATTCCAAAAATCAGAATTGCCGGAATCTGCAATGCTTTCACACGGTCTAACTCTTCGTTCATGCGGTCAACGGAATACTGGCAGATGCCCGGCATGGATTCCACCGGCTGTACGATATTTTCCCCTTCCATAACAAAAAGCGGGTAGATCAGTTCCTCTGTCCTCACGTGATTTTCCCTGACCATACTTCGCATAACAGCAGTCTGTCTTAATCTTCTTGTTCGATCCATTCCCTTGTTCCTCTTTTCTTTTACTCTTTCATACGCTTTTCCTGTATAAGAATCTGTTCCAGTTCTTCCGGTAACAGTGAAGTTTTTTTCTCTGCAAGCAGCCTGGCAAGAATGGTCTGATATACCTGTCTGCGCAGTTTTTCTGTTTCTATCCGCGTTTTTACCACCGGACGGATACTTCCCATATAATCGTTAATCTGTCCCAGTTCTTCCGTCAGAATTTCTTTCAGAGATTCTTTTAAATACTGTGTGAGCACCGGACTGTTTCCCGCACTGGAAAAAGCCCCCACCAGATCCCGGTGTTTCAGATAGGACGGAAAAATAAAACTGCAGTCCTCCTGCTGATCCACGGCATTGACCGGAATATGCTTTTTTTGTGCCATCCGGGCAATCCTGTGATTTTCTGTGACATCATCAGTAGCTGCCACAACCAGAACACATTCCTTCAGATCCTCCGGTTCAAAGGTACGTTCCTTTACACATACATTTCCTGTAAGCTGCAGAATCTGCGGGTCAATCTGTGGTGCCACCACCGTAATCTGCGCCCCGAAATCCAGAAGCACCCGGACTTTGCGCAATGCCACAGTTCCTCCGCCTGCCACTAAACACTTCTTTTTTTCGATATCTATAAACATTGGAAAATAAGCCATAATACCCTTATCTTATAATTGTTTTGTGATTTTTTCAAGTATATCTGCCGGATAATCGCATATCCTACATGCATAGTATTTTTTGCGGGAGGTCTTTTCATGAACTGGAAAACATTTTTTATCTGTGGTCTGACCGGATGGTGCATGGAAATCCTGTTCACCTCGCTGGGCGGACTGCTGCGGGGAGATCTGCTGTTAAACGGACACACCTCCATCTGGATGTTTCCGATCTACGGACTTGCCGCAGTCATCGGACCTCTTTCCGTGCGTCTGCGCCACTGCCCTGTGCTTCTGCGCGGCTGTTTTTACGGTGCCGGCATCATGCTCGTTGAATTTATCAGCGGCAGTATTCTGCGGCTTTTCTCCCTTTGTCCCTGGGATTACAGTAAAACTCCCTACAATATTTCCGGTCTTGTCCGCCTCGATTATTTTCCTGTATGGTTCACCGCCGGGCTGATCTTTGAATATATTCTTTCCCAAAAAAAGAAGCACATCCTCTCGTGATGTGCCCCTTTTTCTTACATTACTTTTATCTGACGCCGGTTCGGATTGGTATATTTTTCCTCGCAATACTTGCAGCGGTACACTTCTTTTTCCTCATCTGCCAGAATAAAGATCTGATCCAGTTCCTGCTCGATCGATGTCACGCAGCGCGGATTTTTGCACTTGATGACATTTTTGACCTGCTTCGGAAGCTTCAGTTCCTTTTTCTCTACGATCCGGTCACCCTTAATCACATTTACCGTAATATTATGATCGATAAAACCGAGAATATCCAGATCCAGTGCTTCAATCGGACACTCTACTTTGATAATATCTTTCTTGCCCATTTTATTACTTTTTGCATTTTTAATAATGGCAACGGAACAATCCAGCTTGTCCAGCTTCAGATCATGATAAATCTGAAGACTCATTCCTGCCTGAATATGATCCAGTACAAAGCCCTCGTGAATTCCACTAATATTCAGCATCTTTACTCCACCTCGATTCCCAGTAATGTCAGGATCAGTGCCATACGGACGTATACACCATTCTGTACCTGTGTAAAATAAGCCGCACGCGGATCATCATCCACTTCAACGGAAATTTCATTGACACGAGGCAGTGGATGCAGCACGATCATGTCATCCTTCGCAAGTTCCATCTTTTCTTTGGTCAGAATGTAGAAATCTTTCAGACGGATATAATCTTCTTCGTTGAAGAAACGTTCTCTCTGTACTCTTGTCATATAAAGAACATCCAGCTGGCTCATGGCATCTTCTAAACGCTCCACTTCCTCAAACTCCACATGATTTGCCTGAAGCACATCCTCCCGGATGTAATCCGGAATCTTTAACTCTTCCGGGGAAATCAGGATAAATTTCACGTTTTCATAACGGATCAGTGCATTGATCAGGGAATGAACGGTTCGTCCGAATTTCAGATCCCCGCACAGACCAATCGTAATATTCCCCAGTCTTCCTTTCAGGGAACGAATGGTCATAAGATCAGTTAACGTCTGGGTTGGATGCTGATGTCCACCATCACCTGCATTGATTACAGGGATACGGGACTTCTGGGATGCAACGAGTGCCGCGCCTTCTTTCGGATGCCGCATTGCACAGATATCTGCATAACAGGAAATAACTCGAATCGTATCAGAAATGCTCTCGCCTTTGGATGCCGATGAAGAATCAGCACTCGCGAAACCTAAAACAGAACCACCGAGGTTTAACATGGCAGCTTCGAAACTTAATCGTGTTCTTGTGCTCGGTTCATAAAAACAGGTTGCCAGTTTTTTGCCATCACAGGCATGTGCATATTTCTTTGGATGCTTCTCAATGTCGCTCGCCAGATCCAACAGCTGATCCAGTTCCTCTACGGAGAAGTCTAAAGGACTCATTAAATGCCGCATTTTTATCCTCCTTCAGCTTAACGCATTTTTACTATCATATAATAAACTGCGGCTATTTTCAAGGCTAATATAGCAGCTATATAAAATTAACATGGGCGACAGCAGAAACACAATGCCTGCGCACACAGCAGACTCATGCAGAAATTGCTGTAATTTCCATAAGGACGCTCATACTCGCTCCCCATATTGGTATACCAGGTTCCGCCATATTCAAGATGCTGCTGGAACTGCCGGTACTCCATATTGCTCGGCTCAAGTTCCACCGCACGGCGGATATGCTCAATCGCCGTTGCACTGTTTCCCACGCCTTCATTTGCCACCGCACTGTAATAGTACCACTGTCCGGCACGCTCGGAAAATGGAATCGAACTTAACACATTGAGTGCTTCCGGATAACACTGATTCTGAATATAATTAAGTGCCGCCTGTAATTTTGGAGAAGTCGCACGGCTCTGGGAACGGTAGGTTCCATTTCCATAATAATACTGTCCGCTGAACCCTCCAAACGGCCCCTGTCCATAGCTTCCTGTGCCTGCCGATCTGCCATCTGCAGAGCCTGCACCATAACTGTAGCTTCCAGAAGTTCCCTGCTGTTTTTCCTTCATAATCAGATCATAGGCCTGCTGCACCTGTTTGAAACGTTCTTCCGCCTGATCTTTGTTCGGGTTGTTGACATTTGCATCTGGATGATACTTCCGGCTCAATGTACGGTATGCTTTCTTTATCTCTTCATCCGAAGCGCTGCGGCTGACGCCGAGCACCTGATATGGATCTGTCATGATTTCTTCCTCTTTTTCTTCAACTGAATGTATTCATACTTGGACCATACACCGGAATACAGAATATTCCGCAGAATATCCGCGTGAAGCAGAATCGGCAGGCGTTCAAAAGACTTCGCGCATTCCGAAATCATGCTGGTCATCATCAGACGGCACAACGTCTCATACTCCGGCTCATCTTCTGTATCCAGATACCGGAGCGGGTTGTAACTGTCTTTTTTTTCATCTTTATCCCGGTCCTCGTAGGCATCCATCAGGTAGATAAATTTGCCCAGATAAAATCCAAGTGTTTTCAATTCATCATACCACTCGTCCTGCTTCCATGCAAATATTTCTCCGAGCATCTCGCCTGTCAGCCCTGCCACAAGATCAATATTCGTCTGTTTTTCCGCCTCATAAGCTGCCAGTTTCTCCATATACTGCTCAATGGCATTGGTCTGCCGCGGATAATTTATTTTGATCCGCTGATAATCTTTCTCAAACATTGAGGCAATGGTTTTCTTCGTGTAATTATGGTCATCTTTCCAGTCATCCACCAGATTGTAATATGCCAGAAGAACGTTCATCTGTGCCGCATAACTCTGAATATCGTTTTCCCGCAGCTGCCGTTTTTTCATCGGATGCATCATACAGGTAAATTCACCAGTCTGCGTGTCCGGCTCATACAGACCGGTCAGCAGAACGACCAGAAATGTCATATCATAATTCAAAAGTGCCTGTCCTTTTTTTCCACAGAACTCTTTTAATTTCCGGCAAAGCCCACAATAATACGACTGATATATTTTTTTATTTTCTTCCGACAGCTGTGCGCCGTTTACATTGATATATCCGAACATACTGCCTCCGATTTAGGTTCTGCGAATAAATTTTTCCCTGCATTTCGGGCAGGTAATCTCTATCTTTCCATGTCCCCTCGGCACACGGACTTCCTGTTTACACATCGGGCACTTGAAAAAGCGGTAATCCCTTGCCTGTCCCATGCGTTTTTTAAACCGGTTCCACGATACGGTGCGGTTATAACGGAAATTCAAATACTTCTGGTTTTCTTCATAACGTTTGGATGTATTTCTTGAAAATACCCGGAAATACATATAAATCATTAAAATCAGCGCTACAAAGGAAAACAGGCCAATGCGTGTAAACATACCGACAAGCAAAAGAATCAGAACAAGCCAGGACTGCATCCGTGCCAGTTCATCCATGCCATTTCTTCCCTGCATAAAACGATACAATTTGTCTCTCATACAATTCCTCTTTTCTGTGTTTCGTCGATATTTTTCGTGTCTTATATTAGTTATATATCATGGGAAATCATATCGTCAAGCAACGTATTTTCTTTTCATACACTTTTCATAAAGTGTTTAGAAATCCGGGAAATTTATAATGGTATAGACGTGAAAAATGAAAATTTCCAAAGAATACTGCTGATATTTACGGAAAACATCTTAAGAAGAAGGACGATAAGCCGGGTTATGTCGTTGGGTGATCATCTATCTAGTACGATTGTTGCCAACCGTCTCAAGCGACCTACCTAAAGCTGGCGGGCCACGTCAGCGCTTTGTTTCGGTCTTGCTTCGAATGGGGTTTACATGTGCCCTCTCTGTTACCAGCGAGGCGGTAGTCTCTTACACTGCCATTCCACCCTTACTATAGAGGTGCATCTGTGATGCATCTCTTATAGCGGTATATTTCTGTTGCACTTTCCTTAGAGTTTCCTCCACCGGCCGTTAACCGGCATCCTGCCCTGTGAAGCCCGGACTTTCCTCACCTGCGGTCTTTCGACACCTGCAGCCGCGATCACCTGTCCTCCATCTTAAGATGCTTTTCCACTATAACACAGTTTCCAGTAAGGTTCAAGCCGTAAAGTTTACCGTGTTTTTATACATTAAAACAACTTCCTCCGACAAATTCCCGCACCAGAGAACTCTGTGCAATTCCTTCCGTCGGAAGCGGCAGAAAATAGTCCAAAAACTTAAGCAGACGCTTCGCTTCCAGATATTCTGCACTGTCACGCGGAATCTGAAACAGAAGCGGTTCCGCATATACTTTAAGCACCGCAACCTCATACAGTAACGCGGAATTAAACATGACATCCGCACTGTCCTGAAACGGGAAAATATTTTTTTCTTCTCCCCTTCGCACAGATTTCCACATCGCAATCGTCTCCTGTGCCGTCGTTCCACGGGTTCTGGCATCTCTCACGATCCGGCGTAACAGACGGCAGTCCGTCGTGGACAGCGGATTGTGTTCATCAATATTCAACTGTGTCAGCGCAGAAATATAAATCTTAAATTTACTTTCTGCGGGAAGTGTATACGACAGCTTATCGTTCAGACCATGAATTCCCTCTATGACAAGAATATCATTTTCTTTAAGCTGCAGGGTCCTGCCACGGTATTCCCTCTTTCCCGTCTTGAAATTGAAAGAAGGCATATCTACTTTCTCCCCTGCCAGAAGCCGGGTCATATCTTCATTAAACTGTCTGACATCCAGTGCCTCCAGACATTCAAAATCAAGATTTCCGTCTGCATCCCTCGGACACCGCTCCCTGTCATCATAATAATCATCCAAACTGATCAGATGCGGTTTTCTTCCCTTTGCCAGAAGCTGAATCGACAGGCGGTTGGAAAATGTCGTCTTTCCGGAAGAAGACGGGCCTGCGATCATGACAAATTTAATTCCTTTTTTCTCTGCAATCTGTGCTGCCAGGGAACCGATCCGTTCCTCCATCAGCGCTTCCTGAAGCAGAATAATCTGTTCGCCCCTGCCGGATGCAATTGCATCATTGAGCGCGCCGATCGTTCCAACGTCCAGCATACGGCTCCAGCTGCGTGATTCTTTTAATGTGTGGTACAGTTTATTGGAGGTATGAAGCGGTTCCACTTCATCTCCCTTTTTATTTGGGAACAAAAGAACAAATCCGTCTTCATATAACTCCAGATCAAACACTCCGAGATATCCCGTGGATGGAACCATATAACCGTAATAATAGTCCTGATGTCCGTCCAGCTCATAAATATTGACACGCGAACTTCTGCGATAATGTAAAAGCCGCTCTTTGTCCTTCATTCCCTTATCATGAAACAGCTGTTCCGCATCTTCTGTTTTTACACTGCATTTCTTGATCGGTAAATCGGCCTCTACCAGACGCTGCATCTCTGCACGCAGTGCCTGCACGGCTGCTACATCATTAGCAGTTCCATGCAGTTCACAGTAATAACTTTCTCCCAGAGAATAATATACCCTGATTTTTACCTGATCCTTCCACAGATTTTCTACCGCCTTCTGCAATAAAAGCGTCATACTTCTGCGATAGGTGCGTTTGCCGTCCCTGTCCGTCATCGTCAGAAACGAAATTTTACCGGGTGCCTTCACCACTTTTGAAAGTTCCCGCAGTTTTCCATCTACACATGCCAGTACAATCCTGTCACTGTAATTTTTCTGATATTGTTTTGCAATCTGTTCCAGTTTTGTCTGCTCCGGAATCAGAACCAGTTCGGTTTTCTCCGGCGCAGTCTCCAATGTGATCTCAAATTCCTGCACTTTTTATCGCCCCCAAAATCGTATACGCAGATTCATTCTGCTGTAATTTTTCCTGCACTTCTGCAATACGTCGTATGATCTGTTCCGATTCTTTCTGTGCTTCAAGCGTCTGCAGAATCTGTGTCAGCTGTCCATGCTGACGCACCAGAAACCGGCGCAATACCGGATTTCCGTTTCTCAGAAGAAGCGGTCCGTAAATATCACAGACTGCAATTGTCTGATCATTCAACCGGTTCCACGTTTCATCCTGCTCCGTTTTTACGGCACGCATCATCGGATAATATTTTCCTTCTTCACAGACCATATCTTCATCTTCAATCTTATACTGATGCTGGCGCAGATATTCCCGGACCTTATGTATTTCAGACTGTGGCTGCAAAATCAGTTCTTTCGCTGTACTGCAGACTAATTCCCCTTCCGTCAGAATATGCAGAATCAGTTCTCCACCCATTCCTGCAATCAGAATGGAATCCGCTTCATTTGGAAGCAGTGCCTCTGCTCCGTCCGAAAGTCTGGTCTGTATATATTTCTCCAGCCTGGCTGCCCGGATATGTTCCTGCGCCCGGGCAAGC
>UMLO01056751.1_pt1 | contig 9974 bp, 8 predicted proteins | sample 1966551 | NCBI WGS metagenome assembly UMLO01 (sample SAMEA4836201, study PRJEB28245) | human gut metagenome | biome: gut microbiome; material: fecal sample | place: Denmark | collected 2008
GTATGCGGAATTTGAACAGGCAATGGCAAACACCTCTGCTATCGCAGGGGCATCTGCGGACGATTATGCGAAACTGTCTGCTGCGGCCAGAGAAGCAGGTAAAGCGACAACCTTCACGGCTTCGGAGGCGGCCGATGCCTTGGGGTATATGGCACTGGCGGGATGGAATGTGGAAGAAAGTACCGCAGCCTTAACACCAGTGCTTAAACTCGCAGAAGCAACGCAGGCAGACCTTGCTACCACCAGTGACCAGGTAACAGACTCCATGAGTGCCATGGGAGTTGGAATAGATGACTTACAGGGATACCTCGATGTTATCGTAACAACCAACAACAAGGCAAATACAACGGCGGCGGACCTTATGGATGCATTCATCGGATGCGGTGGTGCAGCCAGAGCCGCAGGTATGAACTACAAGGAAACCTCCACAGCACTCGGAATCTTGGCGAACAACGGTATCAAGGGCAGTGAAGCAGGTACAGCATTGAACTCAATGCTTGTACGAATCAGCACCAAGGATGTAGCGCAAAAGGCATTCAAGGATTTAGGTGTCGCAGTTTACGACAGTTCCGGGGAAATGAGGAACATGAGGGATATCCTCGTGGACTTAAACGGTGCAATGGCAGGAATGACGCAGGAGCAGAAAAACTCCTATATGTCAGCAATTGCCGGAACGAACTACTACTCACAGTTTGGTTACTTACTGGACGGAGTAAAAGAGGGAGTAAACGGCTCTGCATCAGCATGGGATGAACTCGCCGGAGCAATCGACAATTCAACTGGCGCACTGGATGCAATGGATGCAACAGCGACCGGAACATTACAAGGCGCACTGGCACGATTCCAGTCGGCAATCAGCGACCTAAAGATAAGCATGGTAGAGGACTTCGGACCGTATGCGATGCAGATCATAGATGCGGTGGCATTGAAAATCCCGGATATTACGGCAGGGTTCAGCGAACTCATTCAGAAACTACCAATCCAAGAATTCATGAACGGAGTCGGTCAGATGGCAGGCGGTGTTCTGGATTTTGTCGGAAAGATAGTGGACGGTCAGAGTTTCTCCGAAGCATTCTCGTCAACACTGTCGGAAGATTTCGGTGTAGAACTGCCCGGAAGCGTACAGACATTCCTTGGAGTGATCCAAAACCTGTGGGATGATTTCCAGTCATTCATTGGATGGATAGGAAGCACCGCCGAAGCAACACTGGGCGGATTAAAAGATACAATCGCAGAGCATGAGCCACAGCTACAGGCAATCATGGATTTGTTATCAGATGTGCAGCAGAAATTCTCGGAAGCCTTCGGGGGCGCAAGTGATGATGCAAGCAGTCTGGTAAGCGGAGGACTTCCGGCACTGGTCGGGGCACTCTTGGATGTACTGGGCGCAGCGGCAAATGTACTCGACAAATTCGTGGAATGGAAAGGTTTTATACCTACCGTGACCACACTGGCGACAGCCATCGCAGGATTTAAACTTGCGAAAACAGCGATAGAGATCGCAAAGGTTACCAAGGCAATGACATTGCTTCGGGTAGCCAAGATAAAGGATAAAGCGGAAACATTGTATCTGAACGCACTATATGCCAAGGACGCAATCGTGAAAGCAGCATCCACAGCAGCAACATGGGCACAAACAGCAGCCACAACCGCATGGAACGTGGTCTGCACGGCGGCGACAGCGGTAACGACCGCACTGGGTGCAGCGTTTACATTCTTAACCAGTCCGATTGGCTTAGTAATTCTGGCAATCGGAGCAGTAATCGCTATCGGTGTATTACTGTATAAAAACTGGGATACGGTAAAGGAAAAGGCAGGGCAACTCGGAGAGTGGATCTCCGCAAAGTTCTCCGCATTGAAAGATGCGGTCTGCAATGCGGTGGACGGTTTCAAAGATAAATTCCCGGTAGCCTTCGAATTTATCAAGGGTGTATTTGATGGATGGTGGACAACCGTCAAGGGAGTAATTGACGGAGTGAAACAGGTATTCCAGGGAATCATTGACTTCGTAGCCGGGGTATTTACCGGAGACTGGAGCAGGGCACTGGATGGACTGAAAAACATCTTCCTCGGAGCATTTAATGCGCTGAAATCGTTGGCACTCGCTCCTTTGAACGCACTGAAGGGTGTAGTAACCGGAGCATTTAATGCCATAGACACAGCCACAGGCGGAAAGCTGACGGCAATTAAAGAAAAAGCGTCCGAATGTTGGAACAATGTGAAGCAGACGGCAGGTACAGTATTACAGGCAGCCAAGGACACTGTAAGCGAAAAGCTGAACAACATGAAAACCGCATACGAGCAACACGGTGGCGGAATCAAGGGTGTAGCAGCCGCAGCGGTCGAGGGTGTCAAAGGATATTACACAGCCGGATACACATTCATAGACAATCTGACAGGCGGAAAGTTATCAGCCATCAAGGATAAGTTCACATCCAAGATGGGCGAGGTAAAGGCGAGCGTTTCGGAAGCATTCAACAATGTCAAAGACACAGCCGGAAACCTCATGGAAACAGCCAGAGCAAATGTAGGGGCAAAACTCGATGCCATGAAATCTGCGTATGACAGCGCAGGTGGAGGCATTAAGGGAGTGGTCGCAGGAGCAATGGCAGGAGTACAAAGCACCTTCTCCAGTGTGATGAGCACCGTGGATACATTGACGGGAGGAAAATTATCCTCCATTACAAGTGCATTCACAAACAAACTGAACGCAGCCCAAACAGCCGTCACGAATGTCCTTGGGAATATCAAGCAGGCATTCAGTGACAAACTGGAAGCAGCGAAAAGCGTGGTAACCGGAGCACTGGACAAAATCAAGGGAGCATTTAACTTCAAGTGGTCACTGCCGCACCTCAACCTCCCACACATCAGTGTAAGTGGAGGACAAGCACCATACGGTATCGCAGGAAAAGGCTCACTGCCTAAGTTCTCAATCGAATGGTACAAAAATGGTGGTATTATGACGCAGCCTACCGCATTCGGAATCAATCCGGAAAGCGGAAACTTAATGGCAGGCGGAGAAGCAGGACCAGAAGCAATTGTGCCTCTTTCCCAGTTATGGGAGAAAATGACGACCATCCTAAAAGGCATTCTCGCAGAGAGCCAGAACGGTGGCGCAGGCAACGCACTGTCGGCACTGGTGGATAAGGTCGGGGCAGCAATGCAGGGAAGCACGCAGACACCAATATCCGGTCTGCTCGACAGACTGAGTGGCGGTGGAAACGAACCGCAACCTGCGACAGCAAACGGAGCACCAATAAACTACGCACCAGTATATAACTTCAACGGCGCAGCACCTACGAAGGATGATCTGGTGGAAGCAGAGCGTATGTCACAAGCAGAATTCAATGAAATGATGGAGCAGTGGCAGCGTGACAACGACAGAAAGAGGTTCTAAGGAGGCGAGAGAATGGCAGGCACATACGAAACGGTGCAGGGCGACACATGGGATAAGATAGCGTACCAGGTCTACGGAGATGAGAAGTACGCAGGATACCTCATGGAGAACAACCGCCTGTTACTGGAATACCTGGTATTCCCGGGCGGGGTCACTCTCGCCACACCGGAACTGGCAGATGAGGTAGACGAAGATCTGCCAATATGGAGGGATTAAGCATGGATCCAAGGAAAGCAACCGCCTCCGTTTCATATAACGGAAAGCGGATCGATACCAAACTCGCAGAGTACCTCCAGTCATTCAGTTACACAGATGTTGCATCGGGAGAGAGCGACAGCCTCTCCCTCAACATCAATGACAGAGACAGGAAGTGGATCAAGTCATGGTTTCCAAGCAAGGGAGACACTATGGCGGCCACGATTATTATGAAAAACTGGAGCAAAGAGGGAGATACACAGAAATTAAGCTGCGGGTCTTTTGTGATTGATGATTTCAGTTTTTCTGGAACACCAGTCAAGCTGAAACTGGAAGCGTTGGCACTTCCGGCAGACAGCAGCTTCAAGGAAACACAGAGAACAAAAACATATGAGAAAACAACCTTGGAGAATATCGGACAGGAAGTCGCAAAGCGGGCGGGCATCAAACTGTACTATGAAGCACCAAGGATACCAATAGAAAAGGTGGAGCAGAGCGAGAAGGATGACTGCTCATTCTATAACGAGTTGGTAAAACTCTACGGCTTCGCCATGAAGATATATAAAAACAAAATCGTGGTGTTTAACGAAGCCACCTATGAGAAAAAGAAATCAGTGGCAACGCTGACGGAACAGAACATAGAACCGAACTGGTCATGGAACACAAAATTGTGCAGAACCTACACCGGGGCGAAATATGAGTACACCAACAATGATAAGAACCAGACGATAAAGGTCGAGGTCGGTGGCGGAAACAGGATACTGAAGGTCACGGATGCAGCGAGCAACGCATCGGAAGCAGAGCGCATTACACTGGCAAAAATCAATGAAGCCAACAAGGGCGACACAACCATGTCGGTAACAATGACCAGAGCCAACAGGAAGATCATAGCGACCTCCTGCGTGACCATAAAAGGCTTCGGAAAATTGGACGGCAAGTACTATGTGGAAAAGGTCACATGGGATATCGGAAGCGGATGTAAGCAGAAACTCGACCTTCGGAGAGTGGCGGATCGCTTCACGGATGCCAAATCATCTACCAAGGCTGTGGCAAAGAAGTCAAAGACGGAGACAAAGTCCTCCACAGCGACTACCACGGCAACGAAGTCCACAGGAACGCAGACACCGGTAAAGGGCGGAAAGTACACACTGACAACTACGAAAAAGGGTTACTACACCGCAGCCGAAGCACTGGCAGGCAAGGTAACTGGAGGACACCCGACAGGTACAAGACGACCTGGAATATATACGATATTCAACATTTCACAGGGTATGCTGAATCTAACGACCAAGGCAGGAGTGCCGGGGTCATGGATAAACCCAAACTAAGGAGGTGGAGAGCATGGCAGCAGCGACAATCAGACTGGGGAAGATATCCTCAATCAATTACACAGCAGGGAAAGCCAGAGTGGTGTATGAGGACAGAGACGACTCCGTGACAAGCGAGCTTCCATTCCTCGCCCTGCAGTACAACATACCAAAGGTAGACGACCTCGTGGTCGTGGCTTGCTTTTCCAACGGCACGGTGTCCGGGGTCATACTCGGACCGGTGTATAATTCAGCGAACACACCACATGAGGGTGGCGCAGGCATCTTCCGGCAGGAGATGAGCAACAATGTGAATGAAGCAGTCATGTCCTATTCAGAAAAGAAGCAGACAATAATCCTGCGTGCCCCGAAGATAGAATTCGAAGGGTACGGATACGAGGACAAGCCGTATGTGACACTGGAACAGATAAACGATGCGTTCTCGGACATTGATGATAACAAGACCGGGATATCCAACCTGCAGGATGACACAGCCAGGACAAAAGGAAAGCCGTCCCTGCAGGCACAGTTGGACGCATTGGAAAAAAGAGTAAAGGCACTGGGAGGTTGATGGGATGGGAAGAATAGGAAACTTTGGAAAACTGATCGTCTTTGAAACGAGCGACAGCAGAATCCTCAACTTCACAGACTACCAGAGAACCATATCGGCAAACTGGGCGAAGCATGAGCGCATCGGGAAAAAGCCGCAGTCAGAATTCCTCAACCCAGAACTGATGACCGTACAATTCAAGGTCGTACTGAACGCACAGCATGGAGTGAAGCCATGGAAAACATTCCACGAAATCACAAAAGCAGTGCAACAGGGAAGAGTGGAGAAACTGGTCATCGGAAACCATGCCGTAGGGTCGAACAGGTGGAAGATCACACAGGCTACCCAGTCAAACCTTATTGTTATGGGTACTGGGGAAATCCAGAAGATGGATGTCAATCTTTCATTGGAAGAATATCTGTAGGGAGGGCAGCGGAATGACAATAGACTTAAAACACATAACCGTAGCCTTTGACTACGCAAGCGGGGACATCGCAGATATTAAAAGATGTCTGGAATGCTTATACCAGACGGCAGAGGGAACGTGCCCACTTGACCGGGAATTCGGTCTGAACACGGACTTCGTAGGGATGCCGATGGATGTGGCAAAGAGCCAGTTCGCAGTGGAGATCATCGACAAGACGGACCGGTACGAGCCAAGGGCAACAGTAAAAGATATCAACTTCTCATTCAATGAGGATGGGCAGTTGCAGGCGGAGGTGGTAATAACAAATGTCTGACACAATCCAAAGCGTAAAAGACCTCCCAGAGGTGTCGTTCATTGACAATGACACACTGGAAGCAATGAAAACAAGAATGGTGGCAAACTTTGAGAGCGAATGGAAGCGCATCACAGGACAGGAGATAACGCTCTCTCCTTCAGATCCGAACCGCATCATGCTATATGCCATCGCACTGGAATTATACCAGGACGAACAGTACATAGACAGAGCCGGAAAGCAGGACTTAATCAAATACTCCTACGGCGAATTCCTCGACAACCTCGGAGCAGGCAGGGGAGTAACCAGAAAGCAGCCGTCCCCTGCGGAAACAACACTGAGGTTCACTCTTTCAGAGAAGCGGCCTGCAGCCGTAGGCATACCGGAAGGAACAAAGGTCACGGACGGCAACCTCAACTACTTCGCCACAGTAGGATACGAGGAAATCCCCGCAGGGGAAACCTATGTAGATGTGAGGGCACTCTGCACCGAGAACGGAGTGGACGGAAACGAACTGCTGCCGGGGCAGGTCAATGTACTGGTTGATTTGATACCGTATGTGGAGAGCGTAAGCAACACGACCAAGACAAGCGGCGGAGCAGACCTCGAATCAGACGAGAGCCTTGCAGAGAGGATATTCCTCGCACCAAGCGGATACAGTGTCGCAGGACCGGACGATGCATACAAATACTGGACAAAGACCTACAGCCAGACCATCGGAGATGTAAAGGTAACCAGTCCGAACCCGGTAGAGGTAGAAATTCGTTTCATTATGACGAACGGAGAACTCCCGACAAAGACTGTCATAGACGGAGTGGCAGCATACCTGCAGGATGAAAACATCCGCCCGCTTACCGACAAGGTAACCGTGCTCGCACCGGAGACGGTCAAATTCAACATTGCATTCACATACTATGTAAATTTGAGTGACCAGTCCAAGGCAGGAACTATACAGGCGGAGGTGGCACAGGCGGTGGCTGACTACATCGAATGGCAGACCAGAACCATCGGCAGAGATATCAACCCTTCAGAACTCATGAAACGGATCGTGGCAGCCGGAGCAAAGAGGGCGGAGATAACCTCTCCGGTATTTACGACCGTGCCGGATACCAGTGTCGCAAGGATAGGAACGCAGACCGTGACATACGGAGGTGTTGAGAATGATTAGTTTATATGACGGACAGATCACAGACCTCCTGCCATGGAAGATAGCACAGAGCACTGAGGTGCGCTGCATATCCTACGCAGTGCAGCAGGAACACCAGAGGATGCTCCGGCTGGCAGCGCATACCAGAACTATGGCAGTCATTGATGAACTGCCGGAGCGGATACTGGATGTACTGGCGGTGGAACTAAGGACACCATACTACCAGGAGAGCATGAATCTGGAAACCAAACGCAACATCATAAAGAGGACGCTCCTGTGGCACACCAAGGCAGGAACTCCGAGTGCGGTATCAGAACTGATAGAGATTGTATTCGGGGAAGGCAGGACAGAGGAATGGTTCGATTACACCGAGGGTCCATACACCCCCGGAACATTCGACATCATAACCAATGCCAGAATGACAGAGGAAATGGCAAATTACTTCCTCTCCATCATTCAGAGAGTAAAGAACACCCGCTCCCATATCCGCAGGATACTGGTGGAGCGAGAAATGGAGATGCATGAGACAGTGGCATCCGGGGTGGTCAGCAGTCCGAAAGAACAGGTGCTGAACCACCACCAGACCACAAACGATTACACCATGCAGGAGACGGCTGCATCAGCCGTAACCTCCGCACCGTCCAGAACGGTAACAAACCACCCGGAAGGACGCACCGGAGATATCGGCATGGAAGGGAACGCTGCAGCAGGTGCAGTAAGTTCCCCGCATGAGACTATCGGGAATAATGTCAACCCACGCACAGGCACGCTGTCGGGCGGTGTGAGCGGTTTTGCAGCGATAGTGGTAAGAAACACCAAGACCACAATTCTAAACGGAGCACAGCGAACACAGGCAAGCGTACACGGCACTGTGCCGAGGGTGGCAGTGGGAATGGCATCACATTCCAAAATAACAACATAAAGGAGGAACAACGATGGCAGGAGTATTCAAAGAAGCAGTGCTGACAGCCAAAGGAATCGCCCTGCTCGCCAAGGCACAGGCAGGAAGATGCACAATCAAACTGACCAAGGCCGCAACCGGAGACGGATCATATTCAGATGGCGAAGCACTCACAAACAGAACTGCTCTCAAATCCAAGAAGCAGGAGTTCGCACTGATTACAGTGACGACCCAGAACCAGTCCAATGTATATGTGAAATTTATCATCACAAACAAGCAGGACACCGGAAACCTTAAGAATGGCTACTACGTGAAAGAGGTCGGCATTTATGCACAGGACCCGGACGAGGGGGAAATCCTCTACGCACTGGCAGTCGGAGTCGCAAACCAGTGGGATTATATGCCCGCTTACAACGACCTCCTCCCGTCCACGATTACCATGGACTTCTTAACCGAGGTCGCCAACGCAACAGATGTAACTATCGTAACACCAAACAGTATGTACCTTTACGACCAGACCACTGGGGATAAGTATGTGCTTGGTGTGGATAAAGGACTTTTATACTACGAGGAGGTAGAGGAATAATGGGAAAGACATACATCGCAGACAAGGAAACCCTCGACAAGTGCTATGCGATTTTATCCGCAGACGGAATCTATGGCTTTATTGAGCACATGGATGTTTTAAGTCCGACAGCACGAATCGAATACATCGGACAGAACAAAGACTTCACTCCGATTTCACTCAACAAGGACACCGGAACAATGACACTCAACAGTTGGGCAGACTTCCCGATCATCGTGGCAAATAAGCCGTGGATGGTAAGGGCAGACGGAACACCGGACTACAGACTGGATGAGAACGACTACACCAAGAAAGAGGACGGCACTGCTTCGGATGTTTCCAACACAAGCTACAACGGCGGAGCGTTCTCGTGGCTTGCCAAGATTTACAAGCAGGAGTATATGCTCGGCAATGACCGTGTCGTTAAATTCTCCATGAGGGAAAGAGACGGATTCGAGCCTGTCGGATTTAAAGACCCGAGCAACAATGTACTGGAGGGTGTATGGATTCCGATGTTTTACGGTTCAATCCTCGGAGCAGATACCTCCACACCAAAGATGGTGTCTCTGGCAGGATTGCAGCCTTGCTACAATAACACCACGGACAAAGAGCATACCGCAATCGCAAACTTCTCAAGCCGTGCAGCATTCCTCGGTGGCGGAATTGTTCAGACAATCACTGACCTTCTGATCATGTTCGCAAAGAGCACGAACTCACAGGAAGCATACGGCTATGGAAATTCAAGCGGATACGATGCGAGCCTTGCGCCGACCAACGGAGTGAAGCAGAATGCAGTCGTAGGTGGCGGACAGTTCTACGGAACCAAGGATGCGAAGTCACTCAACAAGATCTTCCACTCCATCGTCCTTGGAACATATCAGCAGTGGATGCGTGACCCGTACACATTGCTCGTGAACGGCAGATACAAGGTCAGCAAGAACTACACCTACGATGTGACCGGAGCGAAGTACCAGGATACAGGCATCAGCCTTCCGAAGATGTTCGAGAGTGATGGAAGCACACAGAAATACGGTATTTTCTATCCGCACAAGTATCAGACCGTTCCCGGCTTCGGAGCAGTTCCGGTTCATCCGTGCAAGGGAAGCACATCCACTGGCGGCTGTGACGGATTATGGCAGAATGTCGAGATTGTGGCGGTCGCCCGTCGGTTCGGTACTTGCGGCGACGGTACG
>UMLO01037823.1_pt1 | contig 9969 bp, 6 predicted proteins | sample 1966551 | NCBI WGS metagenome assembly UMLO01 (sample SAMEA4836201, study PRJEB28245) | human gut metagenome | biome: gut microbiome; material: fecal sample | place: Denmark | collected 2008
TAAGAATCTTTCCGGCGACGCTGTCGGCGTAGGCGGTCAGCTGCTCCTGCATGGCTTCCACCGCCTGGCGTTTTTCGGTTTCCGTATACCGCTTTAATGAGAGGGATGCTAAAACGTCCGCATCTAACAGGCGGATACCGGCATCCTGTAAGACTGCCATGGCTTCGCTTACAACGGTCTGGGCGCGTTCCAGCCGTTCCTTTTCCCGTTTTAAAGCGGAAGCTTCATCCTGCAGTTTTTCCAGGTGTTCCTGCTCCATGCGGATTGGTTCCATGCAGTCCATGTTATCGAGACTTAAGTTTAACTGGCGGATCTTACGCTCCACTTCACGTTCTTCCTCAGTCTTTCTCTCTAATTTCCCCTTCAGCTCCCGGATCTGCTGATTGATCTGAGACTGTTTTTTTGCAAGTCCCGTGATCTCATCGTCCAGGTTATGGTAGTCTTTATAGGCGTTCATGATATCGTCCCGGCGTACGATAGCTTCCGACTTTTCAAAAGCAGTGGACGCATCCGTGACTGCTTCTAAGTCCCCGATCTCCCGTTCAATCTGGGACAGTTCCATGTTCAAGCGGTCGATGCGCTCCATGGACTGCACCAATGGGTCGAAACGGATTTCCCTCGGTTCCAGGACGCTTTCCTTGATGAACTGCTCGATCCTGGACTTCGGGTTATAGGTTAAGATCCCGCGGATCTTTTTTAAAAAAGTCTGTACCTGGAGTTTAGTCATATTTAAGCCTGTCATCTGCATGAATGCTTCCAGGCCCTCTTCATTCCCCATGAAACGGACTTTCCATTCCTTTTTCAATTCTTCCCTTGTTTTCGGGCGCTCCGTGCCGTTTTCTTTCACGGTATGATTGACATCCTGTAAGGTTTTCCCTTCCAGGACATACCGCCATGTCTTGACCGTATTTTTGCTGTCGGTCTCAATGAGTGTCCCAAGGATGAATGGGACCATGGCAGAATCGTCATAGTATTCCAGCGCAATATGCGTTGTTAAGGTCGGGTATTTATCCGCCGGGCGCATATAGGTATTGGATGTCGCATCCATGAAACCCCTGGTGTAGGTGGACAGGGTCCGTTTTCCTTGGGTGTCCGTTGATTTATTGAATGCCGTATCCCCGAACGCCCCATACCGGATCGCATCCAGGATAACCGACTTTCCGCTGCCGTTCCTTCCCATGATCAGCGTGAACCGTCCGATGGGAAACGTGTTATGGTTAAAAGCATACCAATTCACCAACCGCACCTGTTTTAAAATGACCATGAATCTTCCTCCTCGTTCGTATCTTCCTCTTCTGTATCCGTTCCGTCTTCTTCCTGCTCGTCTTCTTCCCCGGCATGCAGAGCTTCGTCCGCTACCGTCTTAAACTGCGGGATGTCCCATCCAAACTGCAGAGACGGGTACAGGCGGATCTTTGCATCTTCCCCTTTGTCGTCCTCGTTAAAATGGACGAGCATGTATTTCTTAAAAAGGCGCAATGCGGCACGCAGTTCCTGTCCGCTTACTTCCACCCCGAAAGATTTTAAACGGTCGACCAAAGCGCCCATTTCGATGAATGTACCGTCCTCGTTACCGAGGCTGCTTAAATAGGTCTGCCATAATACCAGGAGCAGGTGGTACTGGAGCGGGGTAAACTGGATAATGTTTGCCTTTCGCAGTCCCTGCGCATCTTCATCCTGTTCACTTAAGGTCAGCATGGCGACCCCGGCTTTTTCCTCCACCAGGATGTCATAACCGATCACCTGCAGGTACTGGGAGATCTCAAACCGGTTGGATTCCCTCGCGATGAACCGGTATAATTTTTCTTCCTTTTCCCGCAGCACAAACGTAGAATTGAATAGGTGCCGGAGCGCCTTTTTAAACATCAGGCTTTCCGTCTCCGGGATATTGATCTCACAATGAATCGCTGGCATATGGGTCCTCCTCTTCTTTTGTACCGGAAAACGCTCTGCTTTTTGCATACTCTTCGTTTTCCAGTTTTTCTTCATCCGGCGTGATCACGAAATCCGTGATATCCGCGATGCCGTGATCCGTGACCTTCCCGTCTTCAAATTCTGCCTTATACGGGAAATCATCCGCCCCGGAAAAAATTACGGCGGATGCAATCATTAAAGCTTCTTCCTTTGTGGCTACCGGCTCATCTTTTACAGAGAGTACGCTCCTGCCAGCCCGGAATTTTTCACGGATATGACGCTTGGCTGCGTCGATGCCGTATTTTTCCGATGTAACGCCGTATAAGGAATCTGTCAGACGTTCCATCTCATCTTCATCCACCTGGAAATCGATCAGTGCCGCTGGCGGCGCATCGGCCGCCTTTTTTCGAATCCGCTGTTCAAAGGACCGTTTCCCGACCAGGCGGTAGGAAGCAAGCTGCATGCTCTGTGACAGATCCATCAGTGTCCGGTCCCGTTCTTCCTGCGGCATGTCCTTTAACATCATTAAAAGTTTGGTTAAATAATTCTGCGTGTTGATGCTGTTATTGCGAATCATGGAGATCCTGGAGGCGTACAAATTGTAATATGCAGCGATCTTCTCGTCGATTATGGCCATCTGTTCATCATATCCGTGATTTAAGAAGTATTCCAGCTCTGAAAGGCGCGCATCCACGGCCGCCTCCGCTTCTTCGTATGTCTTTTTCGTGGAAAGGGAACAGTCCACGATCATGCGCTTATGCAGGTCCCCGATGGAGATCCTGGCCAGTAACACGTTGATCTTCGCGATCATGCCCGGGATGGTACCGTCTTTTTTCATAAAGAAATAATCCCGAAAAAACCGGTTTAAGATCTCGTCTTTCATCATATAGGCACCAAGACCGTTTGCGCTGTCTAATTTCAATACTTCATTCATGATCCGGCTGATACTGTCACGGAGGACCGCCAGTTCCTCCCGCAGGTCGAATTCGTGGTCCGTAAGCGGTTCCAGGATATTGACATACGGTCTGGTCTGCCGTCCGCCCTTCCACTCCAGTGCAGAGTATAAGATTTCGTACATGGAAAAGATGTGGTTGGTGATCATCCCGTCCGTCTGTGCATCAAAGATTCGTCGGATCGTCTCCATGACTTTGCGGCACCTGCCGCTTACGGTGACCGTGTTTTCCCCGTTCCGTCCGAGTTCCCGCTTTTCCAGCCACCCGCATTTACGGAACCTTGTGATGATCGTGCCTGCGGTCTCCGCCGGGGCGCTCTTTTTATTCTCCTGCTTTTTTTCCTCATCCGGGTCCACATCATCCGTTTCCAGGTCGTACTGAAATTCCCGGAAGCAGCGGATAATCAGTTCTTTAGCATCCCGCTCATACAGGATCGGAACCTCCTTGGACCGCTCGATCAGCCGGATGATGCATTCATAATAAAACTGCGCGTTTTTGGAAACGAACAGCTTAAAAAACTGGTTGCTTTCTTTTGTGAATTCCAAAATGCATCTTCCTCCTTTGTGCTTTCCCGTTCAGTATGTATCACTTTCCGCGAGTGCATTTTTGCGGATAACACTTTTTGGTCATTTTTGCATAAATTTAAAGGGTGTTCTCCGGGAACACCCTCGGTTTTTTCAAAAAAGCCATAAAAAAAAGATCCCCGACTGTTTCCAGCCAGAGACCTTGTTTTTCCTTTTCTTACTGTGCGTTGCCATTCGTAATCTTTACGATCTCGGAATCGATCATTGCCTTTAATGCCTGCAGTTTTTCCAGTACTTCCTCGCGATCCTGATCCTTATACTTTTTATCTGTGTTTAAGAAGTCTTCCATTCGATCATAACACTGGTTGAATTTCTTCACAGCGGCCTTGGATGTGTATTTCTTTGGTCCTGCAACCGGTTTCTCCTGGGTTGTTTCTGTTGTCACTCCGGTTTCCTGTGCGTCCTCGCAGGTTTCCTGCACGCCGTCTTTTGCATCCGTGATTTCTGTTCCTTCTGTTTTTGCCATGCCTGCTGCTTCCGCCTGCATCCGTCCACAGATAGCTTCTACCAATTCTTCGGCAGAAAGAGGTTCCTCACCATGTCCCTTCACGAAGTCGATCAGCTCCTGTACCTCATCGCGTCCGTTTACAATATTGCGTTCCTTCATTAATTCCATTGCATCCAGGATGAGGCTCTGTTTATCCTCGTCCAGCACGGACATAGAGGAACCCTGTGCAATCTGTAAGATACCATCCACTACGGCCTTCTGTGCGCGCTCGCCGAGTTTTAACAGGGACTCATATTTATAGATCGTACTCGGGTTGGTACCGAACTCTTTTGCCAGCTCTTCCCTGGTCTTCTGTCCGTCGTAGGTTCCCTCCTCACGTTCCATTTCGATCGTTTTGCGGAGGTAATCGATCTGTCTTGCCGTATGGATCGCGTCTCCCTTTTTGATCGCATCACGGCCGTAGATGTTAGCGCCCAGGAACAGGCGTCTGCGCAGGGTCTCGGATTCCGGATACGGATACACAAACGCCTTAATCGTTTCGTGTCCGAGCATCTGGAATGCTCTGGTACGTCTGGCGCCGGAATAAATCATATATTCCCCATTGCCCATATCCCAGACTTCAATGGCGCCCTTAAATCCATTTGACTCAATACCATTGGCTAAGCGTTCAATCCCTTCCATACCGAATACATACTCATTATCTGGATATTCTTTTAAATGGGAAATCTGCAGCATCTTCGTGTCGTCCATTGTGGCTTTCTGGTTTACTAAATTTTTTAAAGCCATATTTCTATTTCCGCGCATATCTCTCATGATTTTCTCTCCTTATATTTCTGTTCTGTTGTTTTCTATTATCGCGTTAGTAAGTAGTTTGTATAGTTATCATCTGAATCTGCCAGATTCGGGAGATGTTCATCTTCTTTTAACAAATTGCAACGTCTTAATACCTCTTCTGTTAAATGAATGTAGTCTTTTGTGATGCCGGCGTTTCTCTTCAACCAACACAATGGGCATCCGCATTCATTCGCTTTCCTTGCGTTGACATTCTGCCGAATGGTGGATTTCATGAAGGTGTCCCCTAGAGCCTCGATGGCGTCTGCATACAATCCAATATAGTAAGAATTTGCCTGCATCATGGTAAAGAAAATGCCAATAATCCGCAGGTCTGGATTTCTTCCACTGTTAACCAGATAATTTACGGTATCATTTAATGCGCCGAATCCGTTTAAGCTATAGCTGTCAACGCTGGCCGGCACCAGAATGTAATTAACGGCAGCCAGAACAGCAATTGTCAATTCACCTAAAAAAGGCGGCAGATCGAATAAAATGTAATCGTAATCATACATATGTTTTCTGGTGCGGCGGATTCGATTGATTGCCTCTAAAATAACCAGACCGCTCTGTTCATCATCCGGATCTTCTAATGGTGGCATGGCGGACATCATAGAATTCGCCGGAATGACGTCTACACCTTTCCATTTTGGCGTTGCCTTATCCTGCAGCATGAATTTTGCCTTGATGATGGCATCATTGATGCATTCCGGGCGTTCCACAATGTCACGCAGGGTTTTCGCATTTTTTAACATCTGTCCACTTGTGCCATACTTTCTGTCGTACTCCGAAATATTTTCGAATAACAGGGAGCTGCTGACATTCGCCTGCGGATCCGCGTCGATCACCAATACTTTCGCGCCAGACTTTGCAAGGATCCCCGCCATATTAAATACGGTAGTGGTTTTTGCTACCCCGCCTTTCTGATTGAAGACGGCAATTTTCACTGGATTCTTCTTTGTCGTTGCCATATTTTTTTCCTCTCTTCGTAAGTTTTGTCTTTTTGAAACATCTACAGTATGGAATTCTTTTTTTACCGTTTTTTTTGCGGATAACACTTTTTGGTCATTTTAGCGTATTTTAAGGGTGTTCCCTGGGAACACCCCTTCTATTTTAGCTGTTTTTGCATATTTTCGCAAGAAACATCCGAAAATCTTTCCGTTTTTGCGTTTTTAAGGGTGTTCCCCGGGAACACCCTTCTTTTTGCATTTGCCTCGAATTATTTTTTGCCCTTAGCTGGTAGTATTGGCGGATCGGTTGAGCCACCAGACGTGATACAATACAAACAGAACTTATCCCCGGCGGTCTTTTTCAGGCTGCGCGGGGTCGTTTAGATAAATTACTTTTTGCGTCCGCCACATTTCGTCAAGGGAGAAAATATGATGGCGCTGGTTAAAGTCCTTGATCATTGCTTCCGTCTCCTTAGCAGAACACATTTTCTCCGTTCCATTCTTAATCACTTTATACATATCATAACCTCCGATTTCCGCTAAGTGCGCTGACATCTTCCAGTATTTTTAAATGTGCCAGCGCGTTTCGGATACTCCACAGCGTATCGATCCGTTTCGCGTCATCCGGCTCCACGATAAGCTTTGCTGTGTCTTTCATGGATTTCAGCATTCCGAGTTCTGCCATGTCCGCTTCATTTACGATCTCCCCAAATGGCATTCGCGCCGGCAACTGGCGTTCGATCTGTTTCCGGTATTTATTGACCAGTTCCAAGCGTTCCGTCTCGACAGTCGGGTAAAAGACCCGGATCTGTGCTTCCCATATCTGCTTTCTGAGTTTTTCCCTGTCCGGGATGGCTGCAGTTCCTGCATCCGCGATGGCCTGCAAGATCCCGCTTTCCGGATTTGTTAAGATCTCCTGTGCGTGCTCGATGCAGGAAACACATACTTTCGGATCTGCCCCGCTGATATTCGCTGCCAGTTCCGCAATATACTGCCTCGTGTCTCCTTTCAGCCGACTGTCGTTTAACAATTCCATGGCATAAAGCGCCATGTCATACTGCGTGATCTTACTCTCCTGTTCCAGTACACCAATGTTCTTCCTTCCCTTTTTCTTTCCTTTATAAGAAGATTCCACGATGAATACTGCCTTTTCGTATTTTGACGGACTGTCAGAATATTCCGCAACAAAATCCATAACCTTATCGTCCTCCGCCTTTTTATCGATCCCGTAAATCCAAATGTAATAATCCCCGATCGACGGACCGCATTCCGCGGCAATGAATTTTGCATATCCTTCCTTTAGTGCGAAACGGTTCTGCCGTTCCTCCGGACAGTAATGTTCAAATAGGTATTTACCGATGTCGGCCCCCGTCTCTTTTATATTCAGTGGCAGGAAACATCTTAACCCGGATTCTTCCTGTACCTGCTGCATGACGTTTTCTCTAAATTCCTCCTCCCACGTCTGGGATGTTCCGTGGTGGATCGCGGTATGGCGTTCCTCTAAAAGTCTGGATACGGTTTTCTCCAGGAGATTTTTTGCCCCCGAGATTTTCGTCCACCAACATAATGCTTCTTTTGTCATAATGTCCCCTTTCATGGAACGCCGAAACGCATAATGCGTTCCGGCATTTGTGTGGTTGTTACTGCTCTTCCATGCACTCCATCAGCTTGTTTTCGATGTCCTCCATGGAATCGCCGAGCATCTGATAGAAATTGTAGCGGGAGAAGATGTAGCGTTCCGCATCCCCGACTGCCTTACGGAATACGTTTAACTCGCACATTTCTTCCATCAGCGCGCGGACCTCTCCGGTGTCAAGGTTTGCGATCTTCACGATGTCAAGGTCGCAGGCCAGTTTCCAGAGCTCCGCTGGGCTGTAACCGTCTGTACCATTACTCATGTACAGGTATGCCATGAGGTAAGCTAAGATGTGGTAATAGTTATCCTGTGCGTGGCGCAGGGTGATGAAGTACTTCTCACGGACTTCCTTCTGGAATTCCTCATCTGCCAGGACCTTCTTAATGTGGCGTTCAGATAACACATACGGCGGGGTAACGCTACGGTCATAGCCCGCATAATCCGGCTTTGCCAGGGCCTCCACGAGTTTTTCACAGTATAACTGGATCAGACCCGGGAAGTAGTTTGTGTTGGCGAGGATCGTATTGACGAGCGGCTCGGTTGTCTCGCTAAAGCGGAATCCGAGGTACCAGAGCGGTTCCTCGATCAGACTCTTCGCTTCGTTGTACTCGAACGGCTTGACCGTGATCGATCTTAACTGCGGAAGCACGCTGTTTCCTCCTGCCGCCGCGCCTTTCGTGAAGCGGATTACATCGCGGAGTCCAGCGATCACAAACTTGAAGCGGTTGCCCGGCATCTCCTGAAGTGCCTTTAACCTTGCGATCGGTGCGTATTCGTAATTTTTACAGTCCGCAATGAACGCGTCTGCCTCATCCATCATGAGCAGCAGATATTCCGGTGCATCATCCTTTGTGAATGCCATGCGGATGGCATAGGTTAAATCGTCCCAGTTATCCGTTTCGCTTTCCTCAGCCAGGATGCCGTTTGCGATGAGCATTCTGGAAACAGAGCGGGCTGCTTCCGCCACCTTGTTTAAGCGGATGTCCACCAGTACCGCACGGTCCCCATTCTCGTCATGGTCCAGTTCACGGGCTGCCATCTTTAAGATCGCGGATTTACCGAGCTGTCTGCCTCCGTAGATGATGTTTGCGCCGACCGGTGACTCGATCTCGGCCAGTTCCTTCTTTCTGCCGTTAAACATTTCCACGCGGATATCGGCGTTAGAGGACGGCAGGTACGGCTGGTAGGAAGCATACGGCACCGCAATCTGCATTAAGGCCTGCGTCATAACGGAGGTCTTACAGTTGGTCGCGAGGTACATCATGAGCGGCTGGTCAACGACCAGGACGGTCTTTCCCTGCATTTCCGTATGCATCCGGTGTGCGATGATGCGTCTTTCCGGCATCGGGAATTTGTGGGTCATCAGTACGATCGTATTCTTATTCAAGCCGTCCGCACAGATGGTGCTCTTTAATTCCCCTACGGTGTACTTGCCGTACAGGCACACAACGTGGAAAGATGTCTTTTCCGCCTCGCTTCCAAATACGGAGATCGGATGCTGATAGGCGTCCTTTTTACGGCTCTTTGGCGTCTGCAGGCGCACTTCATACGTATCGTTCTGTTTTCCTTTTACTCTTTTCACGAATGCGGTCTTAAATCCCATGAGTCCCAGGATTGTCTGGATTTTTTCTTCTCCTGCCTGGCTGTTTTTTTCTTTAATCCAGGCCGTGGCCAGTTCCGGTGTTTCTGCCTGCGCTTTCACATGCGCCATCCGGTACCAGGTCGGGAACGTGCGGATGAAGTCATCAAGAAAATCTTTTTCCATTCCGCTCTCCGCTAAGGCATCTGCGATGTCTCCGCTCTGTACGCGTCCGATCAGGTCTTCCGCCACCGTATAATTGTTCCGGTTGATCATAGCTTCGATCTGCGCCTTCATTTTATCGGAAACCTCATAACCGCTGTCTGGTTTCGTGACCCTGCGGAACATTTCTTCTACGGCGGCCTTGCGCTCCTCGGAATCCGTTACGATCTGTTTTCTGTAGGCGTTTACCAGACGGTAGAAATACCCATAATTTCCGGATTTACTGCAAGTTTTGTAGGACTCTTCCACGTCTGTTAAGATCTGTTCCTTCCTGCCGTCCAGGTTATCTAACATTCCGTACCCCTGGGCCAGTTCCAGGTCCTCTCTAAAGGAGTTCAGTGCGTATTCAATACCTCCGGATACTTTCGCGCTGAGGATCTCGCTCCGTGTCTCTGCGACCTGCTTCCCCATGCATTCTTCTAAAAAGTCGCAGATCTGCAGTGCGCTGCCGTAATCATGGTCATCTTCCTGTCTGGAAGTGATGATCTTTGTCATATATGCGTCCAGACCCTCCTGGTGTTTCTCCGCAGCAAAGGCGGTCATCCGTTCTGTTAAATCGAACCCATCCAGGATCCGGTGCCTGCGGGTGGTATTCGGCAGCAGGTTTTCATCCAGTGTGATGACTCCGGACGGGAGTAAGTTTATATAGAAGAATTTCCGTCTGTCCGCCGCTTCCTGGCTGCGTCCGTTAAAACAGGAAATGCAGTCATCCAGGACCATAACCAACGCCCCTGCGCCGACTCTTGCGGAGGCAAGATCCGGGTTTGACAGAATTTCTTTCTTGGCTGTCTGCGCCAGTTTCGTCCAGGCCTTCGTGTGCTGTTTGTAGATTTCGACGCTGCGGCTGTTGGT
>UMLO01058191.1_pt1 | contig 9959 bp, 10 predicted proteins | sample 1966551 | NCBI WGS metagenome assembly UMLO01 (sample SAMEA4836201, study PRJEB28245) | human gut metagenome | biome: gut microbiome; material: fecal sample | place: Denmark | collected 2008
AGTGGTGCATTGAGGACAGCCCAATCATGAATCGTGATTTTGCTGCAGCCGATGGAGAAGAAGAAATTCCGGATATGACACTTGTTCAGGCATTTGTACCATATTTTGCGTTATCTATTATCACACTGGTGGTATTACTTGTAAAACCACTGAACACAGTGCTTGGACAGTTTAAATTTGGATTTGCTTTTCCGGAGACATCTACGGGTTATGGTTATGTAAATAAAGCAGTAGATTGCTTTTCACCATTAGCTCCATTTACTCATGCAAGTATGTTCTTGTTTGTATCAGCGATTATTGGTCTTGTTTATTACAAAAAGCATGGCTGGATCGGTGAAGGTGGTACGAAGAGAGTGTTTGTGAAATCTGTTTCCATGACAATGCCGTCTGGTATTGCAGTTATCGGACTTGTAATTATGTCCAAGATCATGGACGGAACAGGACAGACAGTTGTACTTGCAAATGGAATTGCAAATGTACTTGGAAAAGTTTACATTATCTTTGCACCATTTGTAGGACTTCTTGGAACATTTATGACAGGAAGTAACATGAGTTCCAATATTTTATTTGGAAGTTTCCAGATGACAACCGCAAAACTTCTTGGGGCTAATACTGCTGCAATCCTTGGAGCGCAGTCAGCTGGTGGTGCAATCGGAGCTGCAATCAGCCCGAGCAAGATTATTCTTGGTACGACAACAGCAAGTATCCTTGGAAGCGAAGGCGAAGTTATGAAAAAGCTTATGGCGATTACAATACCGTCTACGATTTTGATTGGAGCAGTATTGTTTGTTATGACAGCTTTATAAGAAAGTCTTGAATCTGGAAAAAGGAGTGCTGACAATGGAGAAGAATAGCTTTTTTAAAACTAAAGAAGGTGGACTGACATTAGCATTTATCGTAATTATGATTGCATTTGCTATTATGCTTTTCGGTTTATATACCGGGACAACCGCAGCCTGTGCAGTTGGATTTGTAATCATGATGGCAGCTATGTTCTATTCACCGGTGAAAGTGTTTATCTTAACACCAAAACATAAGTAATTATTGTAACCAGAAAGGAAAAAAAGACTATGGGAACAGTAGCAATTGAAGAAGTAACAGGAAGAATTGCTGAAAATTTAGAGTGTTTAAAACGTTTTACAGCAACACCAGGAGATGGATGTACAAGACTTCCATTTACAAAAGAGGCTAGAGATGCCGTAAATTACCTGAGAGAGGTTATGACAGAGGCTGGTCTTGAAGTACATGAGGACGAGGCCGGAAATGTAATCGGTATCTTAAAAGGAGAGAATCCAGATCTTCCATGTGTTATGATGGGATCTCACTATGATTCAGTAGTAAATGGTGGAGACTTTGATGGAATCGCCGGAGTTGTATGTGCGATCGAAGCTGCAAGACAGTTAAAAGATGAAGGATTTACACCAAAGAGAAACTTTGCAATCGTTGGTTTCTGCGATGAAGAGGGTATGCGTTTCGGAACAGGATATTTTGGATCCGGAGCTATGCTTGGACACAGAGATGTTGAATATTGCAAACATTACAAAGATACAGACGGAATTTCTATCTATGATGCCATGAAGGGATATGGACTTGATCCAGAGAAGATTGAAGATGCAAAATGGCCGGAAGGTTCTATCGGAAAATTCCTTGAGCTTCATATTGAGCAGGGACCGGTTCTGGATGCAAAGAATATTGAGATTGGTCTTGTAGATTGTATCGTTGGAATCCAGAGATATATGGTAACAGTAAACGGAAGAGCTGACCATGCCGGAACAACTCCAATGGATATGCGTCTTGATGCTGTTGATGCAGCAACAAAGGTTATTTCTAAAATCCCAGATTGGGCAAGAGAGAAAGCTGACGGAACAGTTGCAACAATCGGATACATTAACACGATACCTGGTGGAATGAATATTGTAGCTGAAAAATGTGAATTTACAGTTGACATTCGTTCTAAGAGCAACGACAATATTAATGACATCGCAAACAGAATTCGTGCAGCATTAGACCGTGAAGTGAAGGCTATGGGTGGATCCTATGACATCGATACAAAGCTTGTGATCGAGCCAGTTATGCTGGATGAAGGTATGCTTGACATCATGGAAGAAGACTGCAAAGCAAGAGGATATTCTTATATGAGACTTCCTAGTGGAGCAGGACATGATGCACTTGAGATTGGTCAGGTACTTCCGACAGTTATGATTTTCGTTCCAAGTAAAGACGGAAGAAGTCACTGCCCGGTAGAGTTTACAAAGTATAGTGAATTTGCAAAAGCTTCTGTTGTTATGACAGGTCTTGCTAAAAAGCTTCTTGCTGAGTAATCCGAAAAAATAATTATTTATGAATGGTGATTCGAAAGGCCGGAGGAAGAGATATCCTGCGGCCTTTCGAGAAAGAAACGGGGAAAAAGATATGGGCGAATTAAATCCGATGTACAAAAGAGAAAACTTACGATTGTTAAGAAGAGCTTTAAGGCTGACTCAAAAAGAATTCATTGACAGATTCCTGTCGGATGAAGAAGGAAAGCCAACTATGAGCATCGCGACATTGTCTAACCTGGAGGCAAAAGACGGTCCCAGAATGAATGATGTCATTATCAGTGTCTCAGAACAGCTTGGAATTGATTCTATGCATTTTTCTATGCCATCAGAAGAATTTGCCGAGAAGATACATATTCTGTTACCGGATGATGTAAGCCCGGAAGCGCTTGGAAAGCTTCAGTCTAAAAAAGGCAGCATTAATCAACTTTTGAATCGCCTGACTATGTATTTTGCAGAGCAGATGTTTGATAAGAGTCTGAAAAAAGGGGATAAGATAGAGTCAGATCGTGTACTTGCGACAAAACTTGGAGTTGGACGTTCGGCAGTACGTGAGGCATTGAAAGTTCTGGATGTGCTTGGCATGATTGATATCCGGCCGGGGCAGGGAACTTATATTAGTGGAAATGAAGCAAATTTTTTCGTCATTCCACTTTCCTGGTCTTTATTTATGAATGGCAATCAGACAGAGTCTATTTTGGAAGTGAGAGATCTTCTGGAAGTGAAAGCCGCTTATCTGGCAGCTGACTGCGTAGATGATCGCGCTCTGAATCGTCTGTATGATGTATCACATAAAATCCATCAGGCATATGTAGAACAGAATTATAAGAAGTTTCTGGATGCAGATTTGGAGTTCCACAGCAGTATTGCAGAGTGTTCCGGGAATACTGTAATTTACAGTATGCTTCAGACAATCAGTAATCTGATGCGTCATGTCAGTGAGACGGGAATGATTGACGGACGGCAGCTTCAGGAAATTTATGAAGAGCATCAGAAAATTTATGGTCTTATTCTTGCAAAAGACGGAGAGGGTGCTGCAGAAGCTATGGAAGAGCACATGAAGAGATCAAAAGTCCGTTATAATTATAGATAAGATTACATAAAACTGTTTATATAGTCATTAACACATTGAAAAAGAAATAAAAAAGTTTCGAATATAATATCGAAAAGGGACTCCCCTGCAAATTTACAGAATGATGAAGTGATATTTGATTTGTACCGTACCTCACAGTATTGCCTCGAATTTCCTGTAAATTTGCAGAGGAGTTCTTGTAATTTGGAAAAGAATAAGATATAATATTGCGGATTGTGTTACTAAGAATAGAACATAATAAGTAACTAGATAATAAGGCGTAGAATTAGAGGTGATAATATGGAAATGATAATAGATGTACTTGCAGATGCGTTGGCAGATTGTTTAAAGATGCTTCCATTTCTTTTTGTAGCATTTTTATTAATTGAAGGATTGGAGCATTATTCGACAAAATTGACAAGAAAGGCACTGGAAGATGTAGATAAAGCAGGTCCGGTTGTGGGGGCACTCGTGGGCTGTGTACCACAATGCGGATTTTCAGTCATGGCTTCTAACCTCTACGCAGGAGGGATTATATCGGTAGGAACATTGCTTTCTGTATTTCTTGCAACATCAGATGAAGCAGTATTGATCTTGCTTGGCAATCCGGATCAGGGAAAGACAGTTCTGACACTCCTTGCGGTAAAAGTTGTGATTGCGGTCGTAGCAGGATACATCATTGATCTTTTCCTGCAGAAACAAATTGCAACTCCAAAAGAGTGTGGAAATCTCTGTGATCACTGTGGATGTCATGATCACCACGCCGGACTTTTAAAACCAGCACTTCGCCATACAATTAAGATATTTCTCTATCTTTTTGTATTTACAGCAATTTTGAATTTTATTATAGAAGTAATTGGGATTCAGACATTATCCGAATATCTTCTGGCAGATAGTATTTTCCAGCCAGTGATTGCAGCACTTATTGGATTGATACCTAACTGTGCGGCTTCTGTTGTAATCACGCAGCTTTATATCAGCGGTGCAATTTCATTCGCATCTGCCATTTCCGGTCTCTGTACCGGAGCAGGAATTGGATTGGTTGTACTTTTTAAGGTCAATCGGGATAAACGTGAGAACATAAAGATTGTACTCACTTTATATGCACTTTCAGTGATTGCAGGAATGGTTTTACAGATCTTCGGATTTTAAGTTGTCAAATTGTGAAAAATGCTGTCGATAAGCGACACGAATTGACAAAAGGTTAACATATTCGAAATTGATTTTCTATTTTGATGTGCTATAATAAATATGTTCACACTTGAGATATACCTTTTTGTGAGGAGGATTTATTATGGTAACAAAAAAAGGGACACCTGTAAAAAAGACAAAAGATGTAAATATAGCTGCAAATGTTATGGCTGATTCGATAAAGACAGAAGAGAAAGCAAAGGCAGAAGTTAAGACCGAGATAAAGCCACAGACAAAAGAGAAAGTAGAGGCAGAAGCTAAGACCGCGATAAAGCCACAGACAAAAGAGAAAGTAGAAGCTAAAGTTGAGAAGGCTGCTGCAGATACAGTAGAAAAGATTACGAAAAAAGCAGTGAAAGGTGCAGGTGCGGCAAAGACTGTAGCAAAAGCTGTAACAAAGACTGCGACAAAGACTGTAAAGAAAGCTGCTAAGAAAGACATTAAAATAAAAGCATTTGTTGAGTATTATGGTAAGCAGGTAGAAGAGAAAGACATCATTGCCCGTGTGAAAAAAGCATGGACGAGATCTGGTAAAAAAGTCGGAGACATTAAAGAGATGGATCTTTACATAAAACCGGAAGAGAATGCGGTCTACTATGTGATCAACGGAACAGAAACAGGAGCTGTAGAATTCGAGTAGGAAGATAAAAAGAAACAGATAGTAAAAGCTGGCTTTTACTATCTGTTTTCTTTTGTTATGTATAGCGGTCATGCCGCTGTTACGTGCTGAGTGGTGGGAAGCACACCAGCCACTTGTGGTGTTTATGTGGATCATATTACTTGTAGTGCCATTTGCAATCGTTTATGGTGCAGGCGATACATTTGAAACAGTATTGGAATGTATCGTGAATGATTATCTGACATTTATTGTTCTGTTATTTGGATTATTCTGTGTATCTGGTAACATTACAGTTGGAGGAGATTTTGCAGGATCACCGAGAGTAAATGCATGTCTGCTGGCATTGGGTACGCTGCTTTCCAGCTGTATTGGAACAACGGGAGCCAGTATGGGTGGCTGTCTTACGCCAATCGGAGATCCGCCGCTTCTAATGGGATTTATGCGTGGAGTACTTCCGGGAATGTCAGCATTCCAGGACGCGGCAGGTAATGTAAGAGGAATTCGTCTGTACGGAGAAGTTACACTGACGCTTCCTGCGCTGATTGAGATTGTGATTATTTTACTTGCAGCATTTCTGTCATTTAAGACAACAGACAGTTCAATCCGTACAAAGAACCATTTTACGTGGGGAGCAATCAAAGAGGTTGCAGTTTTGTTTATCGGAATCTTTATTACTATGCAGCCGGCACTGATGCTGTTAAAATCTGTTGGACCAAACCTTGGAATTAGCGAGCCGTACCAGATGTTCTGGGCAACAGGAACGCTGTCCAGCTTCCTTGACAATACACCGACCTATCTTGTATTCCTGACAACTGCGGGAACACTTGGATTAACAGGAGGTATTACAACGGCTCTTGGACAGATTCCGGTGAATCTTCTAGAGGCTATTTCCTGTGGAGCTGTATTTATGGGAGCAAACACATATATAGGAAATGCACCGAACTTTATGGTAAAAGCGATTTCTGATGAAAATGGTGTCAATATGCCATCGTTCTTTGGATATATCTTATGGTCGCTTGCATTCTTAGTTCCGGTATTTATACTGGATATGCTTGTGTTCTTTTTGTAGGAGGTTACGGATATGGCAAATAATAAAGATATGTATATAGAACTTGCGAATCGGATCTATGATCTGGATGGTGAAGTATATAAATGTGTAGGATCTTCCCTTGGAAGAACATTTACAGGAAGCAGAGAGAATACGATCCGTGCACTTAGTATGTTGATGTATACGAAGCCTGACGGACATCTCTTGCGAAGTGAGCTGGCGCTGATCAGTAACATGGCTCGCACGATTAAGAATAAAGAAGATAAGAGCCGTATGATGACAGAATATAATGAGATTCTTAAAGCAATGGAGCAGCTTCTGGATATGTCTGCAACGGATATTGTCAATGCAGAAAGAATGGCTCTGAATCCGGCTGCACACTGGGATGAAGTGGACGAAAATGCGCATCTCGTTATCTGTATCAGCCGTACACAGGGAAGTGCGGGAAATGATATTGGATTTGAGCTGGCAGATAAGCTACATATCAATTATTATGATTCAGAGATTTTCGAGCAGGTACTAAAACGTCAGGAAGAAGAAAAATTTCATATTAAAGAGAAAGAGTGCTTTACAGAGTTTGATAAATATGGAAAAAAACGAGAAACATTGAAATCAAAGCTGCGGAATATGTATCGTTATCATGGACTTAACAGAGAAGATGCCGTCTTCTTTAATATGAGCGATCTGATCTGCAATCTGGCACGAACAGAAGATTGTATTATAGTTGGAAGATGTGCGGATATTATTCTGCGCAATAATTATATTCCACATATCAGTCTGTTCATCAGCGCACCATTTGAAGTGAGATTGCAGTATATGATGAACGTGCGTGAGATGGATCAAAAGACAGCGGTGAAGTTTTTGAAAAAAATGGATCGCCAGCATAAAAAATATTACGAATTTTATACAAGTGAAAAATGGGGAACTCCTGAGAATTATGACCTGTGCATTAACAGTGCCAACTACGGAATCAAAGAGACGATAGAAATCATTGAACGTCTGATCATCAACAGGAAGAAAGCATAAGGGGTACAAGAAAGAGACTTTACGTGTGTTTCAGATACTGATATAATAAAGACGAATGAGACGGGAGAAAATAATTAACATGTAAAGGAGATAATAGAATGAATGAGACAACATTGGTGAAAGGCATAAGTGCGATAGGTTCCATGGATGGACCGACTTCAGTGTTCCTTGCCGGAAAGCTAAGCGTGGGAGTGTTTGCGGCTGTGATAGCAATCGGTATTTTAATTGGATTTTTCGGCTTGAAGCTGGTGAAAGTGGTTGCGGCATTCCTGGGATTTCTGATTGGAGCAGGAGTGGGAGCTGGAATCTGTGCATTAGCGGGAATTGAAGGTATTGCATCCGTAGCGGTTATATTAGTCTGCGCGATATTGCTGGCAGTAGTGTCTTTTCTTGTATACAGGCTGGGTGTATTTGTGATGATATTCATCTGCTCTATGGGAGTGCTGGCAGCAGTGATACCGGCACAAAGTTCAGTCATTACTATTGTGGAACTGGCAGTGGCACTTGTACTTGCGATTCTTGCTGCAATATTTGCAGAGCCGATGATCATTGTAATTACCGGTATAGCAGGTGGATTTCTTGCAGGTCCGGCGATTCTCGACCTTGCTGGAATTACAGATCCGTCATGGTTAAAATATGCAGCAGGTGCAGTTCTTGCATTTGTAGGACTTATGATTCAGTTCATGATGCAGTCAAGTAAGATTGGAAAGAAAGAGAGAATCAAATCGGAACATATCAAGGAACAGGTCTCTACGGAGAATGAAGTAGAGAAAGCCCGAATGATTCTGGATGAGGACGAAGCGAAGCCAGAAGAAGCAGAAGAGCCGGAAGGATATCTGGATGAGGAAGAGGCAGAAGAGCCGGAAGGATATCTGGATGAAGATGAGGATTTTTCAGATGATGAGTCAGAGGATATCGAGATCAGGGATTTGGATTTAGACGATATTCCATCTGACGAGGAGAGCGAGGAATAGGCTTATGAAACTGGACATGCATTGTCATGTAAAGGAAGGGTCCATTGACAGCAAGGTGAGCCTGGACGAGTACATTACACTTTTAAAAGAACGTGGATTTGACGGAATGCTGATTACAGATCATGATACGTATAAAGGATACCGACACTGGAAATACCAGATGAAGGGAAAAGTACATGATGATTTTGTAGTCTTAAAAGGAATTGAGTATGATACTTGTGACGGGGGACATATTTTATGCATTATGCCAGAAGGCGTGAAGATGAGACTTTTGGAACTCCGAGGTCTTCCGGTTGCAGTATTGATTGATTTTGTGCATAAGCACGGAGGAATTCTGGGGCCGGCACATCCATGCGGGGGCAAATATTTAAGCTTTACGAACACAAAGCGTTATTACAAATCACCAGAGTTATTTAAGCGGTTTGACTTTATTGAAGTATTTAATGCATGTGAATCAGCAGAGTCTAATGCGAGAGCCCTTAAGCTTGCACAGAAATATAAGAAACCGGGAATCGGTGGCAGTGACGCACACCGACCTAATTGTGTAGGTATGGGGTATACCATTCTGCCAGAGCGAGTGACATGTGAGACTGAATTGATCGCACTGATCAGGTCAAAATCTTCAGTGATTGAGACAGGTGGCAGTCTGTATGGAAAGACGACAAAAGACAAGATGGGAAAGGCGGATAAGATTCTGACATATTCTTTCTGGTTTTATAATAAGGCCGGTACAATCATGCGTAAGAGAAAACGTATGCTGAATGGAAAGATTGAGAATCCTGTTGATCCAATCGATCCGATTGAGTTGAAATATATGTAATAAATAAAAAAGAAGTATTCTGATAAATGAGATTTTACTCAAAGTCAGAATACTTCTTTTTTAGTGCGCCCTTATAAGAGCTTAGAACAAACTTGCGATATGATAAACTACAAAACTTATGATCCAGGCAGTACACAGCTGATAGAGCAGGATAAAACCAGTGGATTTCCAGCTTTGCAATTCACGATGAATCGTTGCAATGGTTGCTGTGCATGGTACATATAACAGACAAAATGTCATAAGTGCATAAGCATTTGCCGGGCCAAAACCAATGGCACCAAGAGAAGCCACCATTGCGGTCATTCCGTGGGCAGTCGTAATATTTTGAATTCCGAAGAGTACGCTGCAGCTGGAGACAACAACTTCTTTTGCGGCAATACCAGCGATCAAAGCTACAATAATCTGCCAATATCCGAGTCCGACCGGTTGAAAGACCGGTACGATCAGGCGTCCAATGACAGAACCAAAGCTTTCAGAAATATCTGTTACATATCCATGAGGACCAAAGTTTAAGATTGCCCACATTAAGATGGATGCGATAAATATAACAGTTCCGGCTTTGGTAAGATAATCTTTTATCTTCTGCCATACATAAATCGCAATCGTATGGGCACTTGGAGTTTTATATTCCGGCAATTCGATCAACAGGGCATGTGTCGCTTTGCTTCCGTCGATTTTGGACAGGATAAATGCTGTTGTAATTGCGATAATGATGCCGAGCAGATACATGGAATAGCAGACGATCATGGCATATTTTCCAAAGAACATAGAGGAAAATAAAACATAGATCGGAAGTCTTGCACTGCACGACATAAATGGTGTGATCAGGATAGTCTTAAAACGGTCTCTTTTATTTTCAAGTGCCCGGGAAGCCATGACTGCAGGTACGGT
>UMLO01039327.1_pt1 | contig 9937 bp, 7 predicted proteins | sample 1966551 | NCBI WGS metagenome assembly UMLO01 (sample SAMEA4836201, study PRJEB28245) | human gut metagenome | biome: gut microbiome; material: fecal sample | place: Denmark | collected 2008
TCGAAGCCGGATTCTCTAATAAGGTCACTTTCTTTAAAGTATTCCGTGAAAAGTACGGATGCACGCCAAAAGAATTCCGAATGAAACATTTGGAGGAAGTTCAGAAGTCGACATAATGATGATATGTTTCCCGTTTTGTTTGAAGGGTAGGGGGAAGGCCAAAAATTGTGCAGTAAGTGCTGGTGCCAAAAAAGTAAATATGGAACATGATGCCTTCTTATTATCCTCATTGATTAAATCTCAGTTTTATAGGTGAAGAATTTGGTTATTTAATTTAGGTGGGAATATTATCAAATCATGCCAAAATAGTAAATATCCCTGCCGTGTGAAGCAAAAGATAATAGTCGAAATATAAGAAGTCTGGCAAACATTCTAATTTTGCTGCTGCATTAGAAAAGCAAGAATATATAATTTGTATAACTAAATATCTTAAGAACTATGAATCAACCACACGATCCTCCTTCACTCATCTTATCTTTTTGTATGTAGTGTTTTCCTTTATCTTTTATTTTTTTTGTTTGAATTAAATTTAATAACTTATGAAATTTGAATTATTAAAGAAACGCAAGCTTGAAATCGGATTATCTTTATTAATCGGATTATCTTTATTTTGGGGATGCAACAATGATTTGGCTCCAATAAATCAAAGTCAAGCTTTTCCTCCCAATTTGAATGCGCCATCTGTTTTCGAAAGTTTTTCTCCCGACAGTGGTGGTATTGGAACCCAATTGATCATCCGAGGACAGAATTTCGGTTCAGATCCCAGTTATCTGAAAGTAACAGTAAATAATAAGGAAGCGGCTATTGTAGGAGCATCTGACGATATCATTTACGCTATTGTTCCAGCTCGTGCGGATACCGGGTATGTACGTTTGTTTGTAGGTAAAGGTGATGATGTCGAAGAATATGCTTCTCAGACTAAATTTCGTTATCAGTTTAAACGTAATGTAACCACCATGGTAGGACAACATGGAGAGAAGGGACGTGAAGATGGTAGTTATGCCACTTCAAAACTGCAAAGAACTTGGTTCTTGTTGACTGATAAAGATGGTTCTGTCTTTTTTATAGATGAAGGCCGTGGTCAGACACAGAATGGAGCTTTGAGGCGTGCGCGTAATGGTGAAGTTGAAACTTTAGTTCAGTGTTCCAGTGGACCATTTCAGTCACCTACATGTTTGGCTTTTAGCCCTGCCCAAGACACTCTTTATATTTCTCAATATGCTTATACGGATGAAAATAATACAAAGACAGACTTTAATATAATTTATGTGACCCGTGAAGGCGGATTCGTAGATGTGAAAGGACTTTCCCGATTCAAAAAAGCCGGAACAACAGGACTAGCTGTACATCCCAAAACTGGAGAAATCTTCTTTCAGAATAAAGGTACGGGTTATGTCTATCGTTTCAATGGGGCGAATAATGAAGACTATACTCCACTTTTTAGAATCAATAATGCAACAGAAATTGAAACTCGTATGACTTTTAATACGGAAGGGACCATCCTTTATGTAGCAGTATGTAATCGCCATTGTATATATCAAATACCATACGATGCCAATACCCACACATTCGGTAATCCGGTGCTTTTCGTTGGTGCATGGGATGAGAGTGGATATGTCAATGGTACAGGTGCTACTGTTCGTTTGAATAAACCAGAACAATTAGCTTTTGATGCTGATGGAAATATGTTTGTACCTGAACGTGAAAATCATATTATCCGCAAAATCACACCAGCTGGATCTGCTTCTTTATATGCTGGACAGCCTGGACAAAGTGGCTTTGGTGATGGACTCCCCGAAGAAGCTAAGTTCAATCAGCCGGAATGTGTAACAGTGTATCCAGACAATTCTGTATATGTGGCAGACCGTGATAATCATGTTATACGTCGCGTAACAGTAGAATAATAATCCATAAAAAGAATTATCCATGAAGAATATTCAAAAATATATTGTACTGCTCTTGATAGCGATGCTGTTTATGCCGGATAGTGCATGGGCACAGGCAAATAAGCAGGAATTTGTAATCAAGGGTGTAGTAGAAGATAGCTTTGGTCCTGTTGCCGGTGCATCGATTATTGCAAAGAATCAGCCGGGGGTGGGTACAATTACTAACTTAGACGGAGAATTCTCCATTAAAGTAGGACCTTATGATGTGATTCAAGTGAGCTTTATTGGCTATCAAGCTGTTGAAATACCTGTGTTGTCGATTAAAGACAGAAACAACCTGAAAGTTAAAATAGTAGAAGATAACCGTAAAATTGACGAGGTGGTGATTACTGCCAGCGGTATACAGAAGAAGAAAACTTTGACAGGAGCTATTACGAATGTAGAGATAAAACAATTGAACTCTCCAGGCGTTAATCTTTCCAATTCGTTGGCAGGAGTTGTTCCGGGCATTATAGCAATGCAGACTAGTGGTGAACCGGGCGAGAATATGTCACAGTTCTGGATTCGTGGTATGAGTACGTTTGGTGCCAAATCGGGAGCATTAATTTTGGTAGATGGAGTCGAACGTGATTTCAATGAAATTCCCGTAGAAGATATTGAATCTTTCTCTGTATTGAAAGATGCCTCGGCCACTGCTATATATGGACAACGTGGTGCAAATGGTGTGGTTTTGATTACAACGAAACGTGGTGAAAAAGGAAAAGTAAAGATTAATGTTAAGGCTGGTTTCAACTGGAATACTCCATTGAAAGTACCCGAATATGCTAATGCTTACGATTGGGCACGTTTGGCTAATGAGGCAAAGGTAGGTCGTTATGAAACTCCGTTATATACTAATGAAGAGATGGATATTATTAGAAACGGGTTAGATCCGGATTTGTATCCGAATATTGACTGGAGAGACTTAATGCTGAAGAAAGGTGCACCAAGTTATTATGCCAATATAAATTTTTCAGGTGGTAGTGATAATGTTCGATATTTTGTTTCTGGTCAGTATACAAAAGAGGATGGGCGTTATCGAACCTCTAGTTCGGAGAATAAATATAATACTAATGCTACATACGAACGTTTTAACTACCGTGCTAATGTAGACATGAACCTTACTCGTACTACTATATTAAAAGTCAGTGTAGGCGGTTGGCTGGTAAATCGTAATTCTCCTTCTGATGAATCAGGGGATATCTGGAAAGCGTTCGCTTTATATACCCCTTTGTCTTCACCACGTAAGTGGTCTACCGGGCAATGGCCGCAAGTAAATGGATCGGTAACTCCGGAATATAGGATGACACAAACAGGTTATCGTACGATTTGGGAGAATAAATTAGAAAGCAGTGTTGCTCTTGATCAGGACTTGAGCTTCATTACAGAAGGTTTGAAATTCTCAGGTGTATTTGCTTTTGATACTTATAATAACAATACTATTATTCGTTCTAAGGCACAAGAATTATGGGAAGCCCAGAATTATCGGGATGAAGCAGGAAAACTGGTTTTAAAGAGAGTACAGAATGCTAGTGCAATGAGCCAGAATAAAGAAGTACGTGGAGATAAGCGCTATTATTTGCAAGCATCATTGGACTATAGCCGTTTATTTTTTAATAAACATCGTGTAGGAGCCTTTGCTATGGTTTATCAGCAGGAAACTTCAGATGTTAATTTTGACACCAAAGATTTGATGGGATCAATTCCTCATCGTAATCTCGCTTATTCCGGTCGTTTTACTTATGCTTATAAAGATAAATACATGGCAGAGTTCAACTGGGGATATACTGGTTCTGAGAATTTTGAACATGGCAAACAATTTGGTTTTTTCCCGGCTGTGTCTGCTGGATGGGTGATCTCAGAAGAATCTTTTGTAAAGAAGGCAATGCCTTGGCTGGATATGTTTAAGATCAGAGGCTCTTATGGTGAGGTAGGTAATGATGAGTTAGATGGACGTCGTTTCCCTTATATAACTTTGGTGGATAAGGATGAAAGTGGTTCTTATGCTTTTGGTGAGTTTGGCACAAATACAGTATTGGGTTATCGTATTAAGACTTTGGGAACCCCCTATTTAACTTGGGAGGTTGCTAAGAAGTATGACATTGGTGTAGATTTCAGTATCTTTAATGGAAAATTCACAGGAACTGTCGACTACTTTGTAGATAAGCGTGATGATATTTTTATGCAACGTAATCAGATGCCATTGACTACAGGACTGGCAGACCAGACTCCGATGGCCAATGTCGGTAAGATGAAATCGACTGGTTGGGATGGTAACATTGCTTACACTCAGCAGGTTGGAAAAGTGAATTTGCAGTTCCGTGCTAACTTTACTTATCAGACTACTGATATTTTGGATAAAGACGAAGCTGCTAATGAATTGTGGTACAAAATGGATAGAGGTTTCCAATTGAATCAGAGCCGCGGTCTTATAGCTTTGGGGTTATTCAAAGATCAGGAAGACATTGATAGTAGTCCATCACAAAAATCTTTGGCAAATAAGACGATACTCCCGGGAGATATTAAATATAAGGATGTAAATGGTGATGGTGTTATTAATGATGATGACATAGTTCCCTTAGGATACAGAGAGCAACCAGGACTTCAATACGGGTTTGGTATGAGTGCAAACTGGAAAAACTGGAACGTTAGCGTATTATTTCAAGGAACAGGTAAATGTGACTTTTTCGTAGGAGGTTACGGACCTCATGCTTTCCACAAAGGTCGTACTGGCAATATTCTACAAGAAATGGTAGAGGGTAATCGTTGGATTCCTAAAGAAGTTTCAGGAACATCAGCAACAGAGAATCCGAATGCTGATTGGCCTCTTATGACTTATGGAAATAATAATATGAATAACCGAAAATCAACTTTCTGGTTGAGAGATAGGAAATATCTGCGTTTGAGAAATGTGGAAATATCTTACGATCTTCCACAAGCTTGGACTCGTAAGTTCTTCGTGAGTAATTTGCGAATAGGATTTATCGGACAGAATCTTTTGACTTGGGCGCCATTTAAATGGTGGGATCCGGAAGGTACGGAAGAGGATGGAAAGAACTATCCGATAAATAAAACGTATTCATGCTATCTTCAGTTTAGCTTCTAATATAAAAAATAAGGAATTATGAAAAAAATACTATATACCATATTGCTGGCTTTAGGTACATTTACTTTCACTTCATGTACCGATTATATCAATGTGGACAAATATTTTTACGATCAGGTGTCTCTAGACTCTGCGTTTTCTAAACGTGTATATGTAGAGGGATGGTTGTCAAGTGCATATGGTGTGATGGATCGTATCGGTGAATATCGTGAACCATTCCGTTGGGCTAGTGATGATCTTTATCATCCCGACATGCAAGAATATGTTGAAGGAAATTATAGTGCTGATCATCAGATAAGCGATGATAATCGAAATGAGTCACGTTTATGGAAATATTATGAGGGAATCCGTAAAGCATCTACATTTATTGAGAATGTAGATCGTTGCCCCGAATTGACTATGGACGAGAAGACGGATTTGAAAGGGCAAGCACGCTTTTTACGTGCATACTGTTATTGGGCATTGATACGTGTATATGGTCCGGTTCCTTTGATTCCAACAGAAGGTTTGGACGTGAATCTTTCTTACGAGGAACTATCTTTGCCGCGTGAACATTTTGATAAACTGGTAGATTTCATTGATGTTGAATTGGCAGAAACAGCTCGCTCGCTACCTACGAAAAGAACAGTTAATAATTTGGGACGTCCCACTCGCGGTGCTGCATTGGGACTCCGTGCTCGCGTTTTGCTTTATGCCGCCAGCCCGCTATACAATGGGAATACTGATTTCTTTAATGTGAAAGACTGCTATGGTAACCAATTAGTATCCCAAACTTATGATGAAACAAAATGGGCAAAGGCTGCTGCGGCTGCTAAAGACGTGATTGATTTGGCAACAGCTTCCGGTCTGTACGAACTTTATGTGGTTGCACCGAAAGCTACAGTTCTACCGTCACAACGTCCTCCTCACAATGACCTGTATTCTGATAAGAACTATCCGGAAGGCTGGGCAGATGTCGATCCGTTACTTTCTTATAAATCGATATTTGACGGTACAATTCTTGGCTCGAAAAATCCCGAACTGATATTCACCAGAACAAAGGAAGGACCAGGGCATATCAATGATTGGGCATATCAGGCTACTCCGAAAACATTGAAGGGAAACAATCGTCTGTCTGTTACGCAAAAACAAGTTGATGCTTATGCAATGAATGATGGTCGTTCGATAACAGAAGCCAAATCCGCAGGGGATTATGTCACCGAAGGCTTTACGACACAGGCGTATGCTGCGGCAAATCCATTTTTGCCTGCTAAGGTTAGTTTGATGTATAATAATCGTGAGCCTCGCTTCTATGCTTCGATTGGTTACAATGGTTCCTATTGGGAGGCTTCCAGTGCTTCTGAACCAGAGTTTCGTGATTTACAGATATTTTACTATCGCGGGCTGAATGATGGCAAGCAAGGATTTAAGGAAGAATGTCCGCTTACAGGCGTTACTTTAAAGAAGTTCTATAATGCTGAAGATTCTAGAACAGAGGGCGGATATTTGGTCGCTAAAACAGAAATGACTATCCGTTATGGAGAAATTCTGTTGATTTATGCAGAAGCTTTAAATGAATTGAGTGATGGTCAGGTTTATCATTTGACTAGCTACACGGGAGCCGATATTGAGATTCAACGCAATGTAGATGAAATGCGCTATGCTATTAAACGTATCCGTATGCGTGCCGGTGTACCGGATTATACGGATGAAACCTATAACAATCGTAGTGATTTTCGCGTAAAGTTGAAAAGAGAACGTCAGATCGAATTACTCGGTGAAAATAGCATGCGTTATTTTGATTTACGTCGTTGGAAAGATGCAATGGTAGAAGAAAACCAATTATTGCAAGGTTGTAACATTAATATCAGTGACGATGAAAAGCGTATTGCTGATTTTTACAAATCAACCATTATCACTTCCGTGCATAAAGTGTTTGAACAAAGAATGTATTTGTGGCCTTTCCCGACTTATGAGTTGAAGCGAAATGTGAACTTGACTCAAAATCCTGGATGGTAAAACTTAATAAAAAGAGCTTGTTATGAAGAAAATAAGATATATATATGGAATAATGGGATGCCTGCTGATTATTTTAATGCCAGGACTCTCTTCTTGCAATGATAAACTGGCCGACGAACTGTTTATGAAGAATTCATACATTGTTCATAACGGATGGCAGGAATATGCACTGGAAGTAACTGAAGATAATACTGCCATACTTCCTATTTACTTTGGAGTGAACGGAACTTCCGGTAATGATAAGGATATTGTTTTAACAGTAGAGCTTGATCCTGATACATTGGCTGGATATAACTGGGATAAATATAAGAATCAAACAAATTTATATTATAAGATATTGCCAGAGGAAGCCTATACTTTTGGCGCTGATACCTGGACTATCCCCAAAGGTGAATTGAAGACGACTGCATCTGTGAAGATTGATTTGAATAAGATTGAGGAAGTAGGGAGTTTGTATGATGACTATGTACTTCCGGTCCGTATCGCTTCTTCGACAGGTGAACCTATGGGGCAGAATAAATATACTAAGGTGTTGGCACATATTGGTTTTAAAAATGATTACTCTGGTACCTATAGTGGTAAAGGAGTTATTACGCAGCAAGGTACGACTTATACTACTGAAATTACCAGTACGTTACTTTATGCTATTAATAATAATGTTTGCTATATGTTTGTCGGTGAGAAGACTCGTGCCAATACTCAGGATTATTTAAATTATGTAGTTGAAATAGAGCGGAACGAATGGGGGGGGATTGTCTTGTCCAGCAATGTGGAAGGTCTGCAGTTCAAACCATACAGTGCCAAACTTAGCCGTAAGTACACGTACAACTATAATGATCAACGTTATTATACTGAGATTACGACTATTGAACTTGCTTATGAGTATTTGGATTCAACGCAAGGTGAACCTCTGATGATGTCGTTTGAAGGTACATTTTCCATGTCAAGAGATGTGTTGAGAGTTGAATATCCTGATGTGGATGTAGAAGAGTAATTTCTTTTTTCCGGCTGACGTTATTCAGCCGGAAATGTTAAACCCTAATTATAATATATATGAAAGTGATGAAATACTTCGTTCTCGCATCATTGCTTTGTCTTAGTGCATGCGGCGATGATAACGACAACAAAAATAATGAGACACCCCAGAATCTGGCAGAGCTAACCGTTGACGCCAGTGAAATCAGTATCGCCAGGGGGATACCAGAACCGTAAAAATTACGTCCGGTAATGGCGAATATGAGGTGACTTCGGCAAACGAAGAAGTGGTGACGGCAGAAGTCGATGGTGATATAGTAACGCTGACAGCTGTAGAAGGACATAACAATGCTCAGGGTGTAGTATACGTGAAAGACAAGTACTACCAGCGCGCTAAGATTTTGGTTAACACGGCGGCAGAGTTTGATCTGAAGTTGAATAAGACGTTATTTACGCTTTATTCGCAGGTAGAAGGCGCCGATGAAGCTTTCGTCAAAATCTATACAGGAAACGGAGGTTATTCGCTGGAAGTGATAGATGAAAATAATTGTATCGAAGTCGATCAGTCTACACTTGAAGACTCGGAATCATTCACCGTGAAAGGCATCGCCCAGGGAAATGCCGAGGTCAAGATAACCGACCGGAAAGGAAAAGAAGCCTTTGTGAATCTGAATGTGATTGCTCCTAAACAGATTACGACCGACGCTGATGAAAAGGGTGTACTGATCAATGCTAATCAAGGTTCTCAGCAAGTAAAGATTTTGAGTGGTAACGGAGAGTATAAAATACTTGATGCCGGCGATACGAAAGTAGTCCGTCTCGAACTTTATGGTAACGTAGTGACAGTGACCGGAAGAAAAGCCGGCGAAACTTCCTTTACGCTGACTGACGCCAAGGGACAGGTATCGCAACCTATTCAGGTGAAGATTGCACCGGACAAACGTTGGTGTATGAATCTGGGAAGAGACTATGCCGTGTGGACGCATTTCGGAGAAATGACAGGCGAAGGAGTAGAAGCATTGAAAGCTGCGACCAACGATTTCAAATTGAAGAAGATGACCTGGGAGCTGACTTGCCGTATCGATAATACTTATTGGTTGCAGACCATTATGGGTAAAGAAGGTTACTTTATTCTCCGTGGCGGTGACGATGGTGAAAAAGGCAAAGAAGGCGGTAATCAGTGGAAAGTCATTGACCTGGTAGGGACAGGCGATAAATTACAACTGAGAACAGGGCATAATGCGATTAAGCTTGGTGAGTGGATGCATCTGGCTTTGGTGGTAGACTGTGACGTAGCACAAAGTAATCCGAGTGAAAAGTACAAGCTTTATATTAATGGCAGCAGAGTTGCCTGGGGAGAAATAAAGAGGAATGATCTCAATTTCTCAGAAATAGATCTTTGCGCAGGAAATGATGGAGGAAAAGTATCCATTGGTAAGGCTAGTGATAATAATCGTTTCTTGGGCGGAGCTGTACTTGAAGCACGTATCTGGTCTGTATGCCGTACGGAAGCGCAACTGAAAGCCAACGCATGGGACTTTGTGGAAGAAAACCCGGAAGGTTTGTTAGGACGCTGGGATTTCTCTGCCGGTGCACCGGTTGCTTACATTGAAGATGGTACTGACTCCGATCACGAGTTGTTGATGCATGTTTGTAAGTACGACAGCTTCAATGCTACAGAATTCCCAATGAGCAGATTTGAGGAAGCTCCCATAGTAGTACCTTTTAAGTAATCTCTAAATTCGAAGAAAAATGAAAGCAATATTCAAACTGTTTATATTGAACTTCTTGGCTTTGGCATTACTTCCATCTTGTAGTGATGATGATCAGTCAAACTCAGAACAGAATGATCCCATCAGTGGCAATATTTCTCCGGTAGGTTCATTTTCCGTAGAAGCTACCAATAACGAGAATGAACTTCTGGTGAAATGGA
>UMLO01018580.1_pt1 | contig 9727 bp, 9 predicted proteins | sample 1966551 | NCBI WGS metagenome assembly UMLO01 (sample SAMEA4836201, study PRJEB28245) | human gut metagenome | biome: gut microbiome; material: fecal sample | place: Denmark | collected 2008
GCGCAACATCCATCAAATCATTTCCTCTGCCCTGAAGCTGGCAATCGAGCAGCGGCTGATCGCCCGCAATCCGGCAGACGGCTGTGCCTTGCCGAAAGCGGAGCGCAAGGAAATGCAGACGCTTCCTGTTGAGCAGCTGACGTCCTTCCTCCGCGAGGCAAAAGACAGCGGCGTGTTCGCCCTGTACTACATCGACCTGACCACCGGCCTGCGGCGGGGCGAGTTGCTCGGATTAAAATGGTCGGACATTGATTTGGAAAAAGGAGACCTTCGGGTTCAACGGCAGATCGGGCGCATCGACGGCAAGATCATTGAGATGCCGCTGAAAACAAAAAACGCCTACCGCACCTTGCCGCTGTCGGCAGACGCAATAAGCGTTCTGAAAATACAGAAATGCAAAGTTGGGAACAGCGAATGGGTATTCCCATCGCCCACCGGAGGCCCCATGTCCCCGGACAGCGTCCTGCACATGCTGCACCGCGTTCTAAAGCGGGCAGGGTTGCCGAAGGTGCGTTTTCATGACCTGCGCCACACCTTCGCAACGCTGGCACTGCAAAACGGCGTGGACATCAAAACCGTATCTGGTATGCTGGGGCATTTTTCGGCAGGCTTCACGCTGGACACTTATGCGCATGTAACGACCTCGGCCAAGCGTGAAGCGGCAAAGACAATGGGCAACCTTCTCTCTGACGCGGTATAGTGCTTTCCGCTACCCCGCCCCGTTGGGGTCAGCGTTTGGGTCAGAAAAAACAGCAAGTAAGTTATTGGACGCAAAAGTACGGAAAAAGTCCTGATTTCGTGAGAAATCAGGACTTTCTGGTTGCGGAGACAGGACTCGAACCTGCGACCGCTGGTTGTTGGTAAGGATGGATGATGTTATTCCCCGATTTCCGTCAGTCTCCCGTTGATTTGCTTAAAAGTGTTTACCGCAACATCAAAGTCCTGTTTTTCGTCTGTATAGAGCAACGTGGTGTGCAGGCTTTCGTAAGTTGACCGAATGGCGGAATCGAAATACTGCTGCCACGAAGCAAAGTTATAAGCGCCGGTGGGATCATATTCGGCAGAAACATTGCGCTTTCCGATATAGTAAGAATCCGTATCCTTCGTCAACCGCACCAACCGTTTAAGTTCGTCTGTTTCGGCCAGGAATGCTTGGATCTCCGGCATCTGGTACAGACGTGTCACATCATAGATATGGCGCACCTTACGGTTCAATGTGCCGCAGATGGCGTGGCGCTTTACGGACATGATTTTGTCGATGAAGGTTCGCTCAATATTCAGCGTGTTGATTTCCACAGTTTCCAGTTCAAACCGTTCGATATCATCGGTAAACCCACGGCTTTCCAGAAACTCCTGAATGTAGGTTTTCACCGGCATTTTCTGATACGGGTCCGGACGGACAGTACTTCCAATTTCAAGCTTCACACGGTTTTCAGGATTACCGAACCAAACATACATACTCTTGCTGCGGTTGGAGCGTTCCTCCACGATCTTCTCCATTTGTGCGCCAGCCGCCATGATCGTTTCGATTTTCTTGATCGCTTTGTCGCAGGCTTTATCCGACAGTTCCATTCCCAGGAAGGTAAGGTCGATGTCCTCGGAAAAGCGGTCAATGGAACCTGGGTAGCACTTGCTGAGAGAGGTGCCGCCCTTAAAAACGCACTGGTCTGCATAAGGACTGTCGGCCAGCGATTTCAGCATCATGACGATATAATAGTCGCGCTCAACGGCAGACTCGGAAATGTGTTTTTCATTGGCAACAACGGTGATCAATTCACGAAATTCTTCAGGATGCGTATGCAGCTTCATAAATCTCCTCCATAGTGGGATGCTTATATTCGGATAGGGCGGAGAGGTATTTATTCAGGTTGTTCTCCACACCATAATGATTCAAAATATTCCGCAGGAAAGAAATCGTTTTTTTCTGGTACCGCATTTTCTGGAGAACTTGTTCAAAAACTTTGCCATCGTATTCTTGCGCAAACTTTTCGCAGAACGTAATGAATTGATGATAGTTCAAGTCCTGAATTTCACCGAAATTTTGCAGCACTTCAAGCATATGGATCATACCCTTCACTTCCGGTGTATACACCAAATTGCAGAACTGCAGAAGAACATTACTGATGTTCTTGGTGCGTTGCTCGATCTCGGAAGAGAAAACCTCAACAGTTTTAGCAACCTGCGTGGTGAGTTTCAAACTGTTATACAAGGAATATCCGACAACAGTACCTTTGTCCGGTTCTGTGAAGGCCGCAACGATTTCCTTTTGGGACGGCGGAACAATACCATATTTACTTGTTTTAGGCCGATAATACGTTCCCTTTGCTATTCTGCAAAGGGAACCTGCTTTGCACATCCGGCCAAGAGTTTGGTAATAGGTTTCCTCGCTGACCGCTTTGCAAAGCTGATCCGCATATAGCTTACTGGCAAAGATCAATTCATTTTCCGGGAACTGCTCCATTGTCTGCGTGATGATTTGCGCACCGGTCACTCGCTCCACCTCCTGTCCCGATGATGTTTATATCTTATGCCGCAGCACGCGCAATGTCAAGTAAATTTCATTTTTACTTGACAATATTGTTTGCGGTTTTTCCGAGACTTATTCATAAAAATTTCAAGATGCCCGGAATGAGTTGCCTCGCTCCGGGCATTGCTGCTTTATTTCTCTGCGGTTGTTTCAGGCAGTGCCATCGCCTGAGCTTGCCGCTCCCGATCCTCAGCAGCGGATGGTGTGCTGAACGAAGCTATCAAAGATAATATATGACCTACGGCGACGCAGAGTTTTCCACCAAGCAGTTGGAAAAGGACTTTGGGGACGCCGCCTACGCGACGATCCGCAGCTTTGTCTTGAAATTTGAGAAGCTGGGACTGATCAAGTCGACGCAGTATGGAAATCGCATGAAGTATGCCGTTCGCGTGAATTAAAAAAGGGTGGGTGTCGGCTTTCTGCCGACACCCACCTTCCGTTAAGCAGGCTGGTTCTCTATCTCTGTCCTTTTCACTTTGACAACTTCCCCCTTGTAGCCGCCCTCTGCCTTCTGGTTGATAAGACCGATGAACTTGTAGTAGATGTCCACTTGCTGGGTCTTTACACACGTTCGGCGGATTTTCCGTTGTTTCCGTCCGGCCCTGCCCACTCCAATTCCATTCTGGGTCAAAACTGGGTCAGACACGGTGCGCCCGCACCCACGCCAACAGCGCCTCGTAGTCCATTGCGCCGGAGGCGACAGCCAGACCGACCTCGACAACCTCGTCGTTGGCGCAGTCCAACCGAATACCGTTGACCTCCAGAAAGGTCAGCATCACATACATACCGATGCGCTTGTTGCCATCCACGAAGGCGTGGTTAGAGATGAGCGCATAGCCCAGCCGAGCGCCCTTTTCCTCCCTAGTAGGGTAGAATTCCTGCCCGCCAAAGCCGGAAAAGACGTTCTCCAGCGCGGACTCCAGCAGAGTCTCATACCTGACGCCGATGCTCCCGCCAGTCTCCTCCGCGATGAGCCTGTGAAGCAGCAAGACCTTCTCTTTTGAGAATTTGATCATTTTGCCAACTCCATAAACGCGGGCTTATATTTCTTTAAAATTCTTGCCGCCACAAAGTCGATCTTCTCGTCATCCGTCATGTCGATCAAGGGCGAATTGTCCAAATCAACCAACATATATTTGGGGCGGTTATTTTTGAAAATCACAGCCTGTCCATTCGTTTCAGCGATGCGCGTCACGCGGGAAAAATTCTGATTGGCCTCTGTCACGGAAACGATTGTGTTCGTATCAATGGTCATGGGAACACCTCCTTGCAGCACCTATTATACGCAAATTGTAGGTAAAAATCAACCTATTTTGAGACGGGTTTTCAATATGAACTGCGTGGCGCAGGTGGCCAGCGCGGCGTAAAAGAAGCCGCGCACATCCAAGGAAATCTTGAATGTGCGCGTTATGTCCAAACCGCAAAGCCTCTGCTGCGGTATTTGCGAAATTTTCATCCTCTCTTACGATAGAGACCGCGTTTTCCATACACAGAGACCATGGAGGCACTGGAAAGCATAGATGAGTCTGAGCTAACGGCCTCAGAGCTTTCCTACTACATTGGCGTCATGAGCCGTATTCAGCAGATGGTGCTTGCCGCAGTCGGTTAACGATGAGAGGAGATGCAGAAAATGCAGATCAATCTGGGCCATGTCACTGCCAGTTTTACGCTGGATGTTTACGGCCATACAGAAAATGTGTTAGCAGTCCGCGGATCGGATTACAGGATTTTGTTTGACGGAGAAGGAGGGGGAGCGAACCATTCCTTTTTCGCCGCAGAGCAGCGGGGTCTACGCAATGAAGCGCGGTTCAAGCTGTAAAGTTCCATGCCATGTCAACCCTTAGATTTAAATGGATAGACATGCGATAGGCAGCGGAATTCTTGCATATTTGGTTAAGTCCGAAAAATCAAATGAAATAGGTGGACAATCATTTATAAACAGTATATACTGATTATAATCGACAGCTTTCAACACAAAAATAAATTGCCCCTCCGGGGCAAATCTTTTACAAAAAAGCATTCCACCACACCATCGGAGGTGCTCTCATGTCCGTTTCAACTCCATTCCTCCACACCATCCAGCCGGTCTCCGAGGACCGCCCGGCAGAAGCGGTGGCAAGAGAGATTCTTGCGCTGATCCGCTCCGAATATCGCTACACGATCGCGGATCTGTGCCGTATGTTCTGCTGCGAGCGGCAGTGGATCGAAGATTTTTTCGTCCCAAACATCCGTCACATTCACGTCAATCACTTCTTCATGTCCTATATCATCCAACAGTTTGCGGACCGTCTCACTCCGGAGGAGCAGTCCCACCTGATCCACGGGCACTACTTCCTCTCCGACGCGGATCTGGGCCGTTTCTGGCGGGAAAATGCGTCTGCCGCCGTCAAGTGCCGGACCGTAGATCTGTCCGACTACCTGGCTGACGGCCGCTCCCGCAAAGCGCTCTCCGTAGAAAAAGCGCGCCACGAAGCTGCGAAGCGAACAAAGGGGGAAGGGCAGCGTCACGATGCAGAAATGCGCCGTCTGCTTACCAGTGAAGGATACATGCTTTACACGTATCGGACGCAGTTCTCGAGTTTTCTCTGGCAGCCGGTTCCGCTGCCGGAGCTGTCTCCCAGAACCATCCGCAGTCTGGTTTCCACCACGCAGTATCAGCGACGGAACGGCCTCCCGTCAAACGGCGTTGCCAGAAAACGGCTGATGGAGCGCGGCTCCGTTCAGATCAAGCTGGGGGGCAAGACCTTATGGGTCGAGGCTCCTGCTCCGGACGGCATTTGGGTGATCCCCGCCGGGACATTGCCGTAACGAAACGCCGCAGTCGGTTTTTCCATGCATGCGCGCTCCCAAAAGGTCATTGCATCGCATATCCGCTGGTTTCAGTCTGTATAAAGTAGTTTACCATGTCACTTATTATTGGAAATTACAGCATATTTTGCGGCGTTAACCGCTGCTGATTTCCATGTATCGGCATCATGAATTTCATGCTGTCGCCAAATATCCGATCTGACGACGTGTAAAAGAGGGACCGCTCTGAAACGGTCCCTCTTTTGAAAAATTACGGTGCAGTTTTCGTAGGATCACATCTTTGCCAATGCCTGATCGAAGTCGTTCAGCAGATCGTCGGTGTCCTCCAGACCGGAAGAAAGCCGGATCTGGCCCATGGTGATGCCGATGGCCGCCAGCTCGTCGGGGCTGAGATCCCGGTGAGACGCTCTGGGCGGATAGGTCAGCGTGGTGCCGACGCCGGCCAGAGTGGGTACGAAGCGTACCAGCTGCAAGTTGCTGATGAGCTTGTCGATCTCCTTCTGACCGCCCTTGAAATTTACGCAGAGCATACCGCCGTAGCCGTTGCCCTCGAACTGCTTGTCGGCCAGCGCCTTGCTGGGGGAGGATTCCAGACCGGGGTAGTAGACCTTTTCCACCTTGGGATGGCTCTCGAAGAACTTGGCCAGTGCCAGACCGTTTTCAGCCATCTTCTTTACCCGCAGGGGCAGCGTCCGCAGGCTCCGGGCCAGCAGCCAGGATTCCGTGGCGCCCAGATTCGCGCCGTAGAGACCCAGGTAGAAGCTCAGAGACTTGATGATCTCCTCGGAGCCGACCACCGCGCCGCCTACCAGATCATCGTGACCGCCCAGATACTTGGTGGCGCTGTAAATCACCAGATCTGCGCCGTACTTGATGGGCTTGGCAATGATCGAAGTGGCAAAGGTGTTGTCGATAAACAGCTTGGCGCCGTTGGCGTGAGCCACGTCCGCCAGATGCTGGATGTCCGGTACGCTCATCAGGGGGTTGGCGATGGTCTCGCCGTATACCAGCTTGGTGTTGGGACGGATATAGTCCGCCACATCCTGCGTGTTGAAGTCGATGAAGGTGGTCTCCACGCCCCAGCGCTTCAGCTCATACTTCAGGTAGTAGAACGCCTCGCCGTAGATGATGGGGGAGGCCACGATGTGATCGCCGGGTTTCACCGTTGCCAGAATGGAGGTTGTAATGGCCGCCATGCCGGAGGAGAATACCAGACCCTTTTCGGCCCCGTCACCGGCGGCCAGGATCTGAGAGGTGGCGTCGGCGTTGGGATTGCCCAGACGGAAGTAAGCATAGCCGGGAGCACCCTCGTCGCAGATCTTGTCGATGGGATCAATGGAGTCGAAGATGTAGGCAGAGGACAGGTAGATGGGGAAGGTCTCCGGCACAGTCAGAGCCTTGTTCAGCTCATAGCACAGCTCGCCGTTGCCGGTATGGACATATTTGGTCGCGTCGCCTTTTTCAATGGACATAGAAATTCCTCCTTACGCGCTTTGCGCGTTCCATTCCAATACGGTATAAAGCTCAGAAACAGTTTGCTCAGGTCTCCGTGCGGCCCTTGCCCTTCCAGGCAATGAGACCCACGATGAAGCCCACGATGGCGGGAACGATCCAGCCGAAGCCCAGACCATAGAGGGGGATGTGATTCAGAACGGGGTCCAGGAAGCCGAAGCCGTACTCGTGGGGCAGATCCAGAACGGCGTAGATCACCGTGAGGTACACAGCGCCCTTGAACGCGCCGTCATTGGGGATCTTCTTCTCGAAGATGCCCAGAATGGTCATCACCAGCGTGATGGGATAGAAGAAGGAGAACCAAGGGGAGGTCAGGCTCACGATGGTATCCAGACCGAAGCTGGCGACGATGGTGGTGACGATAGGGACGATCATGACCAGAACCTTATAGGACAGCTTGCCGTGGGTGGCGGTCTCATAGAAGTCTGCCACTGCGGTGATCTGGCTGATGGCGGTGGTGAGGCAGGCCAGCACCACGGACAGGCACAGGCCGTAAATCGCGATCTGGCCGCCGCTGGAGCGGATGATCGACAGCAGGAGGTTGGCGTTGCTGATGCTGTCGGGCGTGTACTCGGTGCTGACGCAGGCGCCCATATACAGCAGGCCGCCATAGACAATAGCCAGGCAGACGGCGGCGATCAGGCAGGCCCGGACATGGGCCTTGCGGAAGGCTTCACCCTCGTAGCCCTTGCGCTTGATGCTGTCAAAGAACACGCCGGCAGCCAGAAAGGACACCAAAACGTCGCCGGTGCTGTAACCGCCCAGAAAGCTGTTGACAAAGGCGTTATCCACGGAGGCGGCGCCGGGAGTACCGATGGGGCTGACAGCGCCCTTGACTACCAGAATGAACAGGATGATGGTCATAATGGGGGTCAGGATCTTGCCGACCTTATCCAGTGCGGTGCCGCGATCCTTGGCGAACAGGAACGCGATCACGAAGTAGAGAATGACGAAAACCAGATAGGGCGCGCCGGGCCAGATGCCCTGAAGGCCCATCTCAATGCCGACGGCTGCGGTTCTGGGGATGGACACGCAGCAGCAGAGGATCATGATGGCGCCGATCATGACGGTGTAGAACTTCTTGTTCACATGATCGGAGATCTTCTGGACGGAGCCGCACATACCCAGCACGATGATGGCCAGAATGGGCAGGCCCACACCGGAGGCCAGCATACCGATCATGCCGCTGAGCCAGTTGCTGCCGCTTTGCAGGCCCAGCATTGGCGGGAAGATCAGGTTGCCCGCGCCGAAGTAGGAGGCGAAGAACGCCAGACCAACGAACAATACGTCGGTAAATTTGATTTTTTTCTCTTGCATAAAGTAAGTTCCTCCCTATTTCTCTATTTTGCACACTGAAAAACTGAGAACCGCTTGCTGTTTATTATGATAGTTGCAAAGGTCGGATTTGTCCAATAAACCAATGTTATAAACCGCAATTACTTTTGTGTATATCGCCTCGTAATCGTGCATTTTTTAAAAAAATGCTGTTTTGTGCCGCGAAAATGTTTGTTTTTATTAAAGCAAACCGTTTCGGTATGATTTTAGTTGCGCATTTTGAATTTCTTGTGCTATAATACGAGAGATCCATCGAAAAATGAGGAAAGGCGGCGCTTGGTATGACACTGCTCCAGTTGAAGTATATTTCCACGGTGGCAAAATGCAGCTCCTTCAGCAAAGCTGCTCAGGTCCTGTATGTCTCCCAGCCCGGCATCAGCAAAATGGTCTGCGCGCTGGAGGAGGAGCTGGGGATCACGATTTTTGTCCGCTCTGCCGCCGGGATCACCCTGACCGCCGAGGGCCGGGAGCTTCTGAACATGGGAGAACGGCTTTTGACGGACGCTGAGCATATTTCCCAGCACTTTTCGCAGGATCTGAGCAAGACCCACGAGACCCTCAGCGTCAGCAGCCAGCATTACTGCTTCGCCATCGATGCAATGATGGCCTATCAGAACACCTATCAAAAGGAATCCTATACCTATAAATTCCTGGTAGGGCAGGGCCCGGAGGTCATTCAGCAGGTCGTGGACAAAACCACGGAGCTGGGCGTGTTGTTCATCAGCAGCCGCAGCCGAAAGCACATGAACCGTGTCTTTGGCGACAACAACCTGGAATTTCACCCGCTTTTTGACAGCAAGCCCTATGTGTTTATCCACAAGTCCCATCCTCTGGCCTCCAAGGAGGTCCTGACGATCGAGGAACTGCACCCGTATCCCTGCATCATGTACGAGCTGGACTCCGACGCACCCTCCGTTTTGCAGGAGGAGATGCTGGTGCCGGACTTTTATCCCCAGAAGGTCACCATTGTCAACGGACTCTATCAAAGCCTGATGGTCATGCAGCAGTGTCAGGGCTATGATCTGGGCACCGGCTTCATCTCCGAAAGCAACGGGGCGCAGGGGGTGATCAAGCGTCCCATCAAGGGCTTTGACGATCCCATCACCATCGGCTGGGTCTGCCAGAAGGCCCATACGCTGTCGCAGCCCGCGGAACGCTTTATCCAGCTTCTGCAAAAATACGGACGGGACCTTCCCGAAGCCTGAATCAAAACCTCCAGCCAAGCCCAATGTCATTAAGTCATTAAGATAAGACCGAACAAAAAGTGAGGCAGCTACCACAAGTAAGCGAAAAAGCTTATTTTTGTGGTAGCTGCTCTTTTCACACACGCCTGCGGTGCGGACAGCACGGAACAGACGCCGCATATCCCGTGATCCGTTCCCCTTGACTGGGTGCCTGCCTTTGCGTGGATCTTACAATAGAGAATGACAGAGATATTTCGCCTTGCTTATTCTCGTAGCAACCAATCGGCTATATCATGAACTTCGATTCCTTCATAACTGTATTTTGGATGTTTGGTTCTGGCAATAATCATTTTCGGATAAG
>UMLO01037525.1_pt1 | contig 9687 bp, 5 predicted proteins | sample 1966551 | NCBI WGS metagenome assembly UMLO01 (sample SAMEA4836201, study PRJEB28245) | human gut metagenome | biome: gut microbiome; material: fecal sample | place: Denmark | collected 2008
ATGAATGATACTATTGAAAAGACAGCGGAAAGAGGAAGAGCATAGGAATAGCCGCCGAGGTCTTTGAGCGCCCAAGCGCAAGCGCCGATACCGCCGACTGCCGTGATGTGCAATGCAAACGATATAAATTGCGCCGCATACCATTTTTTATTGTAAGTCATTATGAAAACAACTATAGCAAGCAGGCAAAAATATGCGCTTGATACAGGTAAAAACATATTGTCGCTTGCCGCTTTGCCAAAGCTTATTAAGTAAAGCACAACTACGGGCAGATAACCGCCGAGGGATGCGAATGTGCAAACAATTTGATTTTTCGTTTGCATCGAAAGCAGAATTGCCACAGCTGTAACTATGATGCATATTACAAATGTAAGCCTTGCCGAAAAAATGTCAAATGCAAAATATCCGGATGCAGTTGCCGCATATAAAACGGAAACACCGCCGCTTATAAGTGCAGTTGAAAAAACATTTTTTTCTTTTTTGTAAAATATTTCGCCGATTGTAACGAGTACACCGCCGAGAATGTATATAAGCAAGCATTTGAAAAGGTCAGACATATGAAGATAAGCGTATCTGCCTACAAGGATTATACCGATTATGAAAAGGAGAATACCCGCCTTGCTGAGCACGTTTAAGCCAATGAACGATTCAAGACTTTTTTGCTTTAGCGACGCATTTTTTTCAGTGTCACTCAGCGGTTCATCTTTCAGCCTTTCTCCGATTTTATTATTCGTTTGGCGGAGATTGCCGAATTGCTCGTTTGAATATTTTTCGAGATTTTCTCTTTTTTGCTCAAATTCTTTTTTCAAATTTAGAAATTTATTAAGTATCTCATCATATTCGCAGTCTGCCAGGGAGTTGATTGCCGCTATTGTTTCATCAAGGCTTTTTTCACAGCCCTTGCTGTATTCGTCAAGCCTGCTTTTTGTGGCATTCTCGCCCTTGTAATACATTTTGTCAATGTCTTTTTGAACACGTGTAAAGGCATTTAATTTTTCATTTGCAAGCTTTCTGAAAAGAGCACTTCTCGTATTTGAAAGGTCACCTTTTAACTGCTCGTTTTCCTTTGAAAGAACAGAGTTTTTCTCTTTAATTTCTTTGATTTCACTGCTTAGGCTTTCGTTTTGCTTGATTATCGAGTCATTATCAATGGATTGTGCTTCATCCTTGAGTGATGATAAAATCGCTTCCTGCCGCTTGATAATGTCGTTTAAATTGTCTTTTCTATTTGTAGACATTTTCACCAAGCTCCTTTCCTACCTCGTATGCGTTAGAGGTGTTGTAGTCGTAAAAGTAAATTTTTCCTTTATCGTCTTTAAAAAATTCGCCGGGGCAAAATGATGTCAGATTAATGTTACTGATATCTTCATTGGATTTTAAACAAATTACAACTCTTCTTGTTTTATTGCCGAGATAACGCTCAACAATTTTTTTCGATACGTTTTTTTTGCTTGAATTGATATAATCTATTAATAAATCTTTGTCGCCGCTGTAATCTTCGTCGCCGAAAAGCAGGCTGTTATATTCGTAAAAATTATTATTAATTATCGAGGCGGTATCAATTTCGATATTTTCAATATATTTTTTGTCGCATTTTAAATAATTGATTTTTTCATTTGCGTAATAATAATTTTTACCTTTGGCTTTGAGCATAACAAAATCGGAATATGCGTCGCAATAAATAAGCACTTTTTTCTTTTTGCCTTCTTTGGTGATATATGTTGCATATTTTTGCTCGCAGGCGCTAACGTCAAATTCATGATTGAGTGTGAATTCAAGCTTCTTATATATAGGTATAAATTCATTGTCGGCAAAAACTATTTTAGTACCGTTTTGCGAAATGTCGTCAATATTACTGTTTTGCGAGGAATTTTTTGAAATTAAAAACGATACTGCCACAACGAAAATAACAAAGCAAATCGCAACGACAAAAATATATTTTAAAGCTTTTTTCTGCTTTTTGTTTATGCTTTCTATTTGATTTTTCAGTTTGCTGTTTTCATTTTTTAAACTGTCAATTTCTTTTGAATCGTATTTCTGCTCAAAACCTAAGATTTCAGTCTTGTTAAGTTCAAGTATATCGCACAGCTTTATAAGCGTTTCCTGTCTCGGTGTTGCTTCGCCGTTTTCCCATTTTGATACGGCCTTGTTTGAAACGTTCAGCAAATCGCCAAGCTCTTTTTGTGATAAATTCTTTTGCTTTCGTGCAGCGCTGATGATTCTGCCAAGCATTTCGCTGTCCATATCTATTCCTCCTTTGATATCTTTTCAATTCAATAATGACATATAAAAGCTCTAAAATCAATAGAAATTTGTTTATTTTGTAAAAATATCATTCTAATTTCGGTTCAATTATAAAATAATAAGGCGATTGCCCAAACAACAATCGCCTTGATATATGTTATTCGATATCTAATTTTTTTGTGCACTTTAAGCCTTTCATATCATCGCTGATTTTAACCTTTGCGCCGTTTTCAAGACGTGAACAGATATAATCAACCTTTGCTTTAAATGGCTTTTTGGAAGCATATTTGTCCTTGTCAAACCAATTAAACTCATAGTTTATATGTTTTGACAAGCCGATAAACAGAAGATTTCTTGCAATTTGAGATGTTGATATAACATATTCGTCGTCAAATCTTATATCTCCAAAATATTTACTTCTTTCTTCCTCGCAAAGGGATTCGAATTTTTTAAAAGTACCTAAGCCGAGCTTCGCCTTAAGACACGCACCTTTGATATCGCTTTCATCAAAAGAGTCAAATTCGCTGAATCTCATGGGAATTAAGCGCACCCCTTTAAGATAATTTTCTGTGTCGCCTTTGTAGTGCGGATTTTTTCCCTCATCAAAGCAAAGATAAAATGTTTTAGGATTTTGTTCTTTGCGTATGCGCTTAAAGGTCTTTGTTCTGTTTTCGGTCAGGTTTCCGCCTAAATAGTATAGGCAAATTTCCTGTTCGGTTTTCTTTTTGTCAATCTCGTTTTTCTCGATTTTTTCAAAAAGTTCTTTTGCGTTTTCGTGTTTTGTGAAATCAACAGTAGATTTTTTAAGCGTTCTTATAAAATCGCAAAGCTCATTTGCAGTAGTGAAAGACGGTATGCTCTCGTCAATACCGAGTTCCTCGTCGCTTATAAATCTGTTGGCGTCGAGAATAAACCTTGCAAGTTTTAAATCTGTATTTTTGAAAATATTAATTATTGTATGATAATCGGAAATTACGCAATCGCAGGTGGAAGCAAAATCGTATAAATCATACTCGTTAGGCATTTTCTTAATGTGGTTAAATACGCTGAAATCGGGAGTGTACGGGAAAGTGTCAAGGCAAACAAAAAGCTCATATTTTTTGCTCAGTTCATTGTCAATAACCATAAGATTAGCCATAAACTTTCTATAAGCGGTTATTGAACCTCTGCCGGAAGTTGCTTTGAATTGAGGAGTAAATAAAATTTTAATCTTGTCAGTGCTTGACGCAAAGTTTGTTGCGCCTGCCATATCAAAAGCAGGGGAGTCGGAAATAATTGCACTTGTCGGCAGCATCTCGCATCTGTACGCTTTTTCAAATGACAGCCTGCTTTCATTTGTGAGATATATGCTTGCCTTTGGCGTTATTATACTCTTTTGCACAGTTGCAAATTCAAAACATTCCCTCTCTTTTTTCCTTGTCATTTTGGCACTGATATTGTCCGTTTGCAAATTGAAATATTTTTGGTTATTCTTTGCGGCAAAGTAATATTCAAGTCCGCAGTCGGAAAAAATGTATTCAGCCTCGCTTAATGATTTTAAATATTTTTCATCATCTCTTGTTATAATTTGAATATCGCTCAAATTATAACGTTTGAGCCTTTCTTCGCTTTCTTTAATATTGCCGTTGTTTACAGCAATGAGCTGCTCATAATCGTTTTTTTCTGCTTTGATATATTTAATCATTGCAAGCATTGATGACGGCACGGCATGCTCCTGTGCGGTAACATAAAGAATTTCTTTTTTTATTGATGATTCTTTTCTTAATTTATTGTATTTTTTATCTTTATCGTTTGATTCTTCTTTGATTTTATCAAATGTCTTGAACTCAAATGCTCTCGGCACCTCATTTTCACTTGTTAGCTTTTGAACATAAGCGTCTTGCTCCTCCTTGCTCATATCTTTGCACTTTGCAACAAAGTCCAAAAGTGCCTCACGTGAGGAATAGAAGCCGAAAAGCTTGTTGAGTCTGTCGGGAAGGTTGTATTCAATATATTTATTTTTCCTGAAATTTGGAAAATGTTCCTCAAGATAATCAAAAAGAGTATTGATAAGTTTAACCTTTAATTCAAAGCTTTCCTCGCCGTAAACTGTGAGAAGTTGCTCAAATCTGTAAAAGAAATGGCGCACGGTTATATATTCAATCTCGTTTTTGTATAAATCAAAGCAGTCACGTTCTTTGAGATTGTTTATTAAAAAATCAATTGCCTTTGAAATATCAATTGTAGACTCCGTAAACTTGCTTAAAAATCCTACCTGAACGGAATAATTATAGAAAAAATCATTGATAACGCCTATTGATTTTGCCTTGGTTGCAAGAATAAATGAAACAGGCAAATCCTCAAATCTGATTTTGTCAGGAAATTCAATTCCTTCAAAAAGCTCTTTTTTTATAAATTTATTCCATGGAAAAGGGGAGAGCTTCAAAAGCTCATACGGTTTTTCGCTTACTTTGAAATTCTGATTGTAGTGAGCGGTGAGATTGCCGATTTTTTCACCCGATTGGGCATTAACGTCATATCTGCTGAAAAGGACTAAATCGTTATCGTCTTTTGTGGCTTTATTGTATAATTCTTCACAGGCATTAGGCTCAACACAGTCGTCTGAGTCAACAAACCAAAGATATTGACCGCTTGATTTTGTTACGCCGAAGTTTCTTGCGTGGCTGACGCCTTTATTCTCGGTATTGTAAACATAAACCTTATTTGGATGTAAAGCCTGATACTCCTTTAATATTTGAAAGCTATTGTCGGTACTGCCGTCATTTACGGCAATGATTTCAATTTCGCTTAGCGTTTGCGCCAAAAGCGAATCAATGCAGTTTTTTAAATATTCAGATGTATTATAAACCGGAACAATAATGCTTACCTTGCAAGCTGTCATTTTTATACCCTCTTTTTTAAACTGTTTATATATTATATAATAGTAATATAATAACAATATTATTGTGCTATTTCAAGCGAAAATATCAATTTCACATAATAATTATAACAATGTGATAAGCATTTACGAGATTGTTAAAAATGTAACAAACGTTCAAAAATCGACAAAAAGTTGCACAAAAATATTGTTAAAAAAATAACACATTTATCAAACTCACTAAAATTGTGCATTTTCTCTTGAAAAATAAAGTATAATGGATTATTATATACAAGATGATATTGTTAAAAAAATAACAATATCAAGTAAAACAAGTTTATTCATTATTCAAATTATATTTGGAGGTAGTCAATATGGCAAAAGAAATTATCGACAGCGTTGAAAAGCTTGAAGAGGAGCTTACAAGAGTTCGTGAGGCTCAGCGTAAATTTTCTACCTATACTCAAGAGCAGGTAGATAAAATTTTCCTCGCTGCCGCAAAGGCTGCAAATATGGCAAGAATTCCGCTTGCTAAAATGGCGGTAGAAGAAACAGGAATGGGCGTGGTTGAAGATAAAATTATCAAAAACCACTACGCAGCAGAGTATATCTATAATAAGTATAAGAACACAAAGACCTGCGGTGTTATTGATGAGGATAAGGCTTACGGCACAAAGCGTATCGCAGAGCCTCTCGGCGTTATTTGCGCAGTTATTCCTACAACTAACCCTACATCAACTGCTATTTTTAAAACCCTTATTTCTCTTAAAACGAGAAACGGTATCATTATTTCGCCGCACCCAAGAGCTAAGAAGTCAACAGCAGCTGCCGCTAAGATTGTTCTTGACGCAGCAGTAGCAGCAGGTGCTCCGGAAAATATTATTTCTTGGATTGACGCTCCTTCACTTGAAATGACAAATCTTCTTATGAAAGAGGCAGACATTATCCTTGCAACGGGCGGTCCGGGAATGGTTAAGGCAGCTTATTCAAGCGGCAAGCCGGCACTCGGTGTAGGCGCAGGTAATACCCCTGCTATTATTGATAAGAGTGCAGATATTCTTAAGGCTGTAAACTCAATCATTCATTCTAAGACATTTGATAACGGTATGATTTGCGCATCTGAGCAGTCAACTATCGTTGATAAAACAATTTATAAAGAAGTACGTAAGGAATTTGAATACAGAGGCTGTTATTTCCTTAAAAAGGATGAGCTTGATAAGGTTCGTAAAACCATTATCATTAACGGCGCTCTTAATGCTAAAATCGTTGGCCAGAAGCCTGTAACAATTGCGGCGCTTGCAGGTGTTAAAATTCCTGAGGATACAAAGGTCCTTATCGGTGAAGTTGACTCTGTTGATATCAGTGAGGAATTTGCACACGAGAAGCTTTCTCCTGTACTTGCTATGTATAAGAGTGAAAACTTTGAGGATGCACTTGCTAAGGCTGAACAGCTTATTGCAGACGGCGGCTACGGTCACACATCTTCAATCTATATTAACGAGATTACCGAAACTCAAAAACTTGCAGAGTTTGAAGCACGTATGAAAACCTGCCGTATTCTTGTTAACACTCCTTCTTCATTCGGCGGTATCGGCGACCTTTACAACTTCGACCTTGCTCCGTCACTTACACTCGGCTGCGGCTCTTGGGGCGGCAACTCTGTAAGCGAAAACGTTGGTGTAAAGCATCTTATTAATATTAAGACTGTTGCAGAAAGAAGGGAAAATATGCTTTGGTTCAGAGCACCTGAAAAGGTATATATCAAAAAAGGCTGCCTTCCTGTTGCACTTGATGAGGTTGGCAATGTTATGGGCAAGAAGAGAGCGTTTATCGTAACTGACTCTTTCCTTTATAAAAACGGTTATTCAAAGCCAATCACAGATAAGCTTGATGAGCTTGGTATTGTTAATACAACATTCTTTAATGTTGCTCCGGATCCGACCCTTGCTTGCGCTAAAGAGGGCTGGGCACAGATGAAAGCATTTGAGCCTGATGTAATTATTGCACTCGGCGGTGGCTCTGCAATGGATGCCGCTAAGATTATGTGGGTTATGTATGAACACCCTGAGGTTGATTTCTATGACCTTGCAATGAGATTTATGGATATCCGCAAGAGAGTTTATACCTTCCCTAAGATGGGTGAAAAGGCTTACTTTATCGCTGTTCCTACATCTGCAGGTACAGGCTCAGAGGTTACTCCTTTCGCAGTTATTACCGATGAAAGCACAGGCACAAAATATCCTCTTGCAGACTATCAGCTTATGCCTAATATGGCAATTGTTGATGCTGATTTCCATATGAGTGCACCTAAGGGACTTACAGCCGCTTCAGGTATTGATGCAGTTACTCATGCACTTGAGGCTTATGCTTCAATGATGGCTACAGAATATACAGACGGTCTTGCAATTGAAGCTCTTAAGAATATCTTTGAATATCTCCCAAGAGCATACGATGACGGTTTGAACGACCCTGTTGCAAGAGAAAAAATGGCTAATGCGGCTACTATGGCAGGTATGGCATTTGCAAACGCATTCCTCGGTGTTTGCCACTCAATGGCTCATAAGCTCGGCGCTTATCATCACCTCCCACACGGTGTAGCAAACGCACTTATGATTGACTATGTTCTCGAATTCAATGCTGCAGAAGTTCCTGCTAAAATGGGTACCTTCAGCCAGTATGATTATCCTAAGACACTTCGTCGTTATGCCCAGGTTGCCGAAGCTCTCGGCGTAAGCGGAAGAAATGACGAGGCTAAGCTTAAGGGTCTTATCAAGAAGATTGATGACCTTAAGGAATATGTAGGCATTAAAAAGACAATCAAGGATTACGGCGTAGACGAAAAGTACTTCCTCGATACACTTGACCAAATGACAGAGGACGCATTTGACGACCAGTGCACAGGTGCAAACCCAAGACTTCCTCTTATGTCTGAAATCAAGGATATGTATCTTCGTGCTTACTACGGCAAATAATCAACGCTTGACGGCTGTTTTTGCGTTATGTATAATAAATAGGGGGTGTCTTTTATGACAACTATTGTAAATAGAGAAAATAAACAAATTTACCGTGACGGCGACACGCTTGTTAAGGTATTTGACGAAAAGGCATACACAAAGGCTCAGGTACTTAACGAGGCACTTAATACCGCAAGAGTTGAGGAAACAGGTCTTAAAATTCCTAAGCTCCTTGACGTAAGAAAGGTTGACGGCGGTTGGGCTATTACAAGAGAATATATCGAAGGTAAGAGCCTTTCAGAGCTTATGGCTGAAAATCCTGAAAAAGAGGACGAATATCTTGAAAAATTTGTTGCCCTTCAAATGGAAATTCATTCAAAGAAATGCCCTATGCTCAACAAGATTAAGGAAAAAATGCATGCCAAAATCAGCGCTTCTTCTTATGAAGCTACTTTGAGATATGACCTTCATAACAGACTTGAGGGTATGAAATCTCACAACAAGGTGCTTCACGGCGATTTTTGCCCGTCAAATATAATTGTTACTCCGGACGGGGAATATTATGTAATTGACTGGGCACACGCTACTCAGGGTAATGCTTCAGAGGATGCTGCAAGAACTTATCTTGTATTTAATCTTAACGGTCAAAAGGAGCTTGCCGAAAAGTATCTTAATCTCTTCTGCAAAAAGGCTGACATTCCAAAACAGCTTGTTCAGCAATGGATGCCTATTGTTGCTTGCAGTGAGAGCGTTAAGAATAAGCCTGAGGAAAAAGCACTTCTTGATTCTTGGGTAAATGTATTCGACTTCCAGTAATATTATCAGACTTTGATAAAGCGGCTAAAACGCGCCGTGCTTAAATTTCCATAAAGTGATTATGTATGGCAAGGACTTGCTCTTGCCGAAATAGAATTTAAAAATCACATTTATAGAAAAGTGGATTGAACGTAGTGTTCAATCCACTTTTGGCGCTTTCCGTCTTTTGCGAGTGGGCAGTACCCACGTACAGCTCCACTCACAAAAAACGAAATTTAGCTCGCTTTCTCGAAGTCTGACAGAATTAAAAACAAATATTGACAAAAAATTAACAATATGCTAATATCAAATTATAACAAAAAGGAGGTAAACTCATGAACGAATATTATAATCCTAACAATCAAGCCGAATATAACAATCCTAATACTCAGCAAAATTATTATAATCAAAACACTCAGCCTCAGCAGCCGCCGTATCAAGCGCCTGTTTATCAGCCGATTAACCAAACTAATGAGGTTATGAGCGTCGGCTCTTATATCGGAATGTTCTTGCTTTCTGCAATTCCTGTTGTAAATATAATCTGCTGGATAGTTTGGCTCGTAAGCCCTAATACCAACAAAAATAAGAAAAATTATATTATCGCAAATATTGTAATCTATGCAGTCGCAATTTTGATTGGAATAGTTTTCAGCATTATTGCATCAACTGTATTCGGCGTAGCACTTTATGATTACCTATAGTCATACGGTACTTTTATCCCCGATTTAAAAAAATCGGGGATTTCAGACTGTCGATAAAGTGGCTAAAACGTGCCTGATATAATAAAGAAACCTTTTTGCCTCCCTTGCAAAGGGTGCGGGTCTCCGGTGGAGACCT
>UMLO01042244.1_pt1 | contig 9657 bp, 9 predicted proteins | sample 1966551 | NCBI WGS metagenome assembly UMLO01 (sample SAMEA4836201, study PRJEB28245) | human gut metagenome | biome: gut microbiome; material: fecal sample | place: Denmark | collected 2008
TCGGCTCTCCGGCGCGGATGGTGCAATTTAATGCGAGCGGCACAAGCCGCAGATTTTCCTTTTCATAGCGCGCGCGAATCTCGCTGAACCAGTCCTCGGGCCATCTTGCATTTTCGGGCCGCGTGCCGAACATCTCGCGTCCGCGCACGCCGCGGTAGTATCCCTCGGTAAAGCCGTCGCGCGAGAAAGCGAGGGCGAGCTTTTTCTGCTCGTCCTTCGTCGGCGTGCGATGCTCGCGCAGAAGGCGCGCGTAGATCTCCGTCACGGCGGCGACATACTCCGGCCGCTTCATGCGCCCTTCGATCTTGAGGCAGGCAACGCCCAAGTCCATCATCTCCGGCACGAAGGGCGCGAGGTTCGCGTCCTTCAAGCTCAGCGGATGGCCGTCCGCCCTGCCGGAAAAGCCGTAGGGCAGACGGCAGGGCTGGGCGCAGGCGCCACGGTTGCCGCTGCGCCGCCCGATGACGGCAGACATCTCGCACTGGCCGCTGTAGCACATGCAAAGCGCGCCGTGGACGAACGTTTCGATCTCGATGGGGCTTTTTTGGCAGATTTCGGCGATCTCCCCGCGCGAAAGCTCGCGCGCGAGCACCGCGCGCGTCATGCCGAGCCTTGCCGCTTCCTGAACGCCCGAGAGCGTGTGCAGGCTCATCTGCGTCGAGGCGTGCAGCGGCACGTCGGGGATAAGCTTTTGCAGCGTCGCCAGAACGCCCCAATCCTGCACCAGGATCGCGTCCACGCCGCACTCCGACGCGGCGCGCGCCTCCGCGGCAAGCGCGGGGAGCTCGCGGTCGGTGACGAGCGTGTTGAGCGTCAGATAGACCTTCACGCCCCGCAAATGGCAATAAGAAACCGCCGCGCGGAATTCCTCGTCAGAGAAGTTCCTCGCGCTGCGGCGCGCGTTGAACGCGCCAAAGCCCATATACACGGCGTCCGCACCGCTCTGCACGGCGGCAACAAGCGCCTCCTGCCCGCCCGCGGGCGCTAACAGCTCCGTCGTCAAGGCTTACTTTTTCTGCTGCTGGAGCTTGAAGATCTCGCGCTTGAGCTCGCTGACCTCGTTTTTGGCCTGAGAAGCCTCGTCGAGGTACTGCTTGACCTGACGGCGCAGCGCGTCGCCGGCCTCGCGCTCTTTGAAGAGCTCGTCGGTGATGTTCACGGCGGTCAGCACGGCGGCGTCCGTGCGGCCGACCTTGGCAGCGTCGAGCAGCTCGCTCATTTTGTCGTTGACGTAGGAGCCGACCTTCTGCATATAGGAGGGGGCTTCCTCGGCGACAAAGGTGTATTCCTCGTCGCAGATGGAGATCGTGATGCGGTTTTCCATGATTTGTGTGCTCCTTTCTATTTCGGCGTTGCACAAAAAAGGGCAAATTCCACCCATACAATCTCTAACAGTATAACACGGGAGTGAAAATGTGAAAAGGGGGAAGCAAAAAATTTCATGTTTACGAACGGGAAAATTTCATGTAGAATAATGGAATCGAAAATGGACGAAAGGAGGCGGGGAACATGGCAGGCTATGTGCTGCATTTGAGCACCGAGGAGAACATCACGCTCTCATCGGCGACGGTCAAGCGTTTGATCGCGGGTGGCAGCGGCGACGCGGCGCTGCTGTACCTCGCCATCCTGCATGCGCGCGGCGCGGCGGACTCCGGCAAGCTCGCGCGCGAGCTCAAGTGGGACGAAACGCGTCTTCGCGCGGCGGAGCAGGCGCTCTACGAGATGAAGCTCGTCGGCGCGCCGGAGAAGAAGGAGGAAGCGCCCCTTCCGCCGCCCCAGCAGCTCAGCGAGCCGCCCGAGTACACGCGCGAAGACATCGCGCGAAAGCTGGAGGGCGACGGGCGCTTCGCCTGCCTTCTGCGCGAGGTGGAGCACAAGCTCGGCCCGCTCTCGACCCCGTCGGTCAAGAAGCTGTTAGGGCTGTACGAAAATCTGGGTCTGCCCGCGGACGTGGTCTACACGCTCGTCAACTACTGCATCGCGAAAAAGGAGCAGCAGTTCGGCGAGGGGCGGCTGCCCAACATGCGCGAGATCGAAAAAGAGGGCTACGTCTGGGCGCGCAAGGAGCTCTTTTCCATCGAAAAGGCCAGCGAGTACATGAAGCGCGAGCAAGCCCTGCGCGGCAGGTACCCCGAGTACATGGCGGCGCTGCAAATGCAGGGCCGCGCGAGCGCGCCGAGCGAGGAAAAGTATCTCTCCGCGTGGGCGGAGATGGGATTTCCGGCGGAGACCGTGGCTGAGGCTTACGACCGGACGATCCTGCACTGCCACGAATTCCGCTGGCCGTACTGCAACGGCATTTTGAAGCGCTGGCATGAAAAGGGCCTGCACACGCTCGCCGAGGTCAGGGCCGAGAACGCCAAGGAGCAGAGCAAGCCGAAAAAGAACACCACCGGCGGCAACGCCTGGATGAAGGAATATTTGAATCAGTAACGAAAGCGGGGGAGAAGGATGTCTTACGATGGGCGGCTGATGCGCCAGGCGCTGGCGCGCTTCGACGAGGACAAGCAGCGCCGCGCGGAGAATTTTCGCGCGCGCGAGCGCGCGGTATATACCAAGTGCCCGCGCATTGAGGAGATCGACCGCGAGCTGTCGCACACGATGGCGAAGATCATCGCCTCCGGTCTGCGCCGCGGGACGGACCCGCGCCCGGCCATCGAGGCGCTGCGGGAGGAGAACCTCAACTTGCAGCAGGAAAAGCGCCTTCTCCTGACGCGCCTGGGACTGCCGGGCGACTATCTCGAGGAAAAGCCCAAGTGCTCGCGCTGCAACGACACGGGCTTTCTCGGCAGCGAGGTCTGCTCGTGCCTGCGCGGCTATTACGCCAAGGAGCAGAACAAGGAGCTCTCGGGCCTTTTGGACCTCGGCTCGCAGTGCTTCGAAAATTTCAACTTCGACTACTATTCGTCCGTGCCGGACGAGGACCTCGGCGTGTCGCCGCGCACGAACATGGAGAGCGTGTACGACATCTGCCAGGACTACGCGCACGAGTTTTCGCCCAAGAGCGGCAACCTGCTGCTGACCGGCGGCACGGGACTGGGGAAAACGTTCCTCTCCGCGTCCATCGCGCGAGTCGTGAGCGCGAGCGGCCACAGCGTGGTCTACGACACGGCGGGGCACATCTTCGCCCGCTTCGAGGCGCAGAAGTTCGGCCGCGACGACGGCGAGAACGCCGACACCGCCGTGAGCCGCGCGCTCGGCTGCGACCTGCTGATTTTAGATGACCTCGGCACCGAACTGATGACGAGCTTTGTCCACAGCGCGATGTATCAGATCGTCAACACGCGCCTCATCACGGGGAAGAAGACCGTCATCTCCACGAACCTGAGCCCCGACGAGCTCGGGCGGCGCTACGGCGCGCCGGTGCTGTCAAGATTGCAGGGAGAGTATCAAATGCTGCTCTTTTTCGGCGAAGACATCCGCCGGCAGAAGAGAAAGTGAATACAAAATGTAAAAAAGGCTCCGCAGAATACTCTGCGGAGCCTTTTTTCTTGCTTTTTACGGCTTGTGGATCACGGCGACGGCGCAGGGCACGCGGCCGGGACAGTAGGCGTAGTCGACATCGTCGTAGCCCGCCGCGGCGATAAACTGCTTATACGTGTCGAACGTGAACTGACGCTTGAAGTCCGCGCCCGCCTTGCCGACGGTCGAGGCAAAGCCGCTCGTTTTGCCCTGCTCGCTGCGGTTCATATAGGTCGGGACGATGATCGTGCCGCCGCTGCGGCAGACGCGGTCGAGCTCGGCAAGGGCCTTGTACGGCTCGTCGAGCAGGTGGATGACATTCGCGGCGATGACCGCGTCGAACTGCCCGTCCGGCTCGTCTAAATGCAGGATGTCGGCCTGGCGGAACGTGACGTTCGGCAGCGCGCCGTATTTCTTCTTCGCCCGCTTGAGCATGTTGGCGGAGAAGTCCGTCGCGAGAAGCGTCCGGCAGCGCTCGGCGATGGCGCCGGTGAGCAGTCCCGTGCCGCAGGCGCATTCGAGCACCGCGTCGTCTGGTGTGATGCGGGAACTGACGGCGGCAATGAGCGCCTTGTGCGTTTCTTTATTAAAGATGTCGGCGAAGAGGTCATAGACCCCCGCGACGTTGTCCCAGAACATGAGTATTTTCCTCTCAACGTGATTTGTTTTTCTACACGATAGCAGAAACGCGCGGAAAATGCTACTCTCAAGAGAAAGAAAAAACGAAAAATTAAGGGAGAGGATCCTACTTTTTGTGCTTTTTATAAAAAGACTTGCCATCGGCACACGGGTGGTATATAGTCTTTATAAAGATTTCGTAAAGAAACTGCGTTTTTGCGTTAAGGAGTCGAATGATGAAACGAATTTGGTCGCTGTTTGCCGTGCTGGCGCTGCTGTGCGCGCTGACGATTCCGGCGCTGGCCGCCGCGGGCGGTACGGCGGACGCGGAGCCCGCCGCCCAGACGGTGAGCGAGGAAGAGCTCGCGCGCTCGAAGGAGAACACCACCAAGGTGCGCAAGATCTGGGCGGTGGCGGCGCTTATCGGTGTGGCGTGCTTTGGCGGCGCGCTGGGCATGGCGCATTCTGTTGCAAAGGCGGCGAACAACATGGCCGAACAACCCGAGGCGGCGGGGCAGATCCGCACGTCGATGATGATGGGTCTTGTGTTTATCGAGACGGTCATCATCTATGCGCTGATCGTGGCCATCCTGATCATCTTCGTATTGTGACGATAACGAGAAAAGTGGAATAGAGCGGCGGAAGGGGGCAGCACTGTCTCCTTCCGCTGCTCTATTTATTGAAGAAAAAGGGGAGGGGTCAGGGCTCTGTTAAGAAGACGAAAAGATGCTGTAAAGCGGCGGTTAATCATGAAGGAAGACTTGCATTTCCTGCGTGCAGGTGGTATAAATAAGTGCTGCATCCCAAGCAGAAATTGGATGATAGAAACAAAAGGGGGTAGGGCGCGTGGATAAGAAAAAGCGAACGCGCGAGCTGATCGTGTTCGCCGTGATCGTGCTGGCGCTGCTGGCCGGATGTTTGCTCACGCCGTCAGGCGGCGAGAGCGAACCGATCCAGGAGGTCATGCGTGACGCGGTGCTGCACGAGCAGAACAAGGTGAGCCTGTTTGGCCTGATCGAGGTGAACCCGGGGCTCATCTCCGCCTACATCGTGACGGGTATTCTAATAGTATTCGCCCTTGTGTGCCGGCTTTTTGTGATCCCAAAATTCAAATATGTGCCCGGCAGGTTCCAGCTCATTTTAGAGCAGATCGTCGGCATGTTCGACGGCCTGGCCGAGGGCAGCAGCCCGCACCGCAATAAATTCCTGCGGGCGTACATCTTCACCGCCGGTGTTTACATCTTTGTCAGCACGCTTTTTGAGCTGCTCGGCATTCAGGTGGTGACCACCTCAGGCCACGCCGTCAGCCTGCCCGCGCCGCTGTCCGATATCAACGGGGCAATCGCGCTGGGCGTGATGAGCTACGGCGTGATCCTCTTCGGCGGACTGATCGCCGCGGGCGTGGGCGGATTTCTGCACGCGCTCAAGGATTTCTCACTGCCGATCTCGATGAGCTTTCGACTCTTCGGCGCGCTGCTTTCCGGCGCGCTCGTGACGGAGCTTGTGTATTACTACGCGGCGCTTTCCTATGTGCTGCCGGTCATCGTGGGCGTGATGTTCACGCTGCTGCACGCGCTGATCCAGGCGTATGTTTTAACGATGCTGGTGTCGACGTTCTACGGCGAATCGACCGAAAAGCACGAGAAAAAGCCCAAGGCAAAAAAGGTAAAAAAATCCCGCAGCGAAACGGCTGCCTGAAGAAAGAGGTAAATTTGCCATGAAAACGATGAAGAAATTCGCAGCGCTGATGATGCTGCTGTGCGCGCTGATGATCTGCGCCATTCCCGCCCTCGCCGCAAACGAAAGCGGGAGCGACAGCAACGTGACTGAGACCGTGAGCGTCACGGCCGGCAGCAACGACAACGACGTGACCTCCGCCAAGGCGATGGGCTCGGGCGTGATGATCGGCATTGCGTGCCTTGGCGGCGCGCTGGCCATGGGCATTGCGGTCGGCAAGTCGAGCGAGGCCATAGCCCGCCAGCCCGAGGCCACAAGTCAGATCAGAACCACGATGATGATGGGCCTTGTGTTTATCGAGACGGTCATCATTTACGCCCTGATCGTGGCGATCCTCATTATCTTCGTCCTTTGATGAAGAACACTCCCAAAAAGGAGGGGCTTTGAATGCCGCTTAATATCAATTTGCAGCAGATCCTGCTGCATGCGCTGAACTTTGTCATCCTGTTCGGCGCGATGTATTTTCTGCTCTACAAGCCTGTGAAGAGCTTTATGGACAGCCGCAAGGCGCACTATGAGAAGATGGACGAGGACGCCAAGGCCGTGCTTGCCGAGGCCGAGAAGACGAAGGCCGGCTATGAAGCGCAGCTCAAGAGCGCCGACGAGGAGATCGCACGCCGCAAGCGCGAGGCGAACGAAGCCTTGCAGCACGCGGTGGACGAGCGCCGCGCGCAGGCCGGGCAGCAGGCGGGCGAGATCGTGCGCAAGGCGCGGGAAGATGCCGCGCGCGAGCATGAGCGCGTGATGGAGCAGGCCAAGGGCGAAATTTCCGAGCTGATGAGCGCCGCGGCGGAAAAGCTGGTGCTCTCCAGCACGTCGGACGCTTACGACAAGTTCCTGGACACGGCGGAGGAGCGCAAGGACAATGGCTGAGCGCACGGAGCATTTAGAGGCCGTACTGCTCTCTGCCGTGCGTCCGTCGCAGGAGCAGGAGAAGCGATTTCTGGCCTTCCTCGCCGAAAAGTACGGCGAGGGCACGACACTCACCTGGCAAAAGAGTGATGACTACCCCGACGGTTTCCGCCTCGAGGTGGGCGCGGAGGTCTACGACTGGAGCGCGGGCGGACGCCTGAGCCAGTTCAAGGACGCGCTCGAAAAGCTCGCTGCCACGCAGGGCGACGTTATCCCGCTGCTGAAGGAGACGGTGCTCTCGTGGACGCCGCAGGCCATGGCACAGGAGGTCGGCACCGTTCTGACCGTCGGCGACGGCATTGCCCGCGTGGACGGGCTGGAGGGCGCCGCCTATGGCGAGGTGCTGCTTTTCGACGGCGGCGTGCGCGGCATGGTGCAGGACTTATCCGAGGACAGCGTCGGCTGCATCCTCTTTGACGACGACGCGAGCGTCTGCGCGGGCAGCACGGTCCGCCGCACCGGACGCACGGCGGGCGTTCCCGTGGGCGAGGGATTCCTCGGCCGCGTGGTCAACGCGCTCGGCGTGCCCATCGACGGCGGGGGAGACATCCGCGCCGACGGCTACCGCGCAGTGGAGAGTCCCGCCCCCGGTATCATCGAGCGCCAGAGCGTCGACACGCCGCTTGAGACGGGCATTCTGACCGTCGACTCGATGTTCCCCATCGGCCGCGGCCAGCGCGAGCTCATCATCGGCGACCGCCAGACCGGCAAGACCGCTATCGCCCTCGACACCATCGTCAACCAGAAGGGCAAGGATGTCATCTGCATCTATGTCGCCATCGGACAGAAGGCGAGCTCCGTCGCCCAGCTCAAAAAGACGCTGGAAACGCACGGCGCGATGGAGTATACGATCATCGTCAACGCCACGGCGAGCGATCCCGCGCCGTTACAGTACATTGCGCCCTACGCGGGCTGCGCCATGGGCGAATACTTTATGAATAAGGGCCGCGACGTGCTGATCGTCTACGACGATCTTTCCAAGCACGCCATCGCGTACCGCGCGATGAGCCTTCTTTTGGAGCGCTCCCCGGGCCGCGAGGCGTATCCAGGCGACGTGTTCTATCTGCACTCCCGCCTGCTCGAGCGTGCGGCGCATCTGAGCGAGGAGAAGGGCGGCGGCAGCATCACGGCGCTGCCGATCATCGAGACGCAGTCCGGCGACGTGTCGGCCTATATCCCGACGAACGTCATTTCCATCACCGACGGTCAGCTCATTCTGGAAACGCGCCTGTTCTTCTCCGGCCAGCGTCCGGCGGTGAATGTGGGCCTGTCCGTGTCCCGCGTGGGCGGCGACGCGCAGACCAAGGCGATGAAAAAGGCAGCCAAGACCATCCGCCTCGACCTTTCGCAGTACCGCGAGATGGAGTCGTTCACGCAGTTTGCAAGCGACCTCGACGAGTCGACGGCAAAGCTTTTATCCTACGGTCAGGGCTTGATGCGCATGCTGCGGCAGAAGCAGTTCCACCCCTACAAGCAGTATGAGCAGGTCATCCTGCTCGTCGCGGGGCTGAACCATGTTTTTCAGGAGATCGTGCCAGAGCAGCTTGACGCGTTTATCCCCGCGCTCTTGCAGCACTTTGGCGAGACGCAGGGCGCGCTGTGCAATGCCATCGAGCAGACCGGCCAGCTCAGCGACGATCAGCAGTCGCAGATCATCGAGTGCGCAAAGGAATTTGTGCAAAGCTATTTTTCCAAATAAAAAGTGAGGTGACAGGTACATGGCGAGCATGAAGGAGATCCGCGAGCACATCGCGAGCATCCAGAGCACGCAGAAGGTGACGAACGCGATGTACCTCATCGCCTCGACCAAGATGCGGCGGGCGAAAGAAGACCTTGCCAAGACGCGCCCGTTTTTCGACGCGGTCTCGACGCAGATCGAGCAGATCTTCCAGCATGCGGGCGAGATCGAGAGCCCGTACCTCTACCGGGGCAACGCGGACGATCTGGCCCAGCCGGGAACGTACGCCTATCTTGTGGTGACGGCGGACCGCGGCCTCGCGGGCGCCTACAACCAGAATGTTATTCAGGAGACGATGAAGCGCCTTAAAAAGCACCCCGACAGCCGCCTTTTTGTGGTGGGCGGCAACGGGCGGCACTTCTTCTCCGGCCACGGCGTGCCGGTGGAAAAGAGCTTCCGCTACGATGCGCAGAGCCCCACGCTCCGCCGCGCGCGAGAGATCACGGCGAAGCTTTTGGATCTCTTCGACCGGGGCGAGATCTCCAAGCTCTTTATCATCTACACCGACCTTGGCAACGGCGTGGACATGGATGTGCGCACCGTGCGCCTGCTGCCGCTGGAGGATGAGCACTTTGCCAAAGAGGAGACGGAGGAAAAGCCCATCCGCTTTGAACCCTCGGCCGAGGAGGTGCTCGCCAGGGTCGTGCCGGCGTACATCACGGGCTTTTTGTACTCGGCGATGGTCGACAGCTTTTGCGCCGAGCAGAACGCGCGCGCCTCTGCCATGGACTCGGCCAACCAGAACGAGGACGACATGCTGCGCGAGCTGCAGCTCGAGTACAACCACGAGCGGCAGGGCGCCATCACGAGCGAGATCACGGAGGTCTCCGCCGGCGCGCGCAGCAAGAAGAACCACATGAAGAAGGAGGCGCAGCATGCGCACAGGTAAGATCATTCAGGTATCGGGCAGCGTGGTGGACGTGCGCTTCCCGCACGGCGAGCTGCCGCGCATCCGCGAGGCGCTGTCCGTCGAGCTGAACGGCAAGCGCCTTGTGATGGAGGTGGAGCAGCATTTGAGCGCCGAAACGGTGCGCTGCATCATGCTCTCCGGCAGCGAGGGCCTCAGCCGCGGCATGACCGTCACGGGCGAAGGCAGCGGCCTTCGCGTGCCCGTCGGCAAGGCGACGCTCGGACGGCTTTTCAACGTCTTTGGCGATACCATCGACGGCGGCGCGCCGATCGGCGGCGCG
>UMLO01049057.1_pt1 | contig 9650 bp, 6 predicted proteins | sample 1966551 | NCBI WGS metagenome assembly UMLO01 (sample SAMEA4836201, study PRJEB28245) | human gut metagenome | biome: gut microbiome; material: fecal sample | place: Denmark | collected 2008
GTATTCTGTAAAGATTATATTTTGCCCACCATCCTTCTTTGTAGAGAAGGATAAAAAGAACTGCCACAGCCACAACTGCTACCAGTATGACCAACTCTCGGTTTGTCGGCTTGCGGAAACGGAAATTCAGGATAAAAAGAAATCCTACCAGCAGCATCGCAATATGAAGACATACGAGGAAATAACGAAATCCCGGGAAAAACACCGAAACCATAAACAGAAGCGGCATGATCACAGACATGGATGTGATCGGAAGTCCCTGATAATATTTACGGTTCTCGCTTGTCTCGCTCTGTCTCTTTTCTTCCATTACGTTAAAATATGCCAGCCTGATCACGCCTGCCACACCATAAAAAGCAAGGATCATCAGACTGTAGATCTTGCACATTCCAAGCTGGTATCCCAGAATGATCGGAAAAATGCCAAAACAGACAATATCGCAGAGGGAATCGATCTGAATCCCAAAAGCCTTCTCATCATCTGTCCGGTTCTTTTTTGTCCGGGCGATCTTGCCGTCAAACATATCACATAATCCTGAAAATGCAAGGCAGAACACTGCCAGCGGCAATTTCCCATCTATTGCAAAAAACATGCCCATGATCGAAGAGATCAGGCTTATGTACGTTACCACTACTGTATAATCATAAAATCCAATCATTCATACTACCCCTGTTTTTCATTTGTTTTCTGACCTATCGTCAGCTGCGCTATTACTGTAAAAAACGCACTGATAAAGAGTTCCCCATAGTATCCCAGTCCCCTGCTCAGTACCATTCCAGGAAGCAGAAGGCTTCCAAAAACAGGCACAAAAATATTCAGGAACAGTGTCTCGCTGATTCCCATTCCTCCCGGAAGGGGTAGCATGTCAACAGAAACAGAAATCACCGCCTGCAGAAACAGGACCGTCCAGAATCCCGTTCCACTGAGCGAAAAAGCCCGGTACACAAACCAGGTAACCGCAAACAGAGCCATTCTCTGTGCAAACGTGATCAGGATCACATGAAAGATCACCCGCGGATGATCTCGCAAATACGCAGCAGTCTCTCTGTAAGTATCCATAGAATCTTCGAGTTTCTTAAGTCTGCTGTGTTTTTTGCGGACAATATGCAGTTTCTCCAGGATCTTAAGACCCTTTACCAGAAAGTTTCTGGCAAGATCCGGATGAAACACCAGCACTGTCATGAACGTAACACAAAAAATATTCAACGCCAGTCCCAGATAAAAGATCGGCATGATCCCGGTCAGATAGCGATGCAGAAAACCTCTGCCAAAGACCGCGATCCCGACTCCGATCGCCACCAGCACAAACTTGTAAGTGATCGTAACGATCATCAGGATCACTGTTGCCACTGGGATTGAAATCTTTTCTTTCTTCATATAGTAGATCTGCATCGGCTGTCCGCCGCTTGCAGACGGCGTGATACAGCTGAAGAAAAAACCTACCGATGAAAACAGAAAACAGACTCTTTTCCTGAGATGGATCCCATAGGAACGCATCATATACCAGATGATGATCGATTCACCCCATATAAAAAAATCTACCAGTGCCACTCCCGGCAGAAGCCAGATCTTGTCTGCGCTCTGAATCGCATCCATGACTGCCCCCAAGTCCTCTCCATGAAAGACACCATAGATCGTCAGCCCAAATACTACGACCAGAAATATCGTATTAAAAATTATCTTTTTTGTTTTGTTCATACGCAGCTTACCCTTCTGTAATCTTCAGGATCTTTTTCTCGATCCTGCTGCCAAGTTTCTCATAGATCCTGTACAGTTGTGTCTTCCTTCCGATAAAGAAACACAGTTCTGCCAGAAGAATACCGCCTGCCACATCAACGATCACATGCTGCTTCGTCAGAAGTGTCGATGCAAATACAAGGACTGCGATCACCATGGATACTCTCTGATACCATACCGGAATCTCTTTTCTTCCGCGAATGCCAAGATAGCAGAACCAGCTCACAAGACAGTGGATAGACGGGAACAGGTTATCTGCCGCATCTATGGAATACAGCCAGAGTGTTGCCTGGTTCCATAAGCCGCCGTCTGTGATCAATGGTCGTGTATTTGTTGTGGGGTATGCAAGAAAAAAGCCAAGGCAGATACATCTTGATATAAAATCCCCTGTAAAAAACTGGTACACACTGCGTCGATCCTGCCTGGCAATCAGAATATAATTGACAGCCCAGAAAAGATAGCAGCCGAAATAGATCACAAGAAACTGCGGGACAAAAGGAAGGCTTCTGTCCACGCCGGTCTCGATATTGTGGTGATACCATCCGCCTGCGATCATTCTGGAGCCGGAATAAACAAGACAATTAAATACAAAAGAAAAAATAAGTGGAAAGACTCCATAAGCCGGGAGTATCCTGGTGATACCTTTCATAACTTTCTTCATTATATACTCCCTTCATCTTTCTCATGTAAACAGTATATCATCCTCGGACCGGGTAAGCAACCAAAGTCCGAAAACATTAAGAATTCTTAAGAAAAAGGTCAGATTCTCTTCAACTTTGCAAATCCTGCAAACATTTTTTTGACTCCGACCTTGTCAAAATCTACGGTTACTTCATAATCTCTGCCGCCTTCTACGATATCCCTGACGATACCAACGCCAAATTTGATATGACGGACGGTGTCTCCTACGCCGTAATCCAGTGATGCCGCCTTGGTGACTTTGAAGTTCTGTGCTTCAAACGGTTTCGCGCGGAAGGTCTGACGCATCTGCATGTAGCTGTTCTTAGGGGATGGTGTCTCCTGCATGGACGGCTTATGTTCCTGAATGGTCGTTCCAAGCTCTACCAGCTCCCTCGGAATCTCACGGACAAATCTGGATACTTTGTTGTACTGTGTCTCTCCGCGGACCAGGCGCTGGCGGGCACTGGTCAAGGTCAGTTCTTTCATTGCTCTTGTGATCCCCACATAGCAGAGCCTGCGCTCCTCCTCCATATCTGTAGGATCATCTGAGAAGATACACATGCTGCTCGGGAACATTCCATCCTCCATGCCTGCAAGGTAAACATACGGGAATTCCAGTCCCTTGGCACTGTGCAGAGTCATGAGCAGAACGTAATCCTGATCCGGATCTACTGTATCAATATCTGCGATCAATGCGATCTCCTCCAGGAATCCGGAAAGTGTTGCTTCTCTGCCCTCTGCCTTCATTGCTTCCTCATAGGAAACAGTCTTGGAGATCAGCTCGTCGATGTTCTCGATCCTTGCTCTGGATTCCTCTGTATCCTCTGCTTTGAGTTCATCCACGTATCCGGTGAGGTCGATCACTTCTTCCAGGATCTCTGTAACGCTGTATGCCTGTGCCTTGCTCTTGAGTGACTGGATAAAGGTAACAAATCCCTCAATCTTGTTCAGGCTCCTTCCGATGGATGGAACTTCCTCTGCCACTCTCAGAGCATCATAAAAGCTCACATTCATGTAATCCGCATAATCCTGCACACGTCCTACAGTCGTTGCACCAATTCCTCGTTTCGGTACATTCAGGATACGTCTGACTGCCAGATCGTCTGCGGAGTTATCGATCGTCTTGAGATAGCAGAGCAGATCCTTGATCTCTTTACGCGCGTAGAAGTTGATCCCTCCTACGATCTTGTATGGGATATTTGCCTTCAGGCACTTCTCTTCAAACAGACGGGACTGTGCATTGGTTCTGTAGAGGATCGCACACTCTCTGTAATCTGCCAGATGTTCTCTCTTTTTCTTTGCAATATCTCCGATCACGTATTCTGCTTCCTCAAATCCGTTCATAAACTGGTGGAAGTGAAGTTTCTCTCCCTCCGGATTCTCCGTCCAGAGACGTTTCTCCTTACGTGCTGCATTGTTGGCGATCACCTCATTCGCCGCATTCAGGATGTTCTTGGTGGAACGGTAGTTCTGTTCCAGGCGGATCACCTTCGCATCCGGGAAAACCCGCTCGAATCCAAGGATGTTGCCAATGTTGGCTCCGCGGAATTTGTAGATGGACTGGTCATCATCACCTACTACGCATAAATTCCCGTATCTCGCCGCAAGAAGGCTCACGAACTTAAACTGTACGGTGTTGGTATCCTGATACTCATCCACCATGATATAGCGGAATTTCTCCTGATAGGACTCCAGGACATCCCCGCAGTTCTGAAAAAGCTCTACGGTCTTGACCAGCAGATCGTCAAAATCCAGGGCATTGTTGCTCTTGAGTGCAGCCTGGTATTCGCGGTAGACCTGGGCTACTTTTTTCTGGTTAAAATCTCCTCCTGCATTCATCTCCATCTCATCCGGTGTGATCATCTCGTCCTTGGCATGGGAGATCTGTGCAAGAAGAGATCTCTCCTTGTATTTCTTGGTGTCGATATTTAATTTGCGGCAGATCTCCTTCATCAGAGTCTTCTGGTCATCGCTGTCATAAATGGTGAAACGATTGTCATATCCAAGCCTGTCAATATAGCGGCGCAGGATGCGGACGCAGGTAGAGTGGAAGGTCGCAACCCAGACGCTCATTCCATCCGCTCCTGTCAGCTTATCCACACGCTCTCGCATCTCCTGTGCTGCCTTGTTGGTAAAGGTGATCGCAAGGATGTTGAATGGATTCACGCCCTTGTCAGCGATCAGGTGGGCGATCCTGTGTGTCAGCACTCTCGTCTTGCCGGAACCTGCTCCTGCAAGGATCAGAAGAGGCCCCTCTGTATGAAAAACAGCCTCCTGCTGAGGCGGATTCAGTGTGTCATATATACTCATTTAAAAATTTCTCCTGTTTCTGTTAAACGTTCATAAGTTATCTGTGTCGAACTGATGTTTTACGGTCTTTTTCTATTATACATGAAAGTCCCGGGAGGGTAAAGGAAATTCCTTCGACAAGGATAAGATTCCCACATTGCCAGCTTTTCGCCATATAATGCAAAAACAGAGAAACCAGTCTGCCCGGTCTCTCTGTCCTGTAAAACTTAATATGCAGTTCGTTTATTTCGCTGTGATGTGGTAATTCCAGCTCTGGTATTCTTTCTTTGCCTCTTCCAGAAGAATACCGCCGTGCATAAGCGCACCGCCCGGATATTCCACTCCATTTACCAGATACATCTGATTTTCTTTAAGTCCGCGGAGTCTGATCCTTACTCCCGGGTCGTTTGCACGTACTCTGGATGCCACGACACTTACAAGCGCTTCGTTTCCGTCTTCACTTACAAACTCCCATGCCGCGTAAGGGCCTTCCTCCATCGCATTGGTCAGTCTGTAATAATCTCCAAAGTGGATCACATCATAATATTTCTTAAATTCCTCGATCTGACCACGGATCTGCGTTTTTTCTTCTTCTGAAAGTTTCGCCGGGTCCAGCTCATATCCGAAGGTTCCTGCCATCGCTACGGCCGCTCTTGTTTCAAACGGTACGAAACGTCCTGTCTGATGGTTCGGGCAGGCGGATACATGAGATCCCACTGCGCTGACCGGATAAGCAAATGAAGTTCCATACTGGATCTTCAGACGCTCGATCGTATCGGTGTCATCGCTGCACCAGATCTGAGAAGTATAATGGAGCATTCCGGCATCAAATCTTCCGCCGCCTCCGCTGCAGCCTTCGATCAGCATATCCGGATATCTCTTTCCGAGTCTGTCCAGAAATTCATACAGACCAAGAACATAACGGTGCGGAACCTCTCCCTGGCGGTCTGCCGGAAGTGCTGCACAGTAAATATCACTGATGCTTCTGTTAAAATCCCATTTCAGATAATCGACATCCGCTTTGTCCAGGACCTTGGTCATCTCATCAAAGATATGATTTCTGACATCTTCTCTGGAAAAATCAAGCACAAGCTGGTTACGTCCACGGTTCGGTCTTCTGCCCGGCACGGTAAACGCCCAGTCCGGATGTGCACGGTAGAGGTCACTGTCCTCTGATACACATTCCGGCTCGTACCAGATACCGAATTTCATTCCAAGACCATGGATGCGCTCTGCCAGCTCGCTTAACGTGCAGCCTAATTTCTTCTCGTTTCCCTGCCAGTCTCCAAGACCGCTGTTATCATCATCTCGTTTTCCGAACCAGCCATCGTCCATGACGAACAGTTCCACACCGCAGGAAGCTGCTTCTTTCGCCATCTCGAGGAGTTTTTCACCGGTGAAATCGAAATAGGTTCCTTCCCAGTTGTTGATGAGGACCGGTCTGCGTTCCAGTTTGAACCTGCCTCTGCATACATGCTCACGGACTGCCTTATGGTAGCAGTTTGACATTTTTTCGAAGCCCTCTGCGCTGTATACCATCATGACTTCCGGTGCATGGAAAATCTCGCCTTCTCTCAGAAGGAACTCAAAATTTTCCGGATGGATCCCCATGATCAGTCTGGTCTGGTCAAACTGGTCTTTTTCTGCTGCTGCGAGGAAGTTTCCGCTGTACAGAAACGAAAATCCATAACACTCTCCTGAAGTTTCTGTCGCATTTTTATCTGCCAGCATTACAAATGGGTTGTACTGATGGCTGGATGCACCGCGAAGACTTCCGACAGACTGCACGCCGTGGTGGATCGGAGTTCTGGAAAGCTGTCTCTCCATCTCATGTTTTCCATAAAAAGTCATCCAGTCCCAGTCTCCATACGGCTGGTCCAGGCAGAGGGACATCACACGCTCAAGCTGAACCGGTGCCTGACCGTGGTTTTCCACGCTGACACTTCTTGTGATGACATCCAGGTCTTTCACAACTCCATAGTACAGTTTTACTCTGACATCCTGCACATCATCACGAAGAGTGATCACGAGAGTCTCTGCCTCGTTTTCGTCTGCATACATTGCCGGAAGTCCCGGAATGGAATATTTTCCCTTGATGATCTCATAGCCTTCATAGCGAAGTCCCAGAGTTCTTGTTCCATTGTCATAGCGGATATCGAGTGCACTCTCACGATAGTCTCCGCTTCCAAAAGAAGAATATTCCTGCGGCAGAGTATCTGTGGAGTATGTCCTGTCCCCTGCTGCCTCGTCCGGATTTCCGGAAAAACCGTGATCTCTCCTCTGGATCAGATAGGAGTAATCACAAATGTCTGTTTTTCTTCCATAGTAGGTGTGAAGCAGGATTCCTTTGTCGTCCGCTTTCATCTGGTACATGCTGTTCTTTGTGCACAGAGTGAACAGTCTGTTTTCTTTGTCAAATACGATTGCCATAGATGTCTTCTCCTTTTGATAAGTTTATTTTACCGCTCCATTGACAACACCGTTAAGTATCTGCTTCTGGCATACCAGATAGAAAATCACAATTGGTATCAGTGCCAGCAGGTAGGATGCAAAGGCGAGGTTATAATTTGTTCCAAACTGTGTCTGGAAATTCAACTGTGCAAGCGGAAGTGTGTTTTTACCGGTTCCGGACATCATGACGAGTGGGGTCATAACATCATTCCATGTTCCAAGTGCAGTTAAAACTGCCACTGTCGCATGCATTGGCTTCATGATCGGGAAAACAATACTCCAATAGGTCTTCCATGTACTTGCACCGTCTACTTTTGCAGCTTCTTCCAGTGCCATCGGAATATTTTTGAGATAACCGGAATACAGAAGAAGATTCATTGGCATATAGAATACCACATAAAGCACGATCACACCAACCCTGTTTCCGATTCCCATCTGAGAAGTCTGTTTTACAAGCGGCATCATCAGGATCGCGAATGGAACGAACATACCGCTCACGATATAAAGATAAGAAAATTTATAAAATTTGCTGTTTGCCATGTTTCTTCCGATCGCATATCCGGCAATAGAATGAATCAGAATGGCAAGTACCACTGTCACAATTGTGATCAGCAGAGAGTTTCCAAGAGAATTCCAGAAATCTGTGACTTTCATTGCTTCTGTAAAATTCGAAAAGCTCCAGGAGGACGGCAGGGAAAGTGCTCCTGCAATATCATTTGTCATCTCGGACGGCTTTTTGAATGCAATGATCACTGCCATATATAATGGAAAAAAGATCGTAATACATCCAAGGATCAAAAGGATTGTAACCGGCCAGTTGGTTTTGCCTGGCATCTGACTGTTCTTTTTCATTATAACTGTTCCTCCTTTTTATTCATAAATGTAAGCTGGAATACAGAAATTGCAACAATGACTACGAAGAAAAGTACTGCATTCGCACTCTGGAAACCAAACTGTCCTCCATCCATTCCGTTTCTGTAAATAAGATAGGAAATAGACTCTGTACTCTGTGCCGGACCACCCTTTGTCAAAGACATGATCTGGTCGAATACCATGAGGAAGTTTTTCATGCAGAGAACCATATTTATGGTAAAAAAAGGAATGATCAGCGGAAAAGTAAGGTTTTTGAACTTGCTCCATCCGGTTGCACCGTCGATCGCGCCTGCCTCATAAACATCCTCCGGAACGGTCTGCAGACCTGAGATATAGATGATCGTGTTCATGGCGATTGCCTGCCATGCTGCAACAATTACGATTGCAAACCATGCTGACTTTGTGCTCGCAAGCATACTGCTTTTGAGAAATCCAATTCCCAGGTTTTCTCCGATCGTCGGGAGAATATATGTGAAAATAAAACTGAAAATATAGCCTACAACAAGTCCTCCGAGAACATTCGGGATAAAATAGATTCCACGGAGTGCACTTTTTGCACGGATCTTGCTGTTCAGACCAAGTGCAAGGATCAGACTTATCACATTGACAATGATCGTTGCCACGATTGCAAATTTAAACGTAAACAGATAAGATTTTCCTACGCGTGCATCCTGAAAGAGGTCAATATAGTTTCTGAGTCCTACCCATTCGTAACTTCCATATCCCTTGAAGTTCGTAAAGCTGTAGATGAAGCCTTTGATCAGCGGCAGTGTATTAAAGGCAAAAAACAGGATGAGCACCGGAATGGTGATCAGCATAAATGTACGTTTTCTTTCATTTCCTTTCATGATTCATTTCCTCCCTCTCCATGTTCTTCCTCATACTTCTGGACTTTTCGTATCAGGTCACGGTTGTAGCGTATCCAGTCTTTATCGAATTTCGCAAGGAAGCTGTCTGCGTCACCATCCATAAGATAGGTCTGGATCATTGCATCTACGGCCATTTCTGACGGATAATGGTGATCCTGGTAGTCTGTCATTTTGTCGTTTTCGATGTATTCTTTCACGCCGTCAAGCATGGACGGAAGTTCAAAGTCACCTTCCTTGCATGGAACTGCATTCTGCTCGTCCAGGTAAATCTGAATATTTTCATCCTCAAGCATAAATCGCAGAACTTCATAAGCGGCTTCTTTATTTTTGCAGTCCTTCATAACCGAAAATTGAAGGTCTACACCAGAATTCAGCACCTGTTCGTCTGCATTGTCATTTGCCGGAAATACGAAGGAATCAATCTGCATATCCGGATTCACAGACAGAATCTGCGGAACTGCGTAACTTCCGATACAGTACATTGCAGATTCCCCTCTTGCAAAAGCAGTGCAGGCATCGTTGTAGCTGAATGCATATGGATCATTCTGTGCATATGGAAGCAGCTGGATGATCTTGTCGGCAAGCTCTCTGTATTCTTCTGAAAAAGTTGTCGTTCCTTTGTTGACCTGCTGGCAGACATCTGCCGGTGAGAGGTCACACGCCATGGCATTCCACGGTGCAAGACAGGTCCATGTATCCTTAAAGCCAAAGTACAAAGGAAGCTGTCCTGAAGCCTGGATCGTATCCAGA
>UMLO01040697.1_pt1 | contig 9601 bp, 9 predicted proteins | sample 1966551 | NCBI WGS metagenome assembly UMLO01 (sample SAMEA4836201, study PRJEB28245) | human gut metagenome | biome: gut microbiome; material: fecal sample | place: Denmark | collected 2008
CGGCGAGCTCTCTGGCCGCATAGTGCTCCTCCATCGCCTGCTGGGGCGAAGCGAGGAACGTTTCAAGCTCCTCCATGCACATATCGTAATGGCTGTTTCGTTTCATTGCCGTGTTGGCACGATAGCGCGTGATCGAACAGCGGCGGACGAGCGTGCCGACAAACGCCGGAAGCGATTCCGGACGCTGCGGCGGGATCGCGTTCCAGGTGCTTAAGTACGCATCGTTCACGCACTCCTCCGCATCCTGCGCGCTTGCAAGGATGTTGTCCGCGAGCTTGTGGCAGAGCTTGCCGTATTTCTTGTCCAGCTCGCTGATGGAATCCTCCGAGCGCGCAAAGAACAGCTCGATGATCTGCGCGTCTTCCATCGTGCAGCGCCTCCTTTCCTCGTGAAAAAGTGTTTCTACTTGAATAGACGCAATTTCCGGCAAAATGCTTCACGAAACCGTAAAATTTTTTTATTTTTCCTTTTTGACGGAAAAACCGGATGATTTGTTCCTGCGCGGCGGGAGAAAAAGGGAAGATATCGACAAAATTATATGATAAATATAAGAAAACGGCCCCGCACCTTTTCGGTACGGGGCCGTTGATCCTGCATTTAAAGGTGCTGCCTTGCGTGCTCGCAGATCGCGTCGTATGTCTGCTGGCTGATGTCGTGTTCGATCTTGCACGCATCCTCCTCAGCGGTCTTTTCGTCCACGCCGAGGGCGATGAAAAATTTTGTGAGCGTGTGGTGGCGGTCGAGCATCTTTGCTGCGATCGCCATGCCGCGGTCTGTCAGCGTGATGAGGCCGTCGCGGTCCATCTCGATATATCCGTTTTCGCGCAGGCGCTTGGTCGCGTAGGTGACGCTGGGCTTCGTCACGCCCAGATGGTCGGCCACGTCGACCGAGCGGATATAGCCGTGCTGCTCTTTCATCATCAGCATGGATTCGAGATAATCTTCAGATGCCTTTTGGATTTTCATGTGCGGTTTCACCAACTTCATTGTTAAAGGTCAATCACAGATTAACATGCTCTAACAAAAAATGCAAGCATTAAAAAATGTTCACAAAACCTCTTGACAAAATAGGTTAGAGAGATTAAACTTACGGGCGAAAGTTAAATGACACTAACTTTGCGCCGGCGAATTGCGGATCGCCGCGGGCAGAAAAGTGCCAGACCAACAGCATGCGGAGGGATAAGTAATGATGCCGCTTACACTGGCGAATGCCGGAGAAGAAAATACCATCCTCAAAGTCGGCGGGAGTGCTGAAGTCAAAAAGCATCTCGAAGATCTCGGCTTTGTGGCCGGGGGCACGGTGAGTATCGTGTCGTCGCTCGGCGGGAACGTGATCGTCAAGGTCAAGGAAGCCCGCGTTGCCATCAGTGAAGAAATGGCAAGAAAAATCATGGTTTAAGCAATTTTTCAAATAAAAGGAGAGAGATTATGAAAACACTGCGTGAAGTCAAGATCGGCGAGACCGTCAAAGTCGTCAAGCTCCATGGCGAGGGCCCCGTCAAGCGCCGTATCATGGATATGGGCATCACCAAGGGCACTGAGGTGTTCGTGCGCAAGGTCGCGCCCCTGGGCGACCCGATGGAAGTCACCGTGCGCGGCTACGAGCTGTCGCTGCGTAAGGCGGACACCGAAATGATCGAAGTTGAATAATTTATTTCTACATAAGTTAAGGAAACTTAACAAGAAGGAGCAGTAAGAAACATGGAAAAGCAGATCAAAATTGCCCTCGCGGGCAACCCCAACTGCGGTAAGACGACGCTGTTTAACGCCCTGACCGGCTCGAATCAGTTTGTCGGCAACTGGCCCGGCGTCACCGTGGAAAAGAAGGAAGGTAAGCTCAAGAAGCACGATGACGTGGTCATCATGGACCTTCCCGGTATTTACTCCCTGTCCCCCTACACGCTGGAGGAAGTCGTCGCCCGTAACTACCTCATCACCGAGCGTCCCGACGCGATCCTGAACATCATCGACGGCACGAACCTCGAGCGTAACCTGTATCTCACCACCCAGCTCACTGAGCTCGGCATCCCCGTGGTCATCGCCATCAACATGATGGATATCGTCCGCAAGAACGGTGATGAGATCAACGTCAAGGAGCTCTCCCGTGAGCTTGGCTGCGAGATCATCGAGATCTCCGCACTCAAGGGCGACGGCGTCATGGACGCTGCCGAGGCTGCTATCCGCGCCGCCAAGGGCACCAAGACCGTCCCGATGCACACCTTCTCCGGCCCTGTCGAGCACGCCATCGCCCACATCGAAGAGGCGGCCGTGCACTCCATGCCGGAAGAGCAGCAGCGCTGGTACGCGATCAAGATCTTTGAGCGCGACGACAAGGTGCTCGCAAAGCTCAGCATCCCCACCGAGACGATGAACCACATCGAAGAGGACATCAAGGCGGCGGAGACCGAGCTCGACGACGACGCCGAGAGCATCATCACCAACGAGCGCTACATCTACATCGCACAGCTCATCAAGGGCTGCTACAAGAAAAAGAGCAGCGAAAAGCTCTCCACCTCCGATAAGATCGATAAGGTCGTCACCAACCGCTGGCTGGGCCTGCCCATCTTCGCAGTCGTGATGTTCCTTGTTTACTACATCGCCATGGTCGCCGTGGGCGCGCCCGCGACCGACTGGGCAAACGACGGCGTGTTCGGCGATGGCTGGCACCTGCTGGGCATTGGCTCCGCCGCCTACGGCGACGCGAGCGATGAATACACCGCCGCCTCCGAGGCTGTCAGCGCCTTCGCGGGCATCGACACGGGCGATGAAGAGCTTGACGCCGACGCGGCGCTTGCAGAGCTCCAGAGCTTCCAGCCCGCTGGCGACACCGCCACCGTTGACGTGGAAGATGAAGAGACCCTCGCCATCAACGAAATGACCGCCTACTATGACGCCATCCCCGATGATGCGGACGAAGATTCCACCGTCGGCATGACCTATGTGGATGCTGTCAGCTACTTTGAAGAGAATGGCTTTGACGAGCCCGACCCGGCAGACTATGGCGTATGGGTCCCGGGCGTGCCCGTTCTGATCGGCGATGCGCTTGACGCCGCCGGTACGGCTGACTGGCTCAACGGCCTGATCCTCGACGGTATCGTCGCCGGTGTCGGCGCGGTGCTCGGCTTCGTGCCTCAGATGCTCGTCCTGTTCCTGATGCTCGCCTTCCTCGAGGCCTGCGGCTACATGGCCCGTATCGCTTTCGTGCTCGACCGTATCTTCCGCAAGTTCGGCCTTTCCGGTAAGTCCTTCATCCCCATGCTCATCGGTGTGGGCTGCGGCGTTCCGGGCGTCATGGCCTCCCGTACCATCGAAAACGAGCGTGACCGCCGTATGACGATCATGACCACCACGTTCATCCCCTGCGGCGCCAAGGTTCCGTTCATCGGCATGATCGCCGGCGCCCTCTTCGGCGGCAGTGCCTGGGTCTCCACCTCCGCTTACTTCATCGGTATGGCAGCCATCATCATCTCCGGTATCATGCTGAAGAAGACCAAGATGTTCTCCGGTGATCCCGCTCCGTTCGTCATGGAGCTGCCTGCCTACCACTGGCCGACCCTCGGCAACGTGCTGCGCAGCATGTGGGAGCGCGGCTGGTCTTTCATCAAGAAGGCCGGTACCATCATCCTGCTTTCCACTATCTTCGTGTGGTTCACCACCTACTTTGGCTGGGTCGACGGCACGTTCCAGATGCTCTCTGAGGACCAGATCGACTCCTCTATCCTTGCTAAGATCGGCAACCTGATCGCCTGGATATTCATCCCGCTCGGCTGGGGCAACTGGCAGGCGACCGTCGCCTCCATCACGGGCCTTGTCGCCAAGGAGAACATCGTCGGTACGCTCGGTATCCTCTACGGCGGCGGTGAGCTGACCGTTTACCAGAATATCGCGGCGGCCTTCACCGGCATCACCGGTTATTCCTTCCTGGTGTTCAACCTGCTGTGCGCTCCGTGCTTCGCGGCCATCGGCGCCATCAAGCGTGAGATGAACAACGCCAAGTGGACATGGTTTGCCATCGGCTATCAGTGCGGCTTTGCTTACATCATTGCCCTGATGATCAACCAGTTCGGCAACGCCTTTACCGGCAGCCTGAACGTCATCGGACTGATCGCGGCCATCGTTGTCCTCGCCGGTATGATCTACATGCTCTTCAAGCCCTACAAGGAAGCTACCAAGCTGAGCGATAAGCACTGATCCCTTAACCCCGATACCCTGCGAAAGGAGTGATTTCCGTGTTGAACTGGGTTACCGCAAACCTGTCGACGATCATCGTCTCTGCTATCCTGCTTGCCATAATCATTGCTATCTCCACCTATCTTATCCGGCAGAGAAAGAGGGGAAGAAACTCCTGTGGCTGTAACTGTGCACACTGCGCTATGCACGGCACCTGTCACAGTAAGCAGCATTAAATAGCACAGGAGACGCGGGACTTATCCACCCGCGTCTCCTGCGCCGTATGAAAGGAAATGATCTTAACATGTACGAAACCAAAGTGAAGATCGACGGCATGATGTGCGGCATGTGCGAATCGCACATCAACGACGCCATCCGCAACGCGTTCTCCGTGAAGAAAGTCTCCGCCTCCCACTCCAGGGGCGAAGCGGACATCATCAGCGAAGAGCCCATCGACGAGGCGAAGCTGCGCGAGGCCATCACCAAGACCGGCTACGACTTCGTCTCCATGACGAGCAAGCCGTATGAAAAGCACAGCCTGTTCGGCTTTTTGAAGAAGTAAAAGACAAAATGAAAGGCACGGCTTTAGCCGTGCCTTTTTTTTGACTTAGTTCTGCGCTTCGGCGCGCTTCCTGCGGTGCGGGCTTTTCAAAAAGTCGACGAGCTTTTGCTCCATGCGGGAGAGCTGCTGCGATTTGAGCGTGATGAGATAGATCGTGCGCTTGAGCGCGCTTTTGTCCATCTCGAAGGCGAGCAGCGTGCCGTTTTGAACCTCCTGCTCCACGGCGAGCGCCGAGAGCACGGCAACGCCCACGCCGCCGGAGACCATCTGCTTGATGGCCTCGGGATCGTCCACGCGTGCCACGACATGCAGCATATCGTGGGAGAGGCCGAGCGTGCGCAGATAGTTTTGCAGGCTCGCGTCCGTGCCAGAGCCCTCTTCGCGCGAGACGAACGGCTCTTCGAGCAGCAGCTCGCGGCCGTAGACGCCGCGCTCTCTGAGCATGCGGTAGTGCTCGTTGTTCGGCGCGGCGAGCACGAGCCTGTCGTCGTAGAGAGGGAAGTAGTCGACATTTTCCGGCTCACTGACCGCGCCGACAAAGCCGACGGCGATCTGGCCGGATTTCAGCATCCGGTGCACCTGCTCGCTGTCGCCGCGGCGCAGAGAGTAGCGGAACTCCGGCTCGCGCTTCAAAAACGCGGCGAGGTAGCCCGGCACCAGATATTGCCCCGGCACGGTGGACGCGCCGAGCGCGACCACGGGAGTGCTGTCAGCGTCGGAAAACAGCGTGCGCAGCGCGGCGCAGTCATTCAGAATGCGCCTTGCGATGGGGTAGACCTGTTCGCCCTCCTTCGTCAAGCGAACATGGCGGCGGTTGGAGCGCACGAACAGCTCCTTGCCGAGCGCCTGCTCCAAAAGCGAAATGTGCGCGCTCACGGTGGACTGGTTGAAGAACAGCTCCTCCGCCGCACGGGTGAAGCCGCCGTATTCCACAACGGCGACAAAAATTTCAAGCTGCTTGAGGCTGATATCGTTCATAAGACGGGTTTCCTCCGGAATGTCGTTCTACTTTGAAAAGAATAATATGAGAGGACGAAAAAAGCAAGGCGTTTCATCGCTTTTTTCAATGATAAACTGTATTCTATGAAATACAGGCGATGGATCATGCGCTCTTGCAATTTGCGGGGGAGTTTGGTATCATGGCAGGCAGAACAAAAGAAAAACGGCGGTGATGATAAGATGAAAACAGCGCTTGTGACGGATGGAAAATACCGCTCGTCCATCGCGGCGGTGCGTGCGCTGCACCGCGCGGGCTACCGCGTGGTCGTGACGCAGACAAGGGCGGACGTCAAGAGTGCACCCGCAGTGTCGGTGTCGAAGTCCTGCGATGATTTCCGCTGGATCGACGGCGCGTGCGCGGATGCGGATTACGCCGAAAAGCTGCTGAGCGTACTCAAAGAGTATGAGCATCCGGTGCTATTTTGCGTCGGCGCGGTGACGCTCAACACCGTCGCCGCCCGTCGGGAGGAATTTGCCGCGCTGGCGAACTTCCTCATCGCGCCGAAGGAGACGCTCGACGCGCTCAACGACAAGGAGAGCGTGCATCAGCGCGCGCTGGAGCTTGGCATTCCTGTGCCGCGCGAGTACGACGGCACGCCGGAGAGCTATCCCGTCGTCGTCAAGCCGCACTGCGGAGAAAAGTTCGGTCTCAAGGCTGCCGACCGCTACGCCGTGGCGAACAACGAGGCGGAATTCGACGCCATCATGGAAAAGATGCAGCGCTACGACCCGAGCCCCATCGTGCAGCAGAAGATCACGGGCGCGGGCGCGGGCGTGAGCCTGCTGCTCGGCCGCGAGAGCGAGCTGCTCGGCGCGCTGTGCCACCGTCGCGTGCGCGAGTATCCGATCACAGGTGGGCCGTCGACCTGCTGCGAGAGCTTTTATGATGAAAAGATGATCGACGAGGCTTACGAACTGCTCAAGTCGTTTCACTTTACAGGCCTTGCCATGGTTGAGTTCAAAGGGGACTGTATTTTGGAAGTCAACCCCCGCGTGTGGGGCAGTTTCCCGATGACGGAGGCGGCGCAGAGTCCCATCGTCGCGCACTACGCGCAGACCGCGCAGGGCGGGCAAGTCACCTACACGGCGAAGGACTACCGGACGGGTGTAAAAATGCGCTTTTTCCTCAACGACACGGTCGCTGCACTGAGCTATCTGAAGGCGGGCCGCGTCAAGGAGGGCCTGCGCGGTCTCGGCGATTTCTTCACGGCGAAAGAGGCCTTGAGCGCCAAGGGCGATGGCAAGGTCATGCGCGCATACCTTAAAAAGAGCCTGTTTGAGCGCTGAGAAGGGGGAGAGGATCATGGAGCTGCGGCTCGATCTGCACATTCATTCCGAGCGGTCGTTCGACGGCTGCATGAGCCTGAGCGAGATCGTTGCGCTTGCGCGCGAGCGCGGGCTGAACGGTGTCGCCATCTGCGACCACGACCGCGTGCTGGACGAGGTTCCGGAATTCGACGATTTTCTCGTCATCCCCGCGACCGAGGTTTCGACCGAGCGCGGGCATCTGCTGGGCCTCTTTGTGAGAGAACCCATCGAAACGAGGAAGTTTTCCGAGTCGGTCACGGCCATTCACGCACAGGGCGGGCTGGCGGTCATCGCGCATCCCTTTGAGCACAGCACAGACGCGAACCGGCTCGACGATGTGATGAGCCGGCTTGACGGCGTCGAAATTTGGAACAGCCGTGCCGACCGCAAGAACAAAAGCGCCAACGCCATGGCGCGCGAGCTGGCGCAAAAATGGAAAAAGCCCGTCACTGCGGGCAGCGACGCACATGTGCCAGAAGAGGTCGGCGGCGGCGTGACGGTGCTGGAAGCGGACGAGCTGTCGCTTTCCGCCGTCAAGGCAGCGCTCCTGCGGGGCGCGAAGCAGGTCGAAGGCCGCCGTGGCCGCGCAATGTGCGTAGCGAGAAGCCAGAAGACCAAAAGAGAGAAGACAAACGCAGGCGTAAAAAGACGAGTAAATGGAATGCTCTTTACAGTAAAATGCGCCTTGCAGGACTTTACCACCAGGGAGGATGGATGGCATGTCATGGATCGTTAAACTTGGCAAAAAGGGAAAGAAGATCGTCAAGAAGATCATCACGCCCGCGGAAAAGCACTACGTCGGCTACACGCGCCGCATCGAGCGCGTGAAGACGGGCGAGCGTATCTGCGCGATGACGTTCGACGACGGCCCGATGGGCCTTCCCGCATCGCCCGACCGATTTGAGGGCAAAACGCTGACGGATGTGCTGCTCGACACGCTCGCGCAGTACGGCGCAAAGGGCAGCTTCGACGTCATCGGCGACACGAGCGAGAACTACCCCGACGAGGCGGGCAAGCTCGGCAGCGCGGCGTGGGGCGGCGTCAAATTCGACCACTACCCCGATATCCACTGCGACGACAAGGGCGGAGCCGTGCACAACGACCGCCTGATCCGCCGCTTGCTCGACGAGGGCCATCAGATCACAAACCACGGCTACCGCCACATCATCTTCGGCAAAAAGCCGTTTGTCTACGGCGCGCGCGAGTACCTGCCTGGCTTTGACGCCGCGGTCGCGGACCTGACGCGCCTCGACACGCTGATGCGTGAGCGCTACGGCTATACGCTCACGCTCGCGCGCCCGCCGCACTATGTCGACAAGATGGCGGGCGGCTTTACGAGCTACGACGTCTATGAGCGCATGGGGTATCAGTACATGGCCGCGTCGTTCGATGGCGCGGGCTGGCTGCCCTCGACGCATGAGGACCCTGAGGCAGCGCTTCAGGCGGAGATCAACGGGATGGTCGAGCCGATGTGCAAGGCGCTCGAAAAGGACCCGGACTTCTTCTGCGGACAGATCATCTTCCAGAAGGACGGCTACAACATGGCCAAGCGCACGCCGGTCGCGTTCGCGCTGGGCAAGCAGCTCGCGCTTCTTAAGGAGTACGGCTACCGTGTTGTCAGCGTGGGCGAGCTGATGGAGGAGAGTCCGTTTACGGATGTCGGGCGCGACGATCCGCTGTTTGAAAAGCTCGTCGCGCTTGCAAAGACGCGAGCCATCGTCTTCACGGACAACAAGCTGCGCCTCGACGATAAAATGACCGTCGGCGAGCTCGCGATGCTGCTCGCGCCGCGCGACGAGGCCCTCTCCCGCCGTGTCGCCCAGCTGCGAAAGACCGGCAAGGCCGGCCCCTACGACGGCGCAATGTCCTACTGCCGCGAAAACGGTCTCATCGATGCGAGCGCCAAGGCCGAGGACGCCGTCACAAAACTGCCGGACGTCATGTTTGACAAGGCAACTGACTTTACAAGAAGAAACGTCTACGCGGCGTATAAAATGGAAGAATAAAATGGCCTCAAGTACCTCCGCTACATGGCGGAGGTATTTTTTTCTCCTCGTCCACATAGGCTATGGCAGAAATGGACGGGAGGCGGGCGGCATGAAGAAGCGGCGGCAGTGGACAACATACAGCGGGAGCGGGAAGCGCGTTGCGCCGCGAACGCGCACATCGCGCGTGTCTCGCGGCAAGGAGATGGGAGTGCCGCGGCTTTGGGTGCAGCTCATCGTCTGCGGGGCGCTGTTTGTGGCGCTCATTGGCCTCAAGCTGCTGATGCCGGGGAACTTAAGCGCGCTGCGCGGGACGCTGGGGCAGTGGCTGGTGCGCGACGCGGACTTCATCTCGGCGTTTTCCGCGGTCGGGCGTGCGGCATCCGGCGAGCAGGACTGGGGCGATTCGCTGTCGGAGGCCTATGTCGCGGTGTTTGGCGGCGAGAGCAAGGCGCAGGAGGTCTCGGGCAATCTGATCGGCATGACGGTCTCGGAGCAGGACGTCTCCGACCTCACGAGCGCGCGGGAGCTGCCCGCACTCGCCGTGGGCGAGCAGCGCATTTTAGGCTTTTCGTAC
>UMLO01050344.1_pt1 | contig 9562 bp, 10 predicted proteins | sample 1966551 | NCBI WGS metagenome assembly UMLO01 (sample SAMEA4836201, study PRJEB28245) | human gut metagenome | biome: gut microbiome; material: fecal sample | place: Denmark | collected 2008
ACGATGACGCGCGCGGAGGTCTGTGCGCTGCTCGCGCAGGCGCTTGACCTCTACTCCACGGCGAACGGGTACTTTACCGACGTTGCCAAGGGGAGCTGGTACGCGCCCTCTGTGAACGCGATGGCGGCCATCGGCCTTGTCTCCGGCGTGGGCGGGGGAAAATTCGACCCGAACGCGACGATGACACAGGAGGAATTCATTACGGTGCTGGGCAGGCTCGTGGAATTCGTGAATCTGGACGCGCGGGAGTTTTTGGACAAGAACCCGCTGGCCATTTTGCAGCCGCTGCCGAAGTACAAGAGCTTTTCACACTGGGCCATCCGCAGCGCGGAGCTTTTGACGAATTCCGTGTTCGATGAAAACGGCGATGCTGTGAATATGTACTGCATGAGCCTTGAAGATATCGAGCCCCAGGTCCCCGTCCTGCGCGAGCAGGCTGCGGCGGCGCTCTATAACGCGCTGCGCACGACGGGCGTGCTCAAGTATTGAGATGGACTGGTACGTCTACATGCTGCGCTGCGAGGATGGCTCGCTCTACACCGGCATTGCCTCAGACGTGGAAAAGCGCTTTGCCATGCACAAGAGCGGACACGGGGCGAAGTACACTCGCTCGCACCCGCCTGTCGCGGTCGTGTACCGCGAGCAATGCAGCGACAAGGGCGCGGCGCTGCGGCGCGAGGCCGCCATCAAGAAGCTGCCGCGCGCGAAAAAACTCGAACTGACGGAGGAAAACTGCGATGCGTGAAACGATCGTCGACCGCGCGTATGCCAAGACGCTCCTGCCGCCGCGCAAAGAAGATGGGCACAAGGGCGACTTCGGCAAGCTCTTAGTCCTCGGCGGCAGCGTGGGCTATACGGGCGCGCCGTATCTGGCGGCGAGCGCGGCGGTGCATTCGGGCTGCGGGCTCGTGTATCTCGGCGTGCCGGAGAGCATCTGGGCGGTTGAGGCGCAAAAGTGCGTGAGCGCAATGCCGTTCTCGCTGCCGGAGACAGACGGAAGGCTCTGTCTCGCCGCGCTCGACAAGATGCAGGACAAGCTCAAAGGCTGTGATGTTTTAGCGCTCGGTCCCGGCCTTGGCCGCGGAAAAGAGACAGAGCAGCTCGTCCACGCGCTTTTGTGGCAGGTGAAAGAGCCGCTGGTGCTGGACGCCGACGGCCTGAACGCCTTGCAGGGCTGCACGGAAAAGCTGGACGTCCGCCGCGGACGCGTGACGATTTTGACGCCGCACGACGGCGAATTTGCGCGCCTGACGGACCGGACGCTCCGGGAGATCGCGTCGAGCGAACGGACAGAGCTTGCGAGCCGCTTTGCCTGCGAGCACGGCTGTATCTTGGTGCTCAAGGGGCACCGGACGCGCATTGCGCTGCCGGACGGGCGGATGCTCGTCAACACGAGCGGCTGCTCGGCGCTCTCAAAGGGCGGGAGCGGGGACGTGCTGACAGGCTTGATCGCGTCGCTTCTGTGCCAGGGCGTGGGCGCGGCAGAGGCTGCGGCGCTCGGCGTGTGGCTCCACGGCCGCGCGGGAGAGCTTCTGGCGCAGGAAATGACCGCGTATTGTGCGAGCCCGCGGGAGCTCGTGACGCGGGGACTGGGCCTCGCGTTCCGGGAGCTGCTGGAAGCATAAAAAGGCAAAGAGGAACAAGGCCGCCGCATCGAATGATTCGGCGGCCTGTTTGATAGAAGTGAAGACAGGAAAAGCGCCCCCGAACGAGGGTCGGGGGTCATAAGAAAGTAATATCGTATTTTCTCAGGAACGGCGTGGCTTCGGTCACGCCGTTTCCTGTTTCAGCAGTTCTTCCACAGGAATAAAGCCCACAAGGTCATAGGAAATGCGGATGCCCTGATACCGCTTGCCGCTGGACTTATCCGGGGCTTCAATGTAGATCGCCTTGACAAGCTCCCGCAGCGCATACGGGGTAAGCTCATCCAAGTCCTCATATTTGCGTACCCGCTGGATAAACTGCTCCAAATTTTCAATCTGTCGTTCCTGTACTTCGATTTCCTGCTGCAAAGTCTGAATTTCCTCTTTAAGCTGTGCCTGTTCGTCCTCGTAGGTCTTGCTCATCATAGAAAACTTTTCATCTGTGATGCGCCCTGCCACATTATCCTCGTAAATGCGGATAAACAGACGGTCAAGCTCTCCCAGCCGCTTTTCAGCCTGTGCTAATCGCTTCTTGTGTCCGCGGATCGCGGCTTCGCTGGACAGCCGGAGCTTCTGCTCCATGACGGCACGGAAATGATCCTCATACCGGCTGACATAGGAAATTACAGTTCTCATGTGCATCCAGACCAATTCCTCCAGAACAACCGCGCGGATAAAGTGTGCCGAACAGCTTCCCGTATTGCTGCGGTAGTTGGCGCATACAAAATGATCCTGCCGCTTTTCAAAGTAGTTGGTGGTGCAGTAGCGCATTTTTGCGCCACAATCAGCGCAATAGACCATGCCGGAAAACAGGCTGCTCTTGCCCGTCTTTGTCCTGCGGTGACGCTGTTGGCGAATCTCCTGCACCTTGTCAAAGACCTCCTGCTCAATGATCGACGGGTGGGTGTTGTAGAAAACCGCCTGTTTTTCAATAGGCGTTTCCCGCTGCTTCTTGTCCCAGATGGAGTTGGTGTAGGTCTTGAAATTGACGGTGCATCCCGTGTATTCCCGCCGTTCCAGAATGTGAACGACCGTGTTGGTATTCCAATGGTACGGATCAGCGGTTTCCGGGCTGGGTGTCTTGATGCCCTCGCGCTTCTTGTAGGCGGTTGGGTTAAGTACCTTTTCCTCTTGCAAGAGCTTTGCAATCTGCATCGGGCCTCGCCCTTCCATGCACAGCTTGAAAATGCGCTTGACTACCAATGCCGCCGCTTCATCCACGACCCACTTTGTCTTTTCCTCCGGGTCTTTACGGTAGCCGAATGGAACATTGACGGTCAGAGGAACGCCGCGTTCACCCTTTGCCTTATTGACAGCACGGATCTTGCGGCTGGTGTCTTTGGCGAAAAACTCGTTGAACCAGTTCTTGATGCCCGCAATGTCGCTGTCGGTGCTGTTGGGGTCAATGGTATCGAAGTGGTCGTTGATGGCAATATAGCGCACATTGTACTTTGGGAATGTGAAGTTGATATACAGCCCTGTCAGCGAGGAATTACGCCCCAGTCGAGACAGGTCTTTCGTACAGCAGACTGCCACTCTGCCCGCTTCGATTTCCGCAAGCATGGCTTGAAAGCCGGGACGGTCAAAGTTCGTACCGCTATATCCATCGTCCACGAAAAAGGTCGGATTCGGGAAACGGTGCTCCTTTGCGTATTGGAGCAGGATCATTTTCTGATTCTGGATGCTGTTGGATTCGTCCTCTTTGCCGCCTTTCTTATCCTCTTTCAAATCTTCCACGGATAAGCGGCAGTAAAGCGCGGAGATTTTATCAGTTGCCCGTAACATTTCTGTTTCCTCCTTCAAAGGGGCAACTGCCAGTACAGGATTGGTTGCTTCTATTGTACCAAGAGACTGCGTATTTGTCATTCAGAATCCTCCATCTTTTCTGTAAACTTTTCGCCCATGATGCGCTCCATCTTTCTGTCCAGCGTTTCCACGCCGTCATAGCTGCCTGTGACGGTGTAGACTGTGCCGCCGATTTTCTTTTGCAAGGTGAACTCCGGCAGCCAGAACGCGGACAGATTTTTCACGCAGAGATGCCCGTCCTCGTTAAAGCAGCAGTTGCGCCGGGGATGATCGGACGGTAAGGGCTGCGGTTTGAGATACGGGTCTGGATTGGAGAAGTAATATTCCGCTGGCTCGTCGTGATCTGCCTTTTCCCATTCCTCGATTTCTGCCAGCAGATCAGGGTCGATCTCGTGTTCAAATGGTTTGTTCTCGTTCATAAGTACCTCCTGATTTTCTATTCAAATTAGTGTTCAATTTCCTGCTTTTTCTGCCGCAGCTCGGTGTTCTGGCGTTCCTGTTCATGCTGCACCTCGTAGATGTTGTAGTGAATTGCCCAGAGCTTTTTCGCGTCGGCATGGAGCGGCGAAAGTTCCGTCTGAATGTCCCTGTATTCCTGCTCCAACTGCGCCCGTTCTTTGCGCCATGCGGTGATGGGCAGCTTGCCATCTTTGAAATACGGTTTCAGCTTGCGCTCTGCCATGTAGAACGTCCGCAACTCGTTATCGTGTTCGGCTTTGTACTTCTGCCGGGATTTCTCAAATCGGATGGATTTCAGCTTGTCCGCAGCGGGCTTGCCGGACTTGTAGTAGTCCACCATCCGCAGCAGTTCGTCCACTTCTTTGATACGGGCTTGCTTTGACGATGTCGACTTTTTCAGCGTGTCGATTTTGTCCTGCATGGCGTGAAGTGCGTTATCCAGATCGTCCACAGTGTAAAGGTTTTTGGATTGCAGAAAGCTGAACGTCTCGGCGTAACGCTGCAAGTTGGCGTTCTTCGCTTTATTGCTGTACGCGCCCTTGTTGCGGATGCTGCAATGCAGCGCCAGCAGATCGTTGAGCATGGGCGGCTGGGGCTTGGCAAGCTCGGCTTTTACGTCCTTCAGCCAGCCAATCAGCGCGGCGATTTTCTCTTTGGCTTCCCGTAACAGCGCGTTGGTTTTCCGAATAAAGCGGTTGAGATCGCCCTTGTCGGTGCGGATGCCCTTTGCCTCCATTGCCCGGACGGTGGGACCCTCGTGCTGCGTGGGGATCTGCTCCACACCCTGACGTTCAAAGCTGCGGTGGTCGATGCGACAGTCAAAGCCCTTTTCGGCAAACTTGGCATTGCACATCTCAGCCCACGCCTGCCGCCATGCTTCCAGCGTCTCCGGTTTGCCCCAGTCCGTTGTGGAAACGGCGTTGAACACATAGTTGCCTTCCTCGTCCAGAACGCGCTCTCCATACTCATCCAGCACATATTCCCGCCGCTGTTTCTTGCCCCACCTGCCGTCCGGCTCAATAGGGCGAATCGGACACATGACGTGAAAATGCGGATTAGAAATGCCGCCGTCCTCCTTGTCCGGCTGATGCACGGCAAAGTCTGCCACCATGCCCCGGCTCACGAAATTGTCCAATAAGAATTGCCTTGCAAGATCGATGTTCTCCTGCATGGAAAACTCATTCTGCAAGGCAATGTCAAAGCTGTATGCAAGCTGGGCTTTCTTGCCGCGCTCGGCTTTTTCTACCGCATTCCAGAGCGTTTCACGGTCTGCATACTCTGGCGGCGCATGGGACGGCAGCAGGATCTCAGAGCAGATCACGCCGCCCTTGCGGGTGTAGTCGCTGTCCTCGCCGTAATACGCACTGTGCAGCTTTTCCCCGGCGCGGTAGGCGGCAGCAGCCACGGCAGACTGCCCCGCGCTGCGCTTGATCTGCGTCACATGAAAATGAAATAACGCGATACTCAGTCACCTCCTGCATAGTTGCTGATAGCTTCCGTGAGAAGCCTTTGCACATCCGGCAGAGCAAAGACCTGTTCGGTAAAGGCGTAAAACGCGGTTTCGCTCAAATCCTTCGTCTGCGGTGCAACGCTCTCAATCGCTGCGCCACGGGTGATAAGCCGGCGTGTCCGCTTGCGCCGTTCTCCCTTTTCGTAGTAGGCGGCACGGTTTTCGAGCCGCTGAATCTTGTGCTGTTCCTGTGCAAGCTGCCGCTCCACCTTTTCTTTCTCGGCTTGTAGCTTTTCGATTTCTTTTTCGTGCATAATCTCAACCTCCCGACTGATATAAAAATGGTTAGAAAAAGACCGCCTACGTTTTCGGTAGACGGTCTAACTTACGGTATGGGATTTTCAGACTTTGCGGCGGAAATGGTCTGCACCAGCAGACAGTTTCCGCCGCAAAGTGCGCTGGGATAGACGCGCAAGCGTCGCAAGGTGCGCAGCTCCTTGTACGGAACGAAGTGACGCAAGACAGCCCGGACAGTCTACTGTCCGGGCTATAAGCTCCGCAGGACGCACATACTCCCGCCAGGAGAGTATAGAAGTGCGCCCTTTGTTCCAAAGGGATTCTTCTACTGCTTAATTGTAAATCTAAATTCAACTCCCGCTTTTGTGTTTCGTACTGAGCATTTTCCACCGTGGAGTTCTACGATATTCTTTGCAATAGCAAGCCCAAGCCCCGTACCCTCACCAGAACGAGCCTCATCGCCTCGATAGAATGTATCCCATATCTGGCTAAGTGCTTCGTTGGATAACGGCTCACACTCATTTTCAATGCTGAAAACGACACCTGAATGTCCTGCCTGAATCCTTACGCCGACGTGTCCACCGACAGAAGTATACTTGATGGCGTTCGTGGCGAAGTTTTCAACAACTTGCGCAATACGAGCTTCATCGGCTGTAATCGTAAAGTTGTCCGGAAAACTAAACTCGATCTGGAGTTTTTTTGCTTGTGCTGTCTTGTCCAACTTTTCAAAGATCGAGCGCGTTAATTCCACAAGTGAGAAATCATCGCGGGAGAGTTTGACCTTTCCCGCTTCCAAACGCGAGAGGTCAAGCATTTCTAAAACCATACCGTCGGTACGCTCAGCCTCAGAAAGAATAACGTCAATGTACTTGTCACGTTTATCCTCTGCAATATGTTCTTTCAGTCCTTCTGCATAACTATGGATGACCGCCAACGGAGTTTTCAACTCATGTGCAATATTAGAAGTCATTTGGCGGCGATTCTGCTCAGCAACTTTGGCATATTCTAATGCGGTATTCAACCGGATAATCTCGTTATCCTTCATCCGTCTTCGATCTTGTTCTGAAGCAAAACAGACAGATAGTTTTTCAGCTTCATGCCACATGGTCGGAGCATTGTCTGGATGATAAATGTTCGCCCAGCCGTCTTCCATTGCGTTTACGATGTCAGAAACAGGCTGCACTAAATGCTCTTTGAGCATACTACGTAGACGCAAAAGCAATAACAATGCAAATAATCCTGTCGCAATATAAACATTCCGCAATGCACTCATAGAACAGGTGAGCGGGTTGCTTCGAATTGCTGTGACCAGTATAAACTCTGTTTCTGGCTGCCCGCTCGATTCATAATCAGCACCCTCATAGTCGGCGTATACCCGTCCCCCGAAAATAAGAAGATTGTTCAGTTCAAAAATACTCGTTTGGCGAAAGTCTTCAGTAGAAATGGTCTTGCTGTCTGCATGAGAAAAGCCGAGATTCTTTGTCAAATCAGCCAAATTTTCGTATTCTTCATTGCGATACACCAGCGGCGTCCCTGTGTAATTCCACATTTCCGGATGCTCAATATAAACGGTGATCAACTCTCGTCCATTATACTCCGCGCTTCGGTCAAACTGAAGCTGCCATTCTAATTTCCCAGTTCTGTCCACGTCCGAAACGATATAGGAAAAACTGTTATTACCCGCAGAAAATTGATCCGTACTCTCGACTATCTGATGAACCATTGTTTCTGTGATATAGTGCATCACAACAGGCTTAAGTTCATTGCCTTCAAAATATCCTTCAACACGGACTGCGGCAATATCCATCAAATTATGAGTGCCAGCGTACATAGTGCGAAAACGAAGGTAGGGGTCGTCTTTATAGTTTTCGGCATTTTTCCCTTCACTAATATCAATCCATCCATAGTGTAGTCCGGAGGTTGTATCCCTTCCAGCATCCCACTCTTCTTGCGTGAAATAATCGAAATACAGAGTATCTCTATCACTATTATGGAGCAGTGTACCGTCTGCGTCATAAAACAGCACAGCGGTTTCCATCTTATAGCTAATATTACGAATGAGTTTGTGACGCTCTTTGCTGATGGAAAAATCATCAAAATTATAATATCCACCAGTATAATATGATGCCGAACTATTATTAGCTATTGCATATAACATTTGGTATTCCAGAAAATCCGGGCGCTCGTTTTGATAACCATAGCGTGAATAGCTACGATCATAAAACTCATCAAGTAATCCGAAGTGACTGACCGAATCTGTAAAGTCTCGGCTATATTCATAGAGTTGATCGTAGATTTCCTGAGCGGTTACAACAGTAAGGGCAGCCATAGAAACAAGCCACGTTCCCACAATGGAAAAAACCAAAAGTAAGGTAATTGCAGTTATCGAATGTATTGTTTCTTTGGAATTAGACTTTTTAAGTAGCTGTCTCATTTTCACTCCTCTAATCTATACCCAGCTTTGATAACAGTCTTAATACAGACAGAATACTCGCCCAGCTTTTCACGCAATCGTTTGATGTGGGTATCTACCGCCCGTGCTTCCCCTTCATAGTCATATCCCCAACACTTGACCAACAACTGTTCCCGACTCATGACCATATTCTTGTTCTGCATCAGGCAACGCAACAGCACATATTCCTTTGGAGTAAGCACTACTTCAGCTTTTCCTGCAAAGACCCGCCTTGTGGATGTTTCAAGTGTAATACCACCGACTTGCATCCGATCTCCAGAAAGGATATTTCTTTGATTACGTTTAATTAGCGCCATTGTTTTTGCATAAAGGACGGACAGGGTAAATGGCTTTGTCACATAATCGTCGGCACCTAATTCATAGCCAAGTAGCTTATCTTCTTCGGCAGACAAGGCGGTAAGAAAAATAATGGGAACGTCATTTGTTCTACGAACAGCACGGCATACAGAAAGCCCGTCCAACTCTGGCATCATAATGTCGAGCAACACAGCGTCAAATTCATTCTCATCAAGCAATTCGAGAGCCTGTACACCATTTTCCGCCTCGATAGGGACATCTCCCTTGCTTCTAAAATAGTCGCATAATACTTCCCGAAGCTTTTCTTCATCTTCTACAATCAAGATCTTGCCATTCATAAGACCTTTCCCCTTTTCATCACTATTGTATAGCGCAGATTTGTACTCTCTGTGTCAATCGCACCCCTTATTGTTTTATTATAACATACGGTGCCAATATTTCACTTCAAATTATTTCTGTAACTCTGTTTTGCCCCCTCACTTGCCGCCTTTCGTCGTTTCTCACTATACGGTGCGGTCAGCCGAAAACTCAATCTACCTTTTTCGATCTCAAAGGTCAGCCTGCCTTGCTCGTCATCGTCAGTCTGGCGGCAGCATTGCGGGTACTTTGCCGCAAATGCTGTCAGCCGTTTTTTGAGATTGGTGTTGTGCGTCTGCACCTCAATGATACGGCTATACTCGTCAAAATAGATCACGGTTGTCTTTTGCTTCTTGGTAAGCCCTGTTCTCATAAAACCTCCTGATTTTCATGGATTTTTCCCAGCTCTTGAATTGAAAAAATGCTGCGATTTTTCGATGGAAACGCACTAAATGATGCGGAGTACATTTCGCCTTGTGCTATCGGCTGATTTGCCACTTTTCCAGCTCTTGACTGTGTTTTCATGGTGTTCTGTTTGTGCGACTTTTCAACCACTCCACCAACTCATTTTTCATCACCAATTTGCGCCCGCCGATCCGTAAGGTCGGGAAATCTGGGCTGCTCAAAAGGTTGTATGCGCCCGCTTTGGAAATCTGCAACGCTTCGGCAAGCTGTTTTGCGTCCATCACATCGGGCATGGCTTCAAACGGTTCTTTGCTCATAAAATCTCCTTTCCCGCAGAAACGGCAGCAGTCACCATTTCGGTAACTGCTGCCGCTT
>UMLO01003727.1_pt1 | contig 9548 bp, 7 predicted proteins | sample 1966551 | NCBI WGS metagenome assembly UMLO01 (sample SAMEA4836201, study PRJEB28245) | human gut metagenome | biome: gut microbiome; material: fecal sample | place: Denmark | collected 2008
GCAGTCCTTCCTGTGTGAGATAGCCGATTGCCGTCCCATAAGCTTCCTTCGAATGGCTGTCTATATAATGAAATAAGAGCGGTATCTTTTTTAAGCAGTCTTTCAACTGCATGACCTCGTGATAATTGATGACTTTTCTGTAATTCTCCGTGTACCCGGCAAGCGCTGCGATCTCCTCTGCCTCTTTGTCTGTCAGTGCTGCACGCTGCATGATTTTTTCAAAGGTCACATCGATCCCTCCGACACAGATGCGTTCCAGACAGCGTTCCCCGAGAAGATGATATTCCGGCACACGCACCGCATATCTCGACACTTTGAGATATCTGCACTCGATGTCCAGATCATATTGTTTACAGAGCTGCTGTGCGGCAAGATACATCTGATAACCGTCCCTTGCCAGAAAGTAAAGCCGTTTTTTTCTACTTTGTAATGCCTCCTGCAAAACCCACAGCACAAACTCATAAAGTGTTGGTGCAAGCACACGCTCATAGATTTCTTTCTCGGATCTGGCTTTTTTATAAGATTGTAGTCTCTGTTCTCTGCGGTCGGTCGGATTCATAACTGCTATACTCCAATCTGGCATTTTCGGGTAACTGTTCTTTTTTGCACTTCCACCACGTCTCACCGCGTTTTAATAACGCAACGATCCCCGGCGGGATCAGACCGCCCACAACCGGACGGATCACATAGAGCCAGCCCAATGGAAACAACAGATGCATGGCTTTAAAATTCCGGTAGCGGAGTTTTGCCTCGTTGATCCGGAAGTGAAATCTGCGTTTCTGAAAAGACTGCTTGTCCTCCCGGTACGCAAACAGATATTGCTGAATGTTGTACCCCTGATAACCAAGCTGATGCAGACGCATGAATATCTCATAATCTTCACAGCGCAATGTTTCCGGGGAAACATGATAGCCCTCATTTTTTTCAAATAGTTTTCTGCGGTACATGACCGTTGGATGTATGAAGGGAGAAAACGGCAGATAGTCTTTATCGGACGGAAGTTCCGGCATTTTGCGTTCTCCCCAGACACCGTTTTCATCAAATAATCTCGTATTGCAGCCACACCACGCATACTCTTTGTGCTGCTCCATAAAATCATACTGCACCTGCAGACGCTCCGGCAGTGCGATATCGTCTGCATCCATGCGGGCAATGTATTTTCCTTTTGCAGCGCCAATACACATATTTAAGGAAAAAGCCAGACCGTGATTCTCCTCTTTTCCAATCAGGACAATCCTCTCGTCAAGCTTTTCTAATTCTCTGATATAACCTGCCACCTCCGGATCAGAACCATCATCGTAAATGATGAACTCGAAATCCGTGAGTGTCTGGTTCAATATGGACTTTACTGCTTTTTGCAGTGCCTCTCTGTTCCACTGGTTGTAAACTCCCATGATCACAGAGACTTGTTTTTCAAACTCTGCCCCCATACGCTTTTATCGCTTTCTTTCCTGCGTCACGCTGATCTCCTGATAGACACGGCGCATTATTTTATCTGTTGCCTCTATGCTGAATCTTTCTGCTGTCCTTCTCCCATGCTCTCCCATTTCCCTGCGTAGCTGCCTGGACTGTCTCATACGGCAGATCGCATGCATGAAATCTGCCACTTTATCTGCCTGACAGACAATGCCATTTTCCGTATGGCACATGTACTCCCTGCTTCCGCGGTTATCTGATGCGATCACCGGGACTTCACATGCCAGCGCCTCGATGGCTGCAATCCCAAGTCCCTCTCTCTTAGATGGAAATGCAAAGCAGTCTGCACTCTGCAGAACATCCTGCACATCATTGCGGTAGCCTAACAGTCTGACCTGTTTTTCCAGATGATATTTCTGGATCAGATGTTCTAATGTTTCCCTGTAAGGGCCTTTGCCACAGATACTGTAATAAATATTTTCGTCGTGTAACCGGGCAACTGCCTCGATCACGACTGCATGATTTTTATTTTCCACAAGTTCTCCCACCGAAACGATGTGAAATCCATTTGGCGGGATGTCCAGTTCTTTTCTTTTTATTTCTCTCAGTTCCGGTTTTTTTCGGAACTTCTCTATATTCACACCGACGCCCGGAATCTGTTCCACGCATCCATGCTCTTTTAAACGAAAGCGGTTTGCTCTCTCATAATCTTCTCTGTTGATTGTAATGATCCGGTCGGTAAATGCTGCCAGAAACCTCTCTGCCGTATAGTAGAGCAGCCAGTTTTTCTTTGGAGCCCCCTCGTAAAAATGAAACCCATGCGCTGTGTAAACTACATATGGTTCTCTTCCGGAAGCTTTTGCGGCAAGCCTTCCCACCACGCCACCCATTGGATTGTGGCAGTGTACCAGACTGATCTGTTCTTTTCTGATGATCTGTTTTAACTGTAAAAATGCTTTTGTATTTTTTGTGATCTGAAACGGACTTTTTCTGATATCGATATGATGTAAAATCAGTCCGTCTCTTTTCAACTGGGTTTGATCGATATTGTAAATCGGATTTTCAAAATCGGATGCATAATGAACCGTATAACCATTCTCCTGTAAGATTCTCACATCATTCATTTCAAATTGCGGTACAAATCCGCTGATGGTTGTGATTATTAATGCATGCTTCATTTTACTTCATCCTGTCAGTTCTTTTTCCGGCGGTCTGCATGACACAGACCGCCTGTTATTCCTACTTTTGCAGGAACTACCACATGTTCATTCTTTTCTTTTTATAAATCTTAAGATTCATAAAATTAGTTGTTAAATTTAACTTTTGCTCCGCATACTGCGATACCTGCTGCACAGATAAGCACAATAATTGGTAAAACAGGTGTTGTTTCTCCTGTCTGAGCTGATGCATTGTATGCAACAAATGCGATTGGAGAAAGAGATGTAAATGTAGCTGTTACAGTTCCGTTTCCAACTGAATCCGGGGTGATAACTTCCCAGCTTCCGTCATGTTTCTGATGTAAAACAGCGATTTTCTGTCCTGCTGTCACACCGTTAACAGAGAATGTCAACTGTGCTTTCTCGAAAGAAACAGGAAGAGTTACATCGATCATCTGTAAAACTTTAGCTGTAGGAGCTACGCTTGCAACTGCCTGTGTCTGAGCTGCTTCAACCTGAGCTGTTGTAACAGCTTTTACAGTTGGAGCTGCTGTGGAAGCCACGCCATCGATCACGATGCCGCCTTCTGCTACTGTAACGTTAGCGTAAGCAGTAGCCTCTGTTGTAGTTGTCTCAGATGTTTTGGTTGTTGGGCTTGTTGCAGCGAAAGCTGTTGTTCCCATAGCCATAACCATTAATGCTGTAAGTACGACTGCGATTTTTTTCTTCATAACTTGTTTTCCTCCTTTCCTCACGTATTCCATGTGGTTTCTATATTAAATAAGGAATTACCTTACTTAATATCCTCTGATTCTACCGGTTCGTAGAACACGTCAATGATGAGCTGGTACAACGCATCGTCATCGACATAAAATTCCTCATATTTATCTCCCATCAGTGTCTCACCCTGCATGGTGTACAAATGGCTGATATCAAAGTTGTATCCCAAAGCCTCAGAAGCGAGGTATGTAAATTTCGTAATGTCAATGTCTGTCACCATGTATTTGGATATGGTGTTGTATAAATCCACCGCAATGGACGGATTTGTGACCGCCTTGTTTTTTGCCTGTGCAATAAAAGTGGTCAAAAATTGTTTTTGGCGCTCTAAACGCAGGGAAGAGCTGTTAAACACATTTTCATTTCTTCCGCGCACATACCAGTAAGCCTGATGTCCGGTCAGCGTCACTTCATCCCCCTGATGGAGATCCATATCGTATTCCGGGTATATGACATCATCTAAAACCGTCACCTGTACGCCGCCAACTGCATCGTTTAAAGCCGGGATCGCTCCCATGTTGATTGCCGCGTAACCGCTGATTGGAAGATTGTAAAAAAGTCTCGACACTGCCGCCACACTCCGCTCACAGCTTAACTCCATGCCGTCACCATAACCGTGCTGCAAAGTGATCTGCTTGGTATACTGTCCCATGTAAACGCCATCCTCATCATAGACATCCACAAGCGCCATCGCATTGCGGTTGACCGCAATAATGGAAACGGATTTATCATGCGGATTCATGACTGCCAGAAACATTGCGTCAGCCTGTCCGCCGCTCAGACCGTCTTTTGCCTTTTTTACAACATCGTCATTGTCAACACCCATGACGAGAAATGTCATGATATCTTCGTTGTAGGCATAGATCTGACCATTATAGCGGATCCATCCATCCTGCCAGCCCTCTTCGGTTGATTCCGTGGATTCAAGTACCGGTGCTTCGCCTGAAATATTTTTTCTGATTCCACTTTTTCCAAGTGCCCTTAGCACTCCAAATGCGATAAGTGCAAAAAGGATCAGACATATCAGTACAATTCCTATGATCTTTATGATTTTTATCCATGTTTTCTGTTGTTTTTTTGTCTGTTCTGTACTTTTTTGTTTATTCATTCAGTAAAACTCCCTGTACAAGATAGCGCATGTTTTTCTCACCGGAAACACAGGTCGACAATGTGACAATGCGGTTGTCTGCATTGACCGTAACATCCTGCCTGATATTTGCGCTCATATCGCGGATCTCAAAAATCTGATCCAGATAATTCTGAAAAATCTCCGGATTAGCAAGGTCGAAATTATATATCAGATGGATCGCATTGTATTTGTAAGCGGCAAAAATTTCATACACATAGGTTTTATCTTCCGTATAAATATAGAAGTAAGGGTTTTCCTCAAACACCTGCTGGTCCTCAAAATTATGCAAAGAAGCAAACATGCTTCCGTTTTTCATGTTGTGACCGTATAAAACAGTGTTCGGATCCGTAAAATCTTTCGTGTTCACGCTTTCCGTGTAAATGCAGCCCGGAAGCCCTTTTGAGCCGTCCATATTATGTTCCAGATAATAGGTATCATCCTCCGGGTGCTGTAATACCGGGTAATCGACATTGGTTCCCGGCACATAGATCCAGGCATACACATCGCTGTTCTCTTCCTGCAAAGCTGCAAAATCAATGTCTTTTTCCGGTATTTCAATTCCAAGGCTTTTTAAAATGTCCGGTGCTTCTTCCGTTTCCGGCTCCGGCATCTCCTCAGTCGCCTGAGTCTGGGTGCTCTCATTTTCCAATAAGGCTTCGTAATACTCCTGCTGCTTTTTCTGCTGATATTTTTGGATTCCAATGATTATGAGACATATGATAAGAACGATACTGAAAATGATAAGCAGTATCTTCCATATGATATTTTTCTGATTTCTTTTGTTTTTCATAATTTTACCCTTATGCGTTATAAACATACTTTATTTTCGTGTTTTAAACATTTTCTATAATACACATGTCAGTTGATTATGTCAACAGAAGAAACTTACAGTTTTCTGACATATCTTACTTGTTTTTTGTTCAATATCACATTTAAAACGTATCTCGCACATACCTTTTAAACTCACTATTAAATTACGTTTCCATTGTGTTTTATTTCTACGTTTTTTTCGCAAGAATATGATACAGAGAATCACACACAATAAGAAACAAATGAGAAAGGGGAGTTTTTATGAACCGAAAAAGAGAAGCGTATGACCGTTTAGCCGTTGGCGACCGCATTCGAAAAAAAAGAGTCCAGTTAGGATTTTCACAGGACGAGGTTGCAGAGAGAATAGACCGTGCACCGAAATACTGTTCAGACATCGAGCGTGGCACCTGTGGAATGTCCACAGAAACAATGCTTGCGATTTCTGAGTGTCTCGACATGAGCCTTGATTATATGATGTTCGGGGAACAGACAGACGAAGAGGCAAGACGGCAGGAAAACGATGAACTTGCAGTGATCCATATTCTCTCAGGCTGTTCAAAGCAACAGCGTGATTATGCGATCCGGCTTTTGAAATTATATATTGCATCTATGCAGATTTCGTAGAATCCGTTATAATGAACCATGCGCCCGGTAATTCCGGGCAGATTTTATGGATCATTGCAACATGCAAAAGTTCATCTGTAGTTTCGCAATTATCCAAATTTTTCAGAATAAGAGGTACTCAAAATGGCTCTTGATGGATTTGTGATTTCCAATATCGTATATGAATTAAACCAGACAATTTTAAATGCCAAGATCAGCAAGATCGCGCAGCCGGAAAACGACGAACTGCTCTTCACCTGCAAAGGAAGCAACGGGCAGTTCCGTCTTGCCATGTCCGCAAGCGCATCCCTGCCATTTCTATATCTGACCGGTCAGAATAAACCAAGCCCTATGACTGCGCCAAACTTCTGCATGGTACTGCGCAAGCATATTGCCAATGGCAGGATCGTAAAGATTTACCAGCCGCATATGGAACGTATCATTCACTTCGATATTGAACATCTGGATGAAATGGGCGATCTCTGCCAGAAAACGCTGATTGTAGAGCTGATGGGAAAACACAGCAATATCATTTTCTGTAACAGTGATGGAAAAATTATTGACAGCATCAAACATATCTCATCGATGATGAGTTCCCTGCGTGAAGTGCTTCCGGGGCGCGACTACTGCATTCCTGCCACACAGGATGACCGTTTAAACCCGCTCGAAGTTACGGAAGAAGCCTTTATGGATATGGTTATGAAGAAACCGACCTCCATCACAAAGGCTCTCTACTCTTCTTTTACAGGCTTAAGTCCACTGCTTGCCTCCGAAATATGCCACCGCAGTTCCATTGACGGAGATATGCCGGTCGACTCGCTGGATGATGATGGCAAAAAGCATTTATTTAACAATCTCACATGGATTGCAGATGATGTAAAAAATCATACCTACAAACCGAACATTATTTTTAAGGGAAAAGAACCGATTGATTTTTCCTGCGTTGAACTCACACAGTTTTCGGACTATGAAGCAAAGAATTTCGATTCCATCTCACAGGTTTTGGAGGAATATTATGCTTCCAAAAATGTGTATACAAGAATCCGGCAGAAATCCGTTGATTTGAGAAAGATCGTTTCCACTGCCCTAGACCGCAACCGCAAGAAATACCAGTTGCAGGAAAAGCAGTTGAAGGACACGGAAAAGCGGGACAAATACAAGGTATACGGCGAGTTGATCCACACCTACGGCTATGGTTTAGAGGAAGGTGCAAAGAAGTTAGAGGCACTGAACTATTACACCAACGAGATGATCACCATTCCGCTCGACTCTCAGTTAGACGCCAAGGGAAACGCGCAGAAATATTTTGACAGATACAACAAATTAAAGCGTACTTATGAGGCACTCATCAAGCTGACAGAGGAGACAAAGACGGAGATCGAACATCTCGAAAGTATCTCCACGGCTTTAGACATTGCCCTGACGGAAGATGATCTCGTACAGATCAAAGAGGAGCTGATCGAATTTGGCTATATCAAGCGCAAAAAGACGGATAAAAAAGCCAAAATCAAGAGCAAGCCGTTCCACTACCGCTCCTCCGACGGCTATGATATTTATGTTGGGAAAAATAATTACCAGAACGATGAACTCACTTTCAAGTTTGCAACCGGAAATGACTGGTGGTTCCATGCAAAAGGAATGCCGGGTTCCCACGTCATCGTAAAATCCAACAATGAAGAATTGCCGGACCGCGTTTTCGAGGAAGCCGGAATGCTTGCCGGATATTTCTCCAAAGGACGTGAAGATGAAAAAGTGGAGATTGATTATCTACAGAAAAAAAATGTCAAGAAACCAAACGGGGCCGCGCCGGGATTTGTCGTGTACTACACAAACTACTCCCTGACCATCCATCCGGATATTTCAGGGCTGACGCTGGTTTCGGATTAAAAAATCGCAGGGGTACAACCCCTACGATTTTTTTATTTCCAGAATACCTTTCCTCCGAAATCTTCTGCCATTTTGATACATCCTTTATAAGATGCCAGATCATGATACTCATTCGGATCATGCGCGTCTACACCTACAATAAATTCATTTCCGTTTTCCACACCAAGTTTCACAAACCTGCGATCTGGATAATTGCACAACTCCCGGAAACCATTCACATTAATTTCAATTGGAATCTGCTCGTCTTTTAATCTGTCTGCAAGCTTTTTCATGTACTTTGTATACAATGCTTCATCTCCGGTGAAGTTTACGATATCCGGGTGTGCCACCATATTAAAATATCCGGTATCCAGTGCATTTGTCAGCAGATCTACATAGCTTTTCAGATGCATTTCATCCGTCCAGTTTTGCCTTACACTGATAAAACTTTCATTTTCATAGAAAAAATGCTGTGCCAAAAGCAGATAATCCATTGGATACTGTCTGATTTCTTCAATTGTCGGCTCAAAAATCCCCGGAAAATATTCCATTTCCAGTGCGAGGAAAATCGTGATATCCTCCCGATATTCTTTTTTCAAGGCCTCAATGGTTTTTACGTAGTCCTCCAACTGGGACATTGTCATGCGGATTCTTGAGACATATCCATTTTTGAATAAATAAGGGGAATGGTCGGAAAAGCCGATCACCTCAAAGCCTTCCTTAATTGCCTCCTCGACATATTCCCGCTCTTCTCCCACTGCATGCTGACAGCGCACTGTGTGCGAATGAAAATTGCATTTTCTGTCTTTATAATCATTCATGTCAAAATCAAAATAACGTTTCATTCTACTCTACTTCCTTCATACTGATTTGTCGAATGAGCAGTTTTGCAGTGACAGTGTTCAAAATGGCGTGCTATTTTTTCAGGCGGAGCATCTCTGTATAGGCAAGCAAAAATGGTCCGACACCTTTGGCATCGTCCTTGACAACCGGCTCCGACATATAATAATCATAAGTACCCGGCCGTCTGTTTGCGCCGCCTAAGCCTGCCACGAGACAGATTCCGCCCAGATGGAGGTTTCCATTTTCATCCGTGGAAAGATAGTTATCACAGATTCCATGAAAAGCCTTCTCACCGTATGCGCGATAGCTTTCCGACAAAAATCCAAGACGGACACCTTTTAAAAGTGCATATGCCATAATAGAGCTTCCACTTGTTTCGAGGTAGTTTTTGTCCATACCGCCGAAATTCACGACCTGATACCACATACCGCTCTCATCCTGATATTTTAACATAGCATCCATGAGTTCGACAAATATTTGTTTTAATTTTTCGTAAGATTCTCCTGCAGCCGATGCGTCTGCTTTGTCTAGTGTATCAAGCAGTGCCATGGAAAACCAGCCCAGTGCGCGCAGCCAGAAGTTCTGGCTCAAACCAGTGACTCTGTCGCACCAGAACATTGCTCTGGATGAATCATACGCATGATAGTATAATCCGTTCTTCGGATCCCTCATATTTTTTTCAACGTTAAAAAATTGCCGGAAAATATCGTCATAATTTTTTTTGTCATGAAAACGAGTCTCATATTCCATATAAAACGGCTGACACATATACAGCCCATCCAGCCAGACCTGATTGGGATAAATATTTTTGTGCCAGAAGTTCCCCTCTTTCGTGCGTGGCATCTGCGCCACCTGACTGTAAACAAGATCAATTGCTTTTCTGTATTTTTCTTTGCCTGTCAGGTCAAAAAGCTCAAACAGTGTTTTTCCCGCATTCACATTATCAA